>Ga0074045_10003168_pt1 | contig 14880 bp, 11 predicted proteins | sample BogForMeECP23OM2_FD_94442 | JGI IMG/M metagenome (GOLD analysis project Ga0074045, IMG submission 94442) | Bog forest soil microbial communities from Calvert Island, British Columbia, Canada - Bog Forest MetaG ECP23OM2 | ecosystem: Environmental > Terrestrial > Soil > Wetlands ...
CCCGCCAAGGTAAGGACAAGCCCGGCAGTGCCGAGCACGATCCCCAGTCTCCAGTTGCCGATCCCCATCCCGAAGCTCGAGGGTGCCATCTGGTAGAGCAGGATAATGACCAGGGGAATGACCAGGAGCAGCAGGAAAAAGCAGAGGAAGTAAACCATGACGGCGGTGAAGTCACCGGCGAGGCGGCGCTTCCAGTTCCGCATGCTCAGGAAAGAAGACAGGAGCAGGAAGGACACGCAGAGGACGGAAAACAGGGAGGCGTAGGGGTTGCTCATGAGGACAGAGAGCGGCTTGAACGGTGAGAAAAGCCATTCCATCCCCGGGCTACCTTCCGATGTGCCGCTTCACGAAGGAATGCCGCCCTTCCGCGGTACCCCGCGGAGTGGAGCGGCCGCGGAGGACATCGTCGACGTACCCGGAGGCTTTTTCCCTGAGATACCACGCGACAATGGACCGTGCCTGCGCTTCTATATCGTGGTCCGGTTGATACCCCAGCTCGGCGACGGTCCTCGTAATGTCATAGCTGGAGTTGTTGGCCACCCTGCTGATCCGGTAAAAGGTGAGCAGCGCATCGAATGACGGGATCACGGCGTGCAGGAGCTGCATGCAAAGCGCAATGGCGTAGGCCACGACCACGGGGACGTAGATGCGCTGCTTCTTGTCCAGCGCATCTTGAAACATCCCCAGGAACTCGCGCCAGGTCACATCCTGGCCATTGGTCACCGTGTATGCGCTGCCGTCTGTGCCCCGCATCTGGCAGACAAGGTGGCAGACCGAGGAGAGATTGGCGACGTAGCAGTACCCGAAGATCCGGTCCCCGCTCCCTGCAAAGGCCGGCCAGCCCCTTTCTATGGCATCCAGCAGGCGCAGGCTGGAGGTCCTGTCATTCGGGCCGAATACGTCCGCGGGGCGGAGAATGACCACCGGGAATCCGGTCTTGCGATGATGGTCGAACAGGAATGCCTCGGTCATCTCCTTGGCCCGGGTGTATGCAAGGTGACGGGCCGATCTTCCCGGCCTCTCCTCGGAGATGTTGAGGGCCTTGTAGCCGAGCACCAGGGACGTCGATATGTGGATGAACCGCTTGAGCCGGATTCCCTTCTCCTCCAGGGCACTGATGAGGTTCCGCGTAGTGTCGAAGATGTTCCGCTCGATCACGTCACTGGGAAGGATGTCCGACACGAGGGAAGCCGCGTGGATAATAAAGTCCAGACCGGAGGGAAAAGGGATCGTGGACGCGTTGGTCAGATCACCGCGGACCAGCTTCACGGGCAGACCTTCCAGAAAATGGAGGTCAGACGTGTCCCGCACGAGCCCGTAGACCTCGTAGGAGCGCTCGAGCAAATACGCGCAGACGTTGGAGCCGATAAAGCCGTTTGCACCGGTGACAAGGACGCGTTCCATTTTCTTTTGGCCTAGAGTATTCTTTCCCTGCCTGTCATTTTTTCACCACCCTCCCGTCCGTCTCCCAGAGGATATTGAAACGAAAGGAAAACTTCCAGAGGCCTTTCCGTCCTTCGGGCGGGTTATCCGTTGGAAAAGTTCTGAATTTCCCGAAGAACCGGCAAGAGTTTGTCCCCCCATTCCAAATTAATCGATATATTATCGTAAGTAAATCGACTAGGAAGGCACCGGGTTGGAGTTCTCCACGCTTGCCACTGCCGCGCAGATCCAAAAAACCATTGATGCTCTCCAGGGGCGCGGGATCGCGGCCGAGCTTGTCGACACCAAGGACCAGGCGCTGGCCCGCCTGCAGAGCCTGATTCCCGCAGGTTCTTCCGTCATGACCGGGGCCTCCCTGACGCTCAAGGAGATCGGCTTCGAGGAACAGCTTATCTCCAACAACCACCCGTGGCGGAATCTGAAAGCGGAGATCATGGCTGAAAAGAATCCTGTCACGCAGACCCTTCTGCGAAGGCAGGGGGTCCTTGCCGACTATTTCCTGGGAAGCGTGCACGCCGTTGCCCAGACCGGAGAACTGGTCATTGCGAGCCTTACCGGCAGCCAACTGGGCCCCTACGCATTCACCAGCTCCAACGTCATCTGGGTCGTGGGGGCCCAGAAAATCACACCAAGCCTGGATGATGCCATCCGGCGCGTGCGGGAGTACGTTCTGCCGCACGAGGACAAGCGGATGAGGGAATCCAGCGGCGGGCGCATGGGCAGCGCCATTGGAAAGCTTCTGATCATTCAGCAGGAAGCGCCGTTCCTGAACAGGAAGCTCACCCTGCTCTTCGTCAATCAAGCGGTCGGAGACTGACGAGATCCTTCAGGCCTCCACGGCCACGCGGATCTCGGAGCCCGGTGCTCCCGGCGGAACCACCCGAGTCGGGATTTCTACGCCGTTCACGCTGACCTTCTGATCTGCCCGGGCCCGGCCGGTGTTGCGGATGCTGATCCGGTAGCGGCAGCCGCGGAACAGGCGCGTAATTTCGACTCTGCGGAGCTTCTCCGGAAGGCAGGGCTCGATCTGAAGACCGTCGAACTCCGCGCGGACGCCGAGGATCCACTGGGTGACCGCGATGAAGTTCCATGCCGCGGTTCCGGTCAGCCAGGAGTTTTTGGCCTCCCCCTGCCGCGGCGCCGCCTTTCCCGCGATCATCTGGGAATACACGTACGGCTCCATGCGGTGCAGCTCCTGGATGTCATCAAGGTAGGCCGGGCTGATTTTCCGATAGTACTCGAATGCCTGGTCGGGCCTGCCGGCAATGCATTCGGCGATCATGATCCAGGGATTGTTGTGGCAGAACACCCCCCCGTTTTCCTTGTACCCCGGCGGATAGGAGGAGACTTCTCCCAGCTCGACGTGATAACCCCGATAGGGGGGATCATGGATGACAATACCGTACTTCGTGTCCAGGTGCTTCCTGACTGAATCCAGCGCCTGGAGGGGATAACCGAGTTCGCTGCCGATCTCCGCCATGGCGCAGAACGCATTTGATTCGATGAAGATGCGCCCGTCCTCGCAGTCATGGGAGCCCACCTTGTCACCGCGGTCGTCGTAGGCGCGCAGGAACCACTCCCCGTCCCACGCGTGCTCCACGATCGTCCGCCGCATGCGCTGTATCTGCGCTTCAGCCGCTGCGGCTTCCGTTTCCCGGCCGGTCCGTCGGCAAATCTCCACGAAATCCTTCCCGATCAGCACGAACATGCCCGCAATGAGAATGGACTCCGCCGTGCGGCCGTCCCGTGACGTGGCGGTCTGGAAGGACTCGTTCGGGTCGGTGGAGAAACAGTTGAGGTTGAGACAGTCGTTCCAATCCGCCCGCCCGATCAGCGGCAGGCCATGCGGCCCGAGGTTGTTCACCACGTGGGAGAAGGACCGCGCAAGATGCTCGAACAGGGACGCCTTGCTGGAGGGGTTGTTGTCGAAAGGAATCTGCTCCTCGAGGAAGGCCCAGTCCCCGGTTTCCTTGAGATACCCCGCCACGCCGAGGATCAGCCACAGCGGGTCGTCGTTGAAGCCGTCCCCCACGTCCGCGTTGCCGCGCTTGGTCAGGGGCTGGTACTGGTGCCAGGCGCCCCCGTCCTCGTGCTGCGTGGAGGCCACGTCGAACAGGCGCTCCCGCACGCGCGCGGGCACCTGGTGGACGCAGCCCAGGAGATCCTGGCTTGTGTCCCGAAACCCGATTCCCCGCCCGATGCCGCTTTCGAAATAGCTCGCGCTGCGCGCCATGTTGCACGTGGTCATGCATTGGTACTGGTTCCAGATATTCACCATCCGGTCCAACCGCTCGTCACCGGAGGCCGTGGTGAAGCGGGACAGCAGGTCGGTCCAGTAGTCCCTCAGCGCGGCAAGCTCCCTGTCCACCTTCGCGTCGGTGTCGAAACGGGCCGCAAGGGCGCAGGCGCGGCTCTTGTTGACGACCCCGGGACCGGCCCATTTCTCCGCGTCGGGGTTTTCGACATACCCCAGGACGAACACGAAGCTCTTTTCCTGGCCGGGCGCGAGGTCAATATCCAGGTGGAGTGCGGCGACAGGTGACCAACCGGATGCTTTCGTATTGGAGAGGGAACCGCGCACAACGGCGGCGGGCTTCTCGAACCCGTCGTAGCGGCCGGTGAAGCTTTCGCGGTCCGTGTCGAACCCGGCCACGGGGGCATTCACCGCGTAGAATGCGTAGTGATTGCGCCGCTCGCGGTATTCGGTGACGTGATAGATCGCACTCTCCTCCACCTCCACCTCGCCGGTGGAGAGGTTGCGCTGGAAGTTCGTCATGTCGTCGAGAGCGTTCCAGAGACAGAACTCGGTGAGTGCGAAGACGGAAATCTTCCTCGACTTCTTCGAGACGTTCTTCAGCACCAGGCGCTGCACCTCGCAGTCCGCCCCGGTGGGCACGAAGAAGAGCAGCCCCGCCTCGATACCCTCCCGCCGGGACCGGATCCGGGTGTATCCCATGCCGTGGCGGCACTCGTATGATTCCAGGTCCGCGCGCGTGGGCCGCCACCCGGGATTCCAGATGGTCTGGCCGTCCTTGATGTAGAACAGCCTTCCGTTTGCATCCAGCGGCACGTCATTGTAGCGGTAGCGCGTAAGGCGGCGCAGGCGCGCATCCCGGTAGAAGGAATATCCGCCGCCCGCGTTGGAGAGGAGGGAGAAGAAGTCCTCGCTTCCCAGGTAGTTGATCCAGGGCCAGGGAGTGTCCGGCCGGGTGATGACGTATTCTCGAGCCGCGTCATCGAAATGCCCGTACATCATCACATCCTCCAAACAAACGGCGGGGGAATAAGGATCCCGCGCCCCCAACAGGGGCGCGGGCCAGGCGCGCTCCACGGTGGAACACGCCGAAAATCATATCGCTACTTCTTCTTTGCGAGCCAGGCGTCGTACTGCTTCTGGACTTCGGCCATGATCGTGTCGATCCCGACCGCTTTGTACTTGGCGATTGCATCAGCCATGCCCTTGTCCGCATCCACGGTGCCGGTCTCGAGGGCGGGGATGAACTCTTTCCAGACGCCCTTTGCGGTGGCAATCTCGGTCTTCACGGGGCTGGGATCAAAGGAGAACCCGAGGCTCTTGAGCGGGAGGGCCGCCTTGTTGAAGGCGTTGAACTTGTCCCATTTCTTCGGATCCTCGTTGGAGTACAGGTAGTTGATGAACTGGTTCCCGAACATCCACTGCATGCCGAGGTTGTACTGGTCCACTGCCGGTCCGGCCTTGATCACGTTGTCGCTCACCTTTACGTAATGCGTGCCCTCGATGCCGTAGTTTATCAGGTTATTGAGGTACTTGTCCGTGTTGAAAAGCTCGAGGAACGCCACCGCTGCCGCGGGGTTCTTGGAGGTATGAGAGATCGCCTGCAGGGAGCCGACCGTCTCGCGGTTGGACATGACAGGGGGAGTGATGTCGATCTGCATCCACTGCTGACCGGTGGAGCTCGCCATCTCGGCGTCTTTGCCTGGTTTCAGGGACTTGGTGGCGGCGAAGATAAGGCCCGCCTTCTCGTCGGCCAGGTAGTCGGTTATGGCCGCGGCGTCCTTGCGGACGTAGCCGGCGCTGTAGAACTTGTTCATCGTCTTGAACAACGCCTTGGTCTCGGGCGCTTCCAGCTCGAAGACGACCTTGGTGGAGCTGTTGTTCGGGTACAGGGAGACGGGGATGTCGTCATCAACCATCTTGTCCCAGTCCAGGAGGAACCGGGGGGATTCGCCCACGATGGCCTCCAGGGGATACATGCCCGGCTCTTTGTCCTTGATGATCTTGAGCAAGGGCTCCAGGTCCTCCAGCTTCTTGATCTTCGTGGTGTCCATGCTGTACTTGGCCACAAGGTCCTTGCGAAGGAGGAAACCCCAGTTGTGGGCCTTTTCCTTGTTCGCCGGGATGGCGTAGTTCACCCCTTCGATCGCGGAGCCCGCGAGGAAGGAATCTCCCAGCAGCGCTTTTGTCTTGGGCGCGTACTTCACGAGCAGGTCATTCAAAGGCAGGAATGCGCCGCGGGCCACATTGTTCCTGTAGTTGTTGATCCAGGTCGCCGTGAAGCAGATGTCGAACTCTTCCTGCCCGGCGATGATCGTCTGCATCTTCTGCTCGTAGGTGCCCCAGTCGAAGCACACGAGCTTAATGTTCGCGCTCAGGCCCTTGCTCTGGACGTACTTGCTCGCGGCAGCCTCGACCAGCGCGTTGTCTTTCTGCGGCCCGCCGCCGACGTAGTACCAGGTGAGCGTCACCGGCGTTTTGCCAGCGACTGCGCCCTGCTCACCCTGGCCTCCCCCGAAGGCAAGGCCCACTGCTGCGATAGCGAAAAGCGCCACGAGCAGGTTGCGGATCCCTCTGTTCATCTCAAGACCTCCTCTTGTGATATATGGCATCCGGCCCGCAGTCCGGGCCGGCTTTGCCTACTCTTTTAAGGAACCGATCGTGATGCCCTTGACGAAATACTTCTGGAAAAACGGATACGCCATGACGATCGGTCCAATGGACAGGATGCACATTGCCATCTGGGCGGAGCGGGAGGGCAGCCTCTTGAGGATGTCCGCCGTTGCCCCGTTCGTGTTTCCCGCCATGCTGGACAGGTACTGGATATTGCTCTGCACCCGGTACATGAGGAACTGCAGGTTGAACCACTGGGGGTCGTTCACCAGCATGAGCGGCAGCCACCAGTCGTTCCAGAATACGATCGTGTTGAAAAGGGCAATGGTGGCGAGCCCCGGCTTTGCCAGGTGGATGACGATCCTAAAAAAGATGGTGTACTCGCCGGCGCCGTCGATCTTCGCTGACTCGATGATGGAGTCGGGCACATTCGTCTTGTAAAAAGTCCGCATGATAAGCACGTACCAGGCGTTCATCAGGTACGGAAGAAATAGCGCCCAGACATTGTTCCTCAGGTGCAGGAGGTTCACGCAGAGCATGTACCAGGGGACCAAACCGCCGGAAAACAGCAGCGTGAAGAACGCCATGAAAGAAAAGAACTTCCTCCCCCGGAAGTCCTTGCGGGACAGGGCGTAGGCATACAGGGCGATCACCAGCGTGCTGGAAAGTGTGCCCATGACAGTCACCAGGAGGGTCACGCCGTATGCCCTCAGGATGGCGTCACTTTCCTTTAGCACGAAGGAATACGCGTTGAGACTCGTCTTCAACGGCACCAGCTTGAACCCGTGGATGGCCAGGGAGGTCTCATCCGTGAAGGAGATCCCGATGACGAGCGCCAGCGGGTACAGGCAGAGCACGACGATCATGATGAAGAGGAGGTGGGTGACAATCTGCCCGGTCGAACCGAACTTCATCAATTTGCGGGTCAGGGTCACTCGCTCCATGCCGTTCAAATCCTTCTAGAAAAGGCTCTTCTCGGGATCGATCCTGCGGACCACGAGGTTCGACGCCAGGACCAGGACAAAACCGACCGCGGACTGGTAGAGACCCGCGGCCGCCGACATGCCGATGTCCCCGACATTGATGAGCGTGCGGTACACGTACGTGTCGATGACGTTCGTCGCCTTGAAAAGGGGCCCCATGTTCTGCGGCACCTGGTAAAAGAGGCCGAAATCCGAGTAGAAAAGGCGGCCGATCTGGAGCATGACCTGGATGATGATGAGGTAGGAGATCAGGGGGATCATCACGTGCCGCACGGTCTGCCAGCGGCTGGCCCCGTCCAGCGCGGCAGCCTCGAAGCAGTTCTGGTCAATGCCCGCAATGGCGGCCAGGTAGACCACGCTGCCGTACCCGGTGTATTTCCACAGGTTCGTGAAAATGATGATGAAGGGCCAGTACACCGGCTCTATATACCAGTTGACCGTGGAGATGCCGAGCGCGGGAAAGAGCACCTTGTTGAAGAATCCCAGGTCCGTGGAGAGGAAGGAAAACACAAGCGTGCTGATGACGATCCAGGAAAAGAAGTAGGGCAGAAACATGACGCCCTGGTAGAACCGGGACGTCTTCTTGGTCCGAAGCCCGTCCAAGAGCACAGCCACCCCCACTGCCGCCACCGTGCCCAGGACGATGAACGCGCTGTTGTAGAGAATGGCATTCCGCGTGATCAGCCACGCATCCGGGGTCTTGATGAAAAACTCGAAGTTCTTGAAGCCGATCCAGTCGCTTCCAAGGATGCCTTTTGCGTAGTTGATATTCTTGAATGCAATGATGATACCCGCCATGGGCACGTAGCTGAAAAGCAGGAGTGCCACTGCCCCCGGAAGGAGCATGCTCAGGAGAGCGAAATTGGTTCGCCGTCTGCCTGGCCGACTAAGAACCCGGGCCCCCGTAAGGGCATCTGCCATTATTCAACTCCTGGTCAATATAAGTTGATTGATTCTCTAAACTAACTTATATAATCACTCAATGTTTAAATTGTCAAGAAAAATTTAATTTTTTGTAGATTGCTATTATGCCAGACATCGTGTAGATTGGTTGATAGAAAAAATCTACTATGAGCAATATCGACTTCCTCCTGCACAAGGACCAGGATCCAGTCAATCTGCATCGGGTGCTGAGGGCTGTCTGGACCAATCCCGGGGCCAGCCGGAGCAGCATTTCCAGCGCCCTCGGCCTGGACAAATCAACCGTCACGAAGATTGTCGCGGAGCTCCTGAAGCGCGGTATCATCGAAGAGTTCGCAGAGGGAGATTCCAGCCAGAAAGGAGGGCGAAAGCCCGTTTTTCTGACTGTAAACCGCGCATACGGATGCGTACTGGGGCTGGAAATCCAGACCGAGCGCTACATTGCCACGGCAATCGATCTGGATGGGACGATCGTCTACTCGCGCTCGGCCCCGCTCGAATCGGCGGGAAAGCTGGTGCCTGCAGTGTTCCTGGACGTGGTGAGTGAAGTGACCCGTGACCTCGAAGCGCGCGGCCTCGAGCTCCTCTGCGCGGGTGTCGGCCTGTCGGGCATCATCGACTCCACGCGCGGCATCATCCGCCAGTCCCTGCCGCTGGGCGTCACTGCACCGGTCGATTTCTACTCATCCAGCGCGCGCCTCCTCGGGGTCCCGCTCCGCATCGACAATGACGCAAACTGCTGCTGCTGGGCGGAGCTCGTCCGCAATCGCAAGGCGCGGCCGCGGGATTTCCTGTTCCTCCTGGGCGAGTTCCGCAAGGAACGCGTGGAGGACGTCAACGGCGGCGGAGTTTCCGTGGGCATGGGGCTGGTCATCAGCGGGCGGGTCCACCTTGGGGCCAGCAGCTCCGCCGGGGAGTTCCGCAGCGTTTTTCGCACCGCGGAGACCAGGAGCCAGTTCTCCCTGCCCGCCGAAACAGTGGGCAGGGCTGCGGCGGATGAAGCGGCATTCAAGGAGGTGGCGACCGAGTTGGGGAGAAACGTCGCGCTCCTGGTCAACACGCTGGATCTCTCTCACGTATTCATCGGAGGCAGCATAGAGAAGTACCGGGGCCTCCTGATCCCGATCCTCGAGAAGGAGATCCAGAAGAACTGGCCGTACGGGGAAAAGAAACTCACTATCGAGCTTTCCGAGCTGGGAGAGCTCGTAGTGGCCTACGGTGCAGCGGCAATGTTCCTTGAACGCCTCTTCGCGCTTCCCGAGATCGAGGAAGTGACAATCGCGGAGGGCTGATGTCGTGCATGTCTGGCCGAGCGCCGCTCGCGCCGTCGCGGCGCTTGCGGTGATCAGCGTCGCCGCCCTTGTTTCTTCCTGCGCCGGCACCGAGGGAGCCGGTGCAGCCGATGTCCTTTTCGGAGACTTCAAGCCAGTGGGGCGGCGCCCTTGACACGGGCCACCTGCTCCGCTTGCAGAATCCGCAGCGCTTCCTCGAGCCCCGATACTCTGCCCATTGAGAATGACCGAGCCAGCGGGTCGACGGCCTTGGAGACCACACGAGACATCTCAAGGGAGGCGACAATTTTCTCACACACCTGGTCGAAGCTCATTAGCCCAAGTCTAACACCAGAATTGCCGGAAAACATTTTGCGCGGGCGGGTCACAACCTCCTTCCTTTTGGCTATGATGCTGAGTATGGCAAGAACGACGCGCATTGGAATCCTCACCGCAGGAGGCGATAGCCCGGGCTTGAACGCGGCGATCAGGGGGGTGGGGAAGGCGGTGCTGGGGCACTACGGAATGGAGTTCATTGGCTTCCGCGACGGGTTCCGCGGGCTGGCCGAGAATCGCACCATGCAGCTGGACATGACGACCCTGTCAGGGATCCTTACCATTGGCGGCACGATACTGGGCACGAGCCGCGACAAGCCGCATCGAATGGAAATCAACGGCCAGGCCCGGGACATGACCCGGGCCATTGTCGACACGTGCGGAAAAAACGGCCTTGACGTCCTGGTGTGCCTGGGCGGGGGGGGAACAGCGCGGAACGCCTTGCGGCTGGTGGAGGCCGGGCTTCCAGTGGTGACGCTTCCCAAGACGATCGACAACGATGTCGCCATGACCGATGCGAGTTTCGGCTTCGATACCGCGATGGGCATTGCCACCGAGGCCATAGACCGGCTCCATAGCACCGCGCACAGCCACCACCGCATCGTCGTTGTCGAGGTCATGGGCCATCGCGCAGGCTGGCTTGCTCTCGGGGCGGGAGTCGCGGGCGGTGCCGACGTGATTCTCATCCCGGAGGTTCCGTACGAGGTGGAGAGCATCGCGAAGGCAATCCGGGAACGCAGCCGCCACGGCACCAATTTCAGCATTGTGGCGGTAGCCGAGGGAGCGATGAGCGGCGTTGACTGGCACGCACGCCAGGCGGCCGATCAGAAGAGAGCAGCAGGGCAGACGGAGACCGATCGGCAGGCAGCAAAGCGGGAGCTTGGAACCCTGGATGCTCGGCACGCCGGCAACACGATGAGGCTCGCCCGGCAGCTGGAGGAGCTCACGGGCCTCGAATCACGCGTCACGATACTGGGTTACGTGCAGCGCGGGGGCACTCCCTCCCCGGCCGATCGACTGCTTGCGACCCGGCTGGGCACTGCGTGCGCCGACCTCATTCACAAAGGGGTCTTCGGCGTCATGGTTGCCGCCCGGGGCGAAGGCACGGAGCCGGTCCCGATCGCGGAGGTTGCGGGGAAAGTGAAGACGGTGCCCTTGGACCATTCCTGGATCGAAAGCGCGAGGCGAGTGGGGACGTGCCTGGGAGACCAGGAAAGCCCCTGAAGGGCCCCGTCCCTCAGCCGGCCCTGAATCTCACCGGCGTGTAAGCCGGGCACTTCCTGTCGATGAAACGGATGTCGAAGCGCGCAAATCTCTGGAGGCCGCCTTCCATTGGAATGGTTGGGGGCCCGTCTCCGATGAGTGGAGCGGCATACCGGATGAAATCATCCGTCACGTCCAGGCCGTCTTTCGTGATCCAGGCCGGCGGCATGAACCGGGATGAATTGGCCACTTTCTCTAGTACCACTTTGTCATAGACAGCGCGATAACTGGTTCCCGGCTCGCGGAGGATCGTGGCCATCCAGCCGGTGCCGTCACTGAGCGCAATCTGCACTGCGTGCGCGGCAACCTCGCGCGCCTCGCTCATGTCAACGGTCGAGGCCTCCATTGATACGGACCGCTGGATGACCCCCGGCAGCTGGCCTGTTGCCTGGCCCCGCACTGCCAGCCCTTTCTCGTTGAGGTAGTTAACCACTTCCTGTGCCGCGGTCGTGCGGCTGGCGCCGTACTCGATGTGTCCGAACCCGTCGTGTCTTTCCCCGACCCCGCCCACGTCGAAGCCCTCGTTCACCACCACGATGCACCTGCCGCTGCGCCGCAGCTCCCGGTTCACGTTTTCATAAAGGCTCGCCAGCGTGTGGTGGGTCTCCGCCATGTAGAGCTGGATCGGCATCTCACGGTTCGGGTCTCCGAGCCGTGAGGCCGCCGTGATGAATCCCGATTTCCTGCCCATGGCCTGGAGCACGGCAACAGGCTCGGACACGCACATGCCGCGGTTCTCCTCGTTGACGTTCTGGATGAGAGATGCCCAGTAGCGCGCCGCGCTTCCGTAGCCCGGCGTGTGGTCGATGATGCGGAAGGACTCATCACCGATATCGTTGTCGATGGTCTTCGGCACGCCCGTCACGACCAGCTCCACGCCTCGCTCCCTCGCGAGCTTCGAGACCTTGGCCGCGGTGTCCATGGAGTCGTTTCCGCCGATGTAGAAGAAATACCCGATGTCGTGAGCGCGTATCACCTCGACGATCCGCTCGAAGTCTTCGTGCTGTTCTTCCGTCAGCTTGTATCGGCAGGTGCCGATCACGCCGGCGGCCGGCGTTGTGGACAGGAGCGAGACCTCGCGCGCCGGCTGGCGTGCCAGGTCCACCAGCTCTTCCAGGAGGACTCCCTCGATGCCGTGCCACGCGGCAAAGAGGGTGCCGATCCGGTCAGGGAAGGCGCGGCACCCTTCGATCACCCCCTGGAGGGATGCATTGATGACCGGCGACGGTCCGCCGGATTGTGCGACCAGTGCGTTTCTCTTCATACGGAAAACTCCCGAAGGCTTTCATCGATGCCCTTGCGCATCCTCGAACCACCAGTCCAGCGCGGCTTCCTCGCCTTCATCTTCTTGCACACGGCCGCGCACGGCTCCCCGCAGGAACCGGCCCCATCTTGTCCGCGTCCGGCCCCGTCTGTCCGGTCTCGGGCATTACATCAGCCGGCTCCGCGCCTGGTCCAGGAGTGCGGAAAACGTTTTCCGTGGATCTGACATGCGGGAAGCAAAGATCATTGCAGCGATGGTATAGGGTTTCCACCCGGCCTGCCGGTAGAGCGGGGTCCTGAACCTGTCGAAAACACTGGCCGCCACTTCCCCCCGGTCACAGCTTACGCCGCTGATGTCCGCGGGCAGGCAGTGCAGGTACAGGGCGTCACTGGTCTTCTCCATCAGCTTCTCCGTGCATTCCCAGTCACGGAAACGTGCGTTGTTCTGCAGGCAGCGTTTTTCGAGCTCGTCCAGCTTCTTCTTGTCCCCTGTCTCAACGATAGCGGTGCGTTCTTCCATCACCGAGAACGGCGCCCAGCTCTTGGGGTAGACCACGTGCGCTCCGTCGAAGGCTTCGGCCATGGAGGAGCAGATGCGGAAGCCCCCGCCCGACTCCCGGGCAGACTGCTCGGCCTTTTTCACCACGTCCGGCATGAGGGAGTATCCCTCGGGATACGCGAGACTCACGTCCATGCCGAACCGGGTAAAGAGCCCGATCACACCCTGGGGGACCGACAGGGGCTTGCCATAGGAGGGCGAGTACGCCCAGGTCATGGCCACTTTTTTGCCCTTGAGCTTCTCCACGCCGCCCATCTCGGTGACAAGATGAAGAAGGTCGGACATGCTCTGCGTGGGATGGTCGATATCGCACTGCAGGTTGACCACCGTGGGCCGCTGCTCCAGCACCCCGTCGCGGAACCCCAGGTCCACCGCCTCCGCGACTGCTTTCATGTACGTGTGGCCCTTGCCGATATACATGTCGTCCCTGATTCCAATGACGTCCGCCATGAAGGAAATCATGTTCGAGGTCTCGCGGACGGTTTCTCCATGGGCGATCTGGGACTTGCCCTCGTCCAGGTCGGACACGGTGAGGCCCAGCAGATTGCATGCGGAGGCGAAGCTGAACCGGGTGCGCGTGGAGTTGTCCCTGAACTGGGACACGGCAAGCCCGGAGTCCCACACTCGAGGCGAAAGGCCGGCCGTGCGCAGCGCTTTCAGTATTTCGGCGCAGCGGAAAATCGCCTCGAGCTCGTCCCTGCTTTTGTCCCACGTGAGCAGGAAATCCTTGCCCCGCAGGGCGGAAAGCGCCTTGGGCGCAAGGCTGTCGATCATCCGCTGGATGTCGTGCGCTGTGATCACCGGCATCAGAACCTCCCTAGAAGCTTCAGTATCTTTTCCGGCGTCAGGGGCCAATCGCGCACCCAGACGCCCACTGCGTCGTGGACGGCAATTGCCAGCGCGGGTGCCGCGCCATTGACGCTGATCTCCGCGACGCTTTTCGCCCCAAAGGGACCGAAGGGATCATCAGTCTGGACGAGCCGCACCCTTACGTCCCGCGGAAGCTCCTGTATCATGGGAGCGCCGTAGTCGGCAAGCCCCGTCGTGAGGCAGCGCCCGTCCGCGTCGAAAATCATTTCCTCGTACAGTGCGTGGCCGATTGATTTAAGAATTGCCCCGTATACCTGGCCGACGGCCAGCTCGGGGTTGATCGGCGTGCCGCTGTCATGCACGGCATGGTAGCTCCGCACCTCGATCGCGCCGGTCCTCGTGTTGACTCCCACCCTGCAGAAATGGGCTGCGTAGGGAATCGCCGCATCATCCGTGGTGAATGAGGCGCTTCCCATGAGCTCTCCCTCGCCCTCCCCTGTCTGGCGCTCCTGCGCGATGCCGGCAAAATCCACGCTGCCCTTCTTGCCCGTCACTTTTCCCGGCAGGCTGAGCGCAAGGTCGTCGCGCGGTTCCTTCAAGATGCAGGCCGCTGCGTCCAGCAGCTTCGCGGCCAGCGCCTGGGCGGCCTTGAGCACCGCGTTGCCCGTGAAATACGTGCCGCTGGAGGCATAGGCGCCTTTGTCAAAGGGCGTGATGTCCGTGTCCCCGGTGATGACTGCCACGCTGTCCATGTCGCAGCAGAGGGTTTCCGCCACGATCTTGGCAAGGACGGTATCCAGTCCGGTGCCCAGGTCGGCTCCGCCGGAGTGCACCATGAATGTTCCGTCCGACAGGAGCTTCACATTCGCGCTGGCCTGGTCCAGGCCGGGGAGGCCTGAGCCCTGCTGGATAATGACGGCACCTTTGCCGACCTTCACGTCGGCCGAGCCGCCTGGTGCCTGCGCGGGGCCTTTTCCCCTCCACTGGATGCTCACGCGGCCTTCGGCGATGGCCTTTTCCAGCCCGCAGCTTCGCACCCGGGCGGCTGCGCCGGGCCGGCCTTCCCCGAGACTCTTCAGGATCTCCAGCACGTCGCCTTCCCGCACCATGTTCTTTTCCAGGAACTCGAGCTGGCCAATCCCGAGCTCCGCGGCCAGCTCTGCA
>Ga0074045_10003169_pt1 | contig 14879 bp, 7 predicted proteins | sample BogForMeECP23OM2_FD_94442 | JGI IMG/M metagenome (GOLD analysis project Ga0074045, IMG submission 94442) | Bog forest soil microbial communities from Calvert Island, British Columbia, Canada - Bog Forest MetaG ECP23OM2 | ecosystem: Environmental > Terrestrial > Soil > Wetlands ...
CGTGGAACGGGTACGGTTGGGCGCAGTTCGGCGAGTCGTTGCCGGTCGCGCCCGGACACGTGCTGATGTACAGGTCCAGTTCGTAGGGCGTCTCGTTACCTCGAGGCACGTTCGCGGGAAAGACCGTCACTGTCCAGGTGAACGTGGTGTTCGTCGTGCCGGTGTACGGGGTAACGCTCGCGTTCTGCAGCACCGCGTTCCCGTTCGAGGCCGAAAGGTCCGTGGAGGAGTCTACGGCGCCTACCGGGACGAAGGTCTCCTGGGTGAGCACGACCGTCACGAGCGGACCCACGGCCACGACGACGGCCAGGCCGACCAGTGCGAGGAACCGGGGTCGCTTGAGGCCCCCCCAAATCGGGACCGCGAGGCCGAAGAGCAGGATCGTCGGGATGGCCAGGAGCGAGATGACATAGGCGTAGGTCGCGAAGACGGCCAGGATCGCGAGGAGAATGAGGAAGATCCGACCGGTCGGGGTCGGAAGGAAACGCCTAAAGCGGCCCTGAGGTTGCTGCGCCACGGGACGGAGGAGCAGGCCGGCCGCCCTTTATTAGGTGATGGCAACGACGACCGGACCCGTGTCGGAACCTCCTGTATCGCTCGCGTTGATCGTGCTGGACGGCCTCGGGGACCGTCCGCATCCGGCGACCGAGAACCGAAGCCCGGTCGAGTCCGCCATGACCCCGAACCTCGACCGGCTGACCTCGTCCGGGATGATCGGCGAGGTCGTGGTCGTGGGTCCGGGAATCGCGCCCGAGTCGGATGCAGGAGTGTTCGCGCTGCTCGGGTACGACCCGATCCACGACTCGCCGGGCCGAGGCGTTCTCGAAGCGCTGGGGGTGGAGGTGCCGCTCGCACCGGAGGACGTCGCCCTGCGGCTGAACTTCGCCACGGTGGATGGGGATGGGACGGTCCTCGATTCCCGGGTCGGGCGCTCGCTCGGGACGAACGAGGCGAAGGACCTCGCCCGAGGGCTCACGGAGGCCAACCTCCTCGGACCGGAAGGGATTCGAGCGGAAGTGCGCGCCACGGTCGGCCACCGCGGGGTGCTGTGGCTGCATCCGGTCGAGGGAGGTCGGCTCTCCCCGGAGGTCTCCAACGCCGACCCGTTTTACGAGAAGGTCGGAGGGATGGGCCAGGCGCGGCGACCCGAGGCTCCGAAGATCCTCGAGGTCACGCCGACGGACGCGACGGCCGAGGCGGCTCGAACGGCGAAGGCGATCAACCTCTTCCTCTCCCGGTCCCGGGACGTCCTCGCCGGCCACCGGGTCAACGCGCGCCGCGCGCTCGGGGGGAAGAAGGTCGCGAGCGGACTGCTCGTCCGCAACGCCGGAGCGCTTGCCCGGACGCCCCCGCCGTCGTTCGAGGCGAAGCACGGCGTTCGCGGCGCCGCGCTGACGGAGATGCCGGTCGAGCGAGGCATCGCCCGTGTGCTCGGCCTGGAGGACCGGTACGTGGGACCCATGGGCCCGGACCGCGACGGCGGCTATCGGGAGCGGGCGAGGGTGACCCGGGAGCTGCTCGCGCGGACCCCGTTCGTGTACGTGCATCTCAAGGGGCCGGACGAGCCCGGCCACGACGGCAACGCCCCTCTGAAGCGGGAGATCGTGGAGGCGATCGACCGGTCGTTCTTCGGTCCGTTCCTAGAAGGCCTCGACCTCTCCCGAGTCCGGTTCGCCGTCACGGCCGACCACGCGACGCCGTGCATCCTCAAGGGCCATTCCGACGACCCTGTGCCGTTGCTGCTTTCGGGGGCCGGCGTAACCGCCGTGGGGAGGGGTGGCCCCGCGAAGTTCGGGGAGACCGCAGCGTTCCACGGCTCCCTCGGGACCTGCACGGGCGCGGACGTGCTGCGCCTCCTCTTCCACCCACCCACCTCGGCGAAATGATCGCCCCTGGTCTCCTCGTGCCCCGAACCCGGGGGGAGGAGGTCCGACGGGACCTTGTGGACGCCGGATGGCTCCGGTCGGACCTCGAGATCCGGCATGAAGGCGACTTCCTGGTCCTGCCGCTCCTCGAGAGCCCGGCGGGGGTTCCCCCGTCCTGGGGCGAGGTAGTCGAGCGAGAGTTCCGATCGACCTCGCAGAAGGGACCTACCCGATACTCGGACCTGCTCTCCTGGCCCGACGAAGAGAAGGAGGCGCTTCCCCGGTCGTTCGACGTCGTCGGCGACGTGGTCCTGATTCGGCTTCCCGACTCGCTCGAACCCCGAAAGGAGGCCGTGGGGGAGGCGCTTCTCAAGTTCGTCCCGGGCGCCCGGCTCGTGGGGCTCGACCACGGGGTCCACGGGCCCGAACGACGCCGGGAGGTCGAACGGATTGCCGGTTCCGGCCCGTGGCGGACCCGTCACAAGGAGAACGGGGTCGAGCTGGAGGTCGATGTCGAGCGAGCGTACTTCTCGCCTCGCCTCGCGCGTGAGCACGCCCGGGTCGCCGAGGACGTGCGGGTCGGCGACCGGGTCTACGACCTCTGTTGCGGGGTCGGGCCGTTCTCGGTCACGATCGCTCACCTCGGCCGGGCCTCGAGCGTGACGGCCGTCGATGCGAACCCCGAGGCGATACGGCTACTCCGCGACACGCTCTCCCGTCACCCGTACGGAAGTCGGGTCACCCCGGTGACGGCCCGCATGGAGGAGTTCCTGCCCTCCGCTCCGCCCGTCGAGCGCGTAGCGATGAATCTCCCGCACGAAGGGATTAAGTACCTAACCTCGGTGGCGCGGACCGTCGCGCCCGGGGGGCGGCTATACTATTACGAGGTCGTTTCCCGGACGGAGCTCGCTAACAGAGGGGTCGCTCTCGTGAACCTGCTCGAGCCTGAAGGAGAGTTCGCCCTCGCCACCGAGCGCGAGGTCCATCCCTACTCCCCCGCCTCCGACCTGGTCGCGTTCGTCCTCGAGCGTTCGGGGAGGGCCTAGATCGATGGCGCGCGTGGTGAGCTTGGCCGAGGTCTCGGATTCCGACCTCCAGCTCGTCGGCGGGAAGGCGTGCAAGCTCGGGGAGCTGGTCCGCCAGGGGCTGCCGGTTCCGCCGGGCTTCGTCCTGACGACCGAGGCGTACGACACGTTCGTCAACGAGACGCTCCTCAAGACCGAGCTTCCCGCGGCTCTCGAGTCGATCCGAACGGACCAGCCCGAGACGATCGAAGCGGCTTCCCAGCGAATCCGCAAGGCGTTCGAGACCGCCCCGTTCCCTCCCGCCCTCCAACGGGAGCTCGAGACCACCTACGAGACGTTCGCCCGCCAGTTCGCGGTCCAGTTCTGCGCGGTCCGCTCGAGCTCCACGGCCGAGGACCTCGAGGGAGCGTCGTTCGCCGGCCTCCAGGACACCTACCTCAACGTCACCGGCACGCAGCAGGTCGTGGCGGCCGTCCGAAAGTGCTGGGGCTCGCTCTTCACGCCTCGGGTCCTCATCTACCGCCATCGCAAAGGGTTCGACCAGGGCGCCGTGCGGCTCGCCGTCCTCATCCAGAAGATGGTCGACGCGACCGTCAGCGGGATCCTGTTCACGCGGGACCCCAACACCGGGGAGAACCACATGATCGTGGAGGCCGGCTGGGGCCTCGGTGAGGCGATCGTCGGAGGCGAGGTCACGCCCGACCACTACGTCATCGACGGGGCCACGCTGAAGATCGTCCACAAGCAGTTATCCGAGCAGCGGGTTCGGCTCGTCCGCGCCGTAGGAGGGGGGAACCAACGTGAGGACATCCCCGCGGACCAGCGAAGCGTTCAGAAGCTCCCCGACCACCGGCTGCAGCGCCTCGTGTCGCTCGCCCGGGTCATCGAGTCGCATTACCGACGACCGATGGACGTCGAGTGGTGCGGTGACGAGGACACCCTCTACATCGTCCAGGCGAGGCCCGTGACGACCATCCCAAAGTCCACCGCCCCGAGTGTGGGCGAGGAAGGTACGCCCACCCTCACCGAAAAACGGTCGGAGGGCCAGGAAGCCCCGTTGCTCCGCGGCTTCGGGGCCAGCCCGGGGATCGCCTCGGGAGTGGCCCGGATCCTCCACGGGTCGGCCGAGATGGAGAAGCTGAAACCGGGCGAGATCCTGGTCACGTCGATGACGACCCCGGACATGGTCCCGGCGATGTCCCGGGCCGCGGGGATCGTCACGGACGAAGGAGGGATGACCTGCCACGCGGCGATCGTGTCGCGCGAGCTCGGCGTCCCGTGCATCGTAGGTACGCGCGAAGCGACGAAGCTCGTGCCGGACGGTGGCGAGATCACGGTCGACGGAAAGACCGGGTCCGTGTACCGAGGGATCGTTCACCTGGGAAAGCCCTCCGCCGCGGCCGGAGCGCCGTCCCCGGCCCCGGGGTCCGGGCACGCGCACGAAGGCACCCCTATCACGGCGACGAAGATCTACGTCAACGTCGGAGTGCCCGAGAAGGCCGAAGACTACGCCCGCCTACCCGTCTCCGGGGTCGGCCTGCTTCGGATCGAGTTCATCTTCACGGCGCACATTCGGGAGCATCCGCTCGCGCTCCTCAAGAAGGGGAAGAAGGACGAGCTCGTCCGGCGCCTCGCCGACGGGATCGGGAAGGTTTGCCAGGCGTTCCACCCCCGCCCCGTGATCATCCGCACCTCCGACTTCAAGACCAACGAGTACCGCGGGATGCCCGGCGGCCAGGAGTTCGAACCGGTCGAGGAGAACCCGATGATCGGGTGGCGGGGCTGCTCCCGGTACATCTCCCCCGTCTATCGGCCGGCGTTCCTCTGCGAGCTCGAGGCCATCCACCGGGTCCGCACCGAGATGGGCCTGAAGAACGCCATGGTGATGCTGCCGTTCGTCCGCAACACCTGGGAGCTCGAGGAGATCACCGAGATGATGCGCGCCCAGGGCCTGCGCCGGTCCCGGGACTTCCAACTCTACCTCATGGCCGAGGTCCCCTCGGTGGCCCTGCTCGCCCGGGAGTTCTCTAAGCACTGCGACGGGTTCTCGATCGGGTCGAACGACCTGACCCAGCTCGTCCTCGGCGCGGACCGCGACTCCGAGACGCTCGGCCGGATGGGGTACTTCGACGAGCGCGACCCGGCGGTGATGCGCGCGATCCACATTCTGATCGAAGGTGCCCACGCGGAGGGGCGTACGGTGGGGATCTGCGGGCAGGGACCGAGCGTGTACCCGGAGTTCGCGGAGTTCCTGGTCCGGGAGGGAATCGACTCGATCTCGCTCAACGCGGACACGGTCGTCTCGACCATTCGCACGATCGCCTCGCTCGAGCAGCGCCTGAAGCTCCAGGGCCTGCGAGCCCGGGCCTAGTTGTCGTCCGTTCTCTCCACGCTGACGCGAAAGCGTCGGGGATTCTGCCAGTCTCCGGCTCCTGAGGTAAGCTCGCCGACGGAAGAAACCGGATGCATGACGTATCGGTCGTAGCCCGGGTAGGGTCCGTCGAGTCGTGTCCAAGGACCCTCCATCAGCTGGGACAACTCCGCGCAGCATCCCACTCGATCACGGCATTCTGGCATTTTGCAACCCGAGATCGAACCCCGGTTAGGTCTCTTGGACAAACGAAGAGCGTGTCGAGCTGATCCTCCGCTTCCACAGCCGGCAAGACCACTTTTGCCTTCTCCCGATGGTTCGGGAATTGTTCGAGGGTCAACTTGTTCTCGGGATTGACCTCACATTCTGGAGTTTTGCTGAAGAATTAAATAGGCGCCCCTCTGGTTGACCCCCAGCCCGACGGGGTTTCGTCGGGGAAGTGGGTGGGTACATGTCCAGCGAAAGCGAACGGCCGTCCGGTGATGTTCGCCGTCCTTCTAGCCGAGGGATGTCGATGGTAACGGCCATCGTCGTGATGGTCGTCGTGATCCTGGTTGTCGGTGGCGCCGGGTTCGCGGCCTTGAGTGCGACCTCCAACAGTGGGACTCAGACGGTCAGCACATGTTCCCCGTTGAGCAGCCCTGTCTGTCTGTCCTCGTCCGGACTGACGGATGTGATGCTGTCGGTCCCCTACGGTGCCGGCTTCGGCCAAGCCGTCGCGAGCACAACCCAAGGCCAGAGCATACCGGCGACCGTCGCCGTTTCCGGCGGGGAATCCGTCTCGACGTACGCGGTGTACTGGGGCGATGGTACGAACTACACCGGGGCGAACCCGATTTCCAACCACATCTATTCCACGATGGGCTGGTACGTCATCAGTGCCCAGGCGCTCGTTGGGTCGACCTGGCACACCGGTCCGAAGTTTCTCTTCCCCATCGAGGTGGGGCCTAACTACCAGACTTCGTCATCGGGGTTCTACCCCACGCTCGCGACGACGTTCACCAACGGGAGCTCGGCGACCGCCCAGTTCGGCTGGCTCACCGGCTCCGGGTCCGTGAACGTCTCTGCCACGTACACGAGCAACTCCACGGCCACGGGCTACACCGACACCCCACCGATCCTGACGGTCACCCCGACGGCGGGTACCACCCAGTCGAACGTTGCGTCGACGGCGACGAGCGTCTCCTCGACGTATTCGTTCTCGACGGCGGGTCTCTACTACATCACGATGGTCGGCCAGGTGAACGGCCCGCAGAGCGCGGTGCTCTACGAGAACTACACCTGGACGGTCTACGTGGCCCCAGTCGGTGTCTCTCCGGGCTGCGCGAGCTGCTCGAGCTCGACCGGCCCGTCGGCGACCAGCCCGCACTCGGGTGAGATCACCAACGTGGAGGTCGCTCCGGGCGGAGCGGTCACCGAGGACCCGTCGGTGGCGTACGATTTTGTGAGCTCCGAAGTGCTGTACAACGTCTACCAGACACTCGTGGTGTACAACGGCAGCAACACGGCGTCCTTCCTCCCCCAGCTCTCCCTCTGCGTCCCGGGGAACACGGGCGCGGACAGCTGCCAGGCAATCTACGGGAACCCCCTGATCGTCGACAACACCACAACGGGCGCGCCCCAATACTGGACCTTCCCGATCGACCCGGTCGCCCGGTTCTACGACCCCGCGACGAAGACCGGCTGGCCGGTCTACCCTTCCGACCTGCTGTTTTCCCTGAGTCGAACCTGCGGCTTTTCCGACCTTCCGGGAGTGGCGAGCCAACCCGGTTGGATCCAGTGCCAAGCGCTGCTGCCGAACGGGAACTCGAACTTCGACAACGCCATTCACTCGCCGTACAACAATACCCCCGGAAGCGTCCTCGCATCGATGCTGATCAACAACACCACGTACTGTCCAGCCTCTATCCTGGCCCACTCGAACGGTTGCATCACGTTCAACGCGTGGGGCGGAGGGCAACCGTGGCCGTTCTTCCTCGAGCTCATCGGCTACCCGATGGGCGCCGCAGTAGAACCGTGCGGCTGGTTCACCCATGAGGACGCGGGAGTTCCGGGCTTTGCCGGAACGTCGGCGGCCAACGGGGACGGGTCGTGCTACTTGCCGGGTTCGACCCCGTCGCACCCGATCACAACGACGGACGACCCGGCGTGGACGAGCTACCTATCGAGCCTCTCCCCGACCTCCTGGGACGCATTCGAGGAACTCGCCCTCAACACTCCGGGCATCCAGCCGAACGTGGAGTGGAACATGGTCGGATCGGGCCCGTACTACCTCGCGACCGAGCCGTTCGAGCATTCGGTCGGATACACGCTCAAGCAGAACCCCGACTATCAGGGTCCGACAGGATGTCCCTGGGCGCCGTACTGCTCGCCGCTCGCCGGGCCGACCCACTACGCATCCACGGTCACGGTCGTCTATGAACCGACCGACACGGTCGGGATCGAGCAGTACAAGGCAGGGCTGACCGACCTCGCGACGATCTCGCCGGGTGAGGCCCCACAGATGCTCTCGCTGATCCAGGAGGGCAAGATCGGTGCGTTCACGACTCCGACGTTGACCGTCAACACTCTTGGGTTCACGTTGCAGTTCGACGTGGCGGCGGCGAAGGTCATCGACCCGAGCGCCCTCAACGTCCCGGGCGACTTCTTCAACTACATCGGGCTGCGCGAGTTCCTGGTGAACGCGTACCCGTACACTACCGTCGAGAACACGATCTTCACGACGGACGGGATCCAATACGGGTCCAACTTCGGCGGGGTGATCCCGCAGGGCATGGGCAACTACTACCCGACCAACATCAGCTGGCCGAGCACCGACCCGGTGACGAACCCGGCCACGGTGGGTAGCGCGGCGTGGTGGTGGACCCAGGCGACGACCTCGGGCAGTCCGTACTATGACCCCGAGCTCGCGAATTGCACGACGAGCAGCCCGTGCCAGTTCCCGATCATCGGTCAGAGGGGATACACGTCGCTGGACCAGCTGATTCAGGACTACATGCCGTACATCAGCTCGCTCTCGGGCGGGCGGCTGGCGCCTAACACGAATGACCTCACCAACACCCAGGATTGGACCTACAGCACGTCGTCGCTTCCCGGTCAGTCGCCGATGCCGTTCTACCTGGCCAATTGGGCGCCTGACTACCCGGACCCGACCGACTACGCGCTACCGTTCTACTATCCGAACGCGACGTACACCCTGAGCGGATCGTTGGAGGAGTCCCTGAGCCTGTGGACCTGCAGCGGGAGTTCGGCGCCGAACGGAATGCCGAGCGATTCCGGCTCGATGGCCGCCCTGCTGTTCTGGGCGCATCAGCCCGAGGTTCCGCAAGCCTGTCAAGGGAATGCCTATTCCGCGATGACCTACGGGCTGTACTCCGCCGCGAGCATGCCTACCGGACCCGAGCGTGTCCTCATGTACAACCTGGCCGAACACATCGCGAACTCGCTGGCCCTCTACCTGTACTTCGACCAGACGAACAACGTCGTGACGTACGCGGCCTGGATCAATCCGACGACGCTCAATACCAACCCGATGAGCGGCGCCATCGGCGCCAACACGTACTTCCTCTACACCGGGAACGGGGTGCTCAGCAGCTGAGGGCCGAACGGGAGGAAGTGACCCCAACGGTTCGTCGGCATCCTCCGCCGTGCCGGACGCTGGCTACGTGCCCGGGGACCTCGGCGAACGCGACCCTTCGCGATGGGAGCGTAGGGTCGATCGACCTCGGCCGCTCGGGTCTTGACTGAAGAGGACCCTATGGAAATCGCGTACGTCGTTCGGGCGGCCACCCCTACCGAACACCGGGCTCGGGTCTCGATCGACCTCGACGGGGTCTCCTCCCGTACCCTCGACCTCGTTCTACCATCCTGGGTGCCCGGGTTCTATACGATCTTCAACTTCAGCCGAGGGGTCCGCGACCTCACTACACGACGGGAGCCGGACGGAGCTTCGCTGTCGACCGAACGCGTCGGTAAGGCCCGATGGCGTATCTCGACCGAAGGTGCATCCCGAGTCCACGTCGAGTACACGGTCTATGCCCATCAGCTCGGGACCACCGAAGGGTTCGACCTTACCCCCCAGCATATGTTCCTCAATCCGGGAGTTTGCCTTCCGTATGTTGACGGTCACCTTGCCGAGCCCGCGACCGTGGCGCTCGATGTCCCGGCCGACTGGATGGTCATCACCGAGCTCGAAGAGGTCCGTCGTGTTCCGCCGCAGTATCGTGCGCGAAACTACGACGAGCTCGTGGATTCCCCAATCGACGCCGGTCGGCCGGTGGTGCTCACGGTCCGTCCGAAGGGGATTCCGCACCGGATCTCCCTCTGCGGGGATGGCGGAAACTACGACACCCGAACCCTCGAGGAGGACATTTCGAAGATCGTGGAGGCGTCGGTCGCCCTCGTCGGAGACTCTCCCCCGATCCCCCGATTCACCTTCTTTCTTCACCTGACGAGCGGCCCGGAGGATGGTCTCGAACACGCCTTCTCGACGTCCATCGTAACGGACCGGAATTGCTTTCGGCCGGCGGAGTCCTATCGGAATTTCTTGTACCTCGCCGCCCATGAGTACTTCCACCTCTACAACGTGAAGCGGATCCGGCCGAAGGTCCTCGGTCCGTTCGATTACACCCGGGAGAACTACACGCGGCTCCTGTGGTGGATGGAGGGAGCGACCCGCTATTTCAGTTACCTCGTCCTTCGGCGAGCCGGCGTGTTCACGGCGGAGCAGTACCTGGAGCAGTGCGCGAGGACCATCAAGGAGTACCTCGAAACCCCCGGCCGCAACCGGATCTCGCTCGAGGAGTCCTCCATCCTCGCCTGGATTGAGTACGAGCAGCCGTTCGAGGAGACCCCGAACCAGTCGGTCTCCTACTACACGAAGGGCGACCTCGTCTCGATGTGCCTCGACCTCGAGATCCGCCACCAGAGCGAGGCCCGCTCGTCGCTCGAGACCGTACTGCGCCTCCTCTGGAACGAGTACGGCAAGGTCGGTCGCGGACTCGAAGAGGACGAGCTCCTCCCTGTCGTAAACCGGGCGACCGGGCTCGACCTCCATTCGTTCTTCGACCGGTACGTCCGGGGCACGGAGGAGCTCGACCTCGCGGCGTTCGCTCGGTACGCCGGTCTCGTGCTCGCACCGAAGGCTAAGGGACCCGACGAAAAGCACGAGCCCGAGCCGGGGGACCTCGGCGTCGCCGTCGAGGACGCCGGAGGTCTCGCCCGCGTGCGTTATTCCTTCGCGGGGCGGCCCGGACATACCGCGGGTCTGACGCCGGGCGACGAGATCATCGCGATCAACGATGTCAAGGTCACCTACGCGAACCTCGACAAGACGCTCGAGAAGTGTCCGGCCGGTACGCTCGTCGACCTCACGGTCTTCCGAAGGGGGTACCTCCATCGGGTCCCGCTCGTCACCGGGGCGCTTCCTCCCCGGAAATATGCGTTCACTCCTATGGACAGTCCTTCCGAGCCTGCGCGGAAGGTCTACGAGAGCTGGATCGGGACAAAGTGGGTACCGCGTCCGACCCCACCATAGAAGCCACCCGGGTCGCGCGGCCGCACCCGCCGGCGCACGTACGGGGGATGCGGTTCCCGGTTATGGTCCGCAGGCGCGAGCCGATAGCGGAGGGTTCGGTCGCCTCACTTGCCCGAGGCCGCGAAGGCGCGGTACTGGTCCGCCGACATGAGCTCCGAAAGGTCGATCGGGCCGGAAAGTCGGAAGCGGTAGATCCAGCCCTTCCCGTACGGGTCGTGGTTGACGTACTCGGGGTGGGCCTTCAGCTCGCCGTTCGCCTCGACGATCGAGCCGTTCCCCGGGGCGTTCACGTCGGCGACCGTCTTCACGGACTCCAGGACGAGGACGCTCGCTCCCTTCACCGCGGCCTTTCCCACCGCGGGCAGGTCGACGAACACGATGTCGGTCAGTTGCGCCTGAGCGTGGTCGGTGATCCCGACCGTCGCGACGTCCCCCTCGACCTTCACCCACTCATGGCTCTTCGTGTATCGAAGCTCGCTCGGGACCTTCTCTTCGCTCATGTCGTTCCTCCCTCCCATGCGGCGGCGTACTTCACCTGTTCCTTCGTTTGCTCCTCGAGCCGAACGCTGAGCGGCGCCAGGGCGGCGCGCGCCACCTCTCGGTCGAGCGCGGCCGGAACGGGGTGGACGCGCACCTCCATCTCCTTACCGTGCTTCGCGAGATGTTCCGCGCTGAGCGCCTGGAGAGCGAAGGAGAGGTCCATGATCTCGGCGGGGTGGCCCTGGCCGGCCGCGAGGTTCACGAGTCGCCCCTCCGCGAGGAGGTAGGCCTTCCGGCCGTCGGCGAACCGGTACTCCTCCACGCTGGGCCGAGCGGTCCGATGGCTGACGGCCATCCCCTCGAGGTCCCGCTTCGAGACCTCGACGTCGAAGTGGCCGGCGTTGGCGAGAAGGCATCCGTCCTTGAGGACGCGGAAATGCTCCGCTCGAACGACGTCGATGCTTCCGGTGACCGTGATGATGAGGTCGGCCTCCCGGGCGGCATCCAGCATCGGCATCACGCGGAAGCCGTCGAGACGGGCCTCGATGGCGCGCACGGGGTCGATCTCGGTGACGATCACGTCCCCCCCTAGGCCCCGAAGACGCGCGGCGACCCCCTTTCCGCACCAGCCGTAGCCGGCGACCACACAGACCTTGCTCGCGATGAGGAGGTTGGTGGCCGACATGATCCCGTCCATCGTCGACTGGCCCGTGCCGTAGCGGTTGTCGAAGAGGTGCTTCATCTCGGCGTCGTTGACGTCGATCGCGGGGAAGAGGAGCTTCCCCGATTTCTCGAGCGCGCGAAGCCGGGTCACCCCGGTCGTCGTCTCCTCGGTCGAGCCTCGGATCTTCCCTCGCGTTCCGCGTCCCGTATGCGCGAGCGCGACCAGGTCCGCGCCGTCATCGATGATCACGTCCGGGTCGGCGTCCAGGACCGCCTGCACACCGGCACGGTACTGGGCGACGGTCTCCCCCTTCTCGGCCCACGTCGGGACCCCCGCCTCGCGCACGGCGGCAACCACGTCATCGTCGGTGGAAAGGGGGTTGCCGGCGGCGAGGCGGACCTCCGCCCCTCCGGCCTTCAGCGTTAGGGCGAGAACGCACGTTTTCGCCTCGACGTGGAGAACGGCGGCGACCGTGAGACCCGCGAAAGGGCGCTCCGATTCGAACCGACGGCGGATCCCTTCGAGCACGGGCATATGCGTCCGTGCCCATTCGATCTTCAGACGACCCCGAGCTGCGTCCCCGGTCATGCCCAGCCCTCGCAGGATGGCCCGGATGTGATAAAGGGTAGGGGAAAGGGTTGGCGCGGGCCCGGGAGGCCGTCCGCGCTTACGAGGTCACCGCGTTACAGAAGGGACAGACCAGGTACTCCGCGGGGATCTCCTTGCCGCAGCTCGGGCACGCCTTCAGGCCCGCTCCGGCTGGCGGCGGGGTCGTCCCCTCCGGAGCCGCCGGTGCCGGTCCGGTCGCGCCCTCGGGGGGTCCTTCCAGGTATCCGGGGCCGCCCTTCTTGGGCGGGGCATGGCCCGTGTCGGCCTCGGGCGTGGTCTCCGTCCCGATGGGTGGCGCGGTCATGCCGGCGCGCGCCGTCCCTTGGCCCTGCTGGAGGCTCCACTGGCTGAACGGCGTGTAGGTCGGCTGGCGCTTCCACCAGTCCCAGAAGGCGCCCTCGCTGTAGTTGTCGCCGAGCTCCCGCTTCCCCTCGGCCCGGTACTTCTCGGTGAAGTCCGCGTAGGCCTGCTTCTCGGGGTCGGACGCCGCCTCCCCGGGGGTCCCGAGGAGCTGGGCCGCGCATTCGGGGCAGAACTTCGAGTCGGCGGGGATCGTCGACGCGCAGCGGCTGCACCGGATGAGGTCGCTCTCGAACTCGGCACCGCACTTCGGACAGACGGTCGCGTCCTCGGGGATCAGGTTGCCGCACTCGCCGCACTCGACGAGCTTGCCGGCCGCCTGGCGCCGGGCCACGAAGAGGAAGAGGACGATGGCGATCGCGGCCGCGGCGGCGATCGCGAGCCAGACCCAGAGCGGTAGCCCGAGGAACGTCTGCAGGAAGAAGCTCGTGGACGAGCTGGGGGTGGGCGGGACCGTGTACGTTCCCGGAAGGGTGTCGTTCGTACTGCGGCCGTTGTAGGTCGCCGTGGCGGTGAGCGTGTAGCTCGTTCCCGGGGTGAGGAGGGCCTGGAGCTGGGTGGGGATAACCCACGGCATGGAGAAGTTCCCCGGCAGGTTGCTCGGAGATACCGCGATCTCGATGGGGGTGCCGCCGCCGACGGGCGTGGCGAAGAGCTCGATCGGGGCCCCGTGAGTGCCGTTGAACGCGAGGATGCCTACGGAGACGTACTGTACGGTCAGGTCGAGCGTCTGCGGCGGTAGCGAGAACGTAACGAAGTGGATCTCGGAGGGAGCGAACACCACCGAGACGTTCTCGGCGAGGGTACCATTGCCGAGCCAGCGGCTGTTGCTGTCGTTGTTCCAGGCCAGGGCGAGGGTGAGGTTGTGATTGAACCAGCCGTGGAGGCCGGTAACGTTCTCGGTCGCCTTCCAGGAGAGCGTGAAGGTCACGGATTGGGTGGACCCCACGAGGTCGAGGGTCGTGTTCGTGTACGAAGCCAGGAGCGCGATCGGCAGGCCCGAATCATTGTAGTAGAGCCAGGCCGAGAGCGCGGTCAGGGTGGCGTTGCCGACGACGTTGACGACCGCTTCGACGCCGAGGGTCTGGCCGAGCTCGACGGTCGCGTTCGCGACGCCGTTCGCGAGCAGCGTGGCCGACCCGATCGTCGCCTTCGTCGGGGCGAACGTCACGGGGACGACGTCGCTCAGGCTGCCGTTGCCGAGCCAGCGGGTGTTCGTATTGTTGTTCCACGTGAGGGCGAAGGTGAAGTCGTGCTCGAACAGCGTACCGTACCATCCGGTGAGGTTCTGGGTCGCCTTCCAAGCGAGGGTGAAGGTGGCCGTCTGGCCGGAGGTCGAGAGGCCGAAGCTCGTGTTCGTGTACGAAGCGAGGAGCGCGGTCGGCAGGCCCGAATCATCGTAGTAGAGCCAGGCCGAGACCGCGGAGATGGTGCTGTTGCCGACGTCGACGACCACCACTTGGACACCGAGGGTCTGCCCGAGATAGAGGGTCGCGCTCGGGACGCCGTTCGCGAGCGTCGTGACCGACTCGAGCTCCACCATCGTGGGCGCGAACGTCACGGTGAGGTTCTCGGTCAGATTGCCTCCGGCGAGCCGAATGTTGTTCTGGTTCCAGTCGACGACGACGCTGAGGTTGTGTTGGAACGCGGGATGCAGGCCCGTGACGTTCTCCGTCGCGATCCACGCGAGCGTGAACGTGACCTCCTGGCCGGGAATCGTAAGGTCGAGGGTGGTGTTCACGTACGAAGCGAGGAGCGCGCTGGGCAGGCCCGAGTCGTTGTAGAGGAGCTGGCTCTCAAGCTGCGTGATCGGAGCGGTGCCGATGTCTTCCACGACCGCCTTCACGCTGAGCTTCTGGCCGAGGTTGATGGTCGTGCTCGCGACGCCGCCGGAGAACACGGTGAGCGATGAGACGGCGATCCCGCCGAAGTACTGCGAGAACCGCTGGGGAGGACCGAAGTCCGGTCC
>Ga0074045_10003171_pt1 | contig 14877 bp, 14 predicted proteins | sample BogForMeECP23OM2_FD_94442 | JGI IMG/M metagenome (GOLD analysis project Ga0074045, IMG submission 94442) | Bog forest soil microbial communities from Calvert Island, British Columbia, Canada - Bog Forest MetaG ECP23OM2 | ecosystem: Environmental > Terrestrial > Soil > Wetlands ...
AGATACACCGGATTCTCCCCCACTCTCACGACCGCCGCCTCCGCGATCCACGGCAAAGCACTAACCGCTCGTTCCATCCGTTCCAGACTGACGCGCTTGCCTTCGATTTTGACTATACGGTCAACCCGCCCTTCGAGACGAAACCGCCCACCATCGCTCGGCGCGATCCGGTCCGCCTGCTCGCACCAGCCCTCCGCCGAAGCGTGCCGCGACCGTAGCAACAGCACGCCGTCCGTTCCAGCCCTCACCTCGACACCCGGGAATGGGCGCCACAGGACCGGCCGGGTAGCGCCGTCGCGCCATCCGATAACCCCGGCTTCGGTGCTGCCGTAAATTTCGGTGGGCACGCAGCCAAAGATCGCGGTCGCCTCTTCCGCCGCCGCCTCGGGTAACGGCGCACCGGCGGTTATCACCATCGCGGGTCGATCCTCAACTGGTAGCGGCGTCAGACCTCCCAGCCGGCTGAGTTGCGCAGGACTCGAAACGATCACCGCGCGCGGCGTCAGGTTGGCGAGGAGCGGCTCCCAGGCGACGTGGAATTCCGATTGAAAGGGGCGCCCCGCGAGCAGCGGCCACATCACGCGAAAGGTCATGCCGAAAACATGCTGATGCGTGACAGTGCCGAAAATCCGCACTGCGTCCAATTGCCCGCCCCATCGCGTTTCGAGGGCTTCGGCCTCGAGCTCGAAGTGCTGCAAAGTCTTGGGCACCTGCTTGATTTCGCCGGTCGAGCCCGAGGTAAAGAACCCGACCCGGCTCCTCGCGAGGTCACAATGCAGCGCGGCGACTTCACATGCGCTCGATTCGAGCACGACTTTATCGACTGCCGCAGCCGTTTTTGTATCGGTCACCAGCGCGTCGAATTCGGGTTGCAGCCCGCGCAGCGTGCCGGGTTGCTCGTTCGGCGGCAGGATGACGCTCGCCCCAATCCGGACCAGCGCCAGCAGTCCTACCGTGAACCAATAGCCTTCCTCGCAAACCAGCGCGCCCCGCTGGATGCGAGCTGCCCGCAGCCGCTCGGCGTTGTGGACAATATCCGCACGCCATCGCGCGAGCGTGATCGGTTCATCGCCCAGGTACGCGATTGGATACGCCGCTGGCCGCGCACCCGCGAGCAAGGCGGTCAGCGTGACGATACCCATCAGGCGTTACCCGGAAGATCGTCGGCAGCCGGCCGCAACAGCAGCTCACCGGCCAGAATTGCCCCGATGATCAGATACGAAACGAAGCCATTATAGAGCGTCCACAGTTTGATACTGCCGCTGACCACGGTCGCGGTCGAGATGGCGGCATTGAGCAAAAAGAACCCGGTCCAGACGATCGTGACATTGCGCAGATAGGTGACTATCCGGGGTGGCATATGCGGCCGCCGCATCCGCGCGATTTGCTCGATGATGGGGGGTGGCCGCAGCAGTGAGTAGGCGAACACGCTGGCCAGCGTCAGGCTGATCAGGATCGGATAGGCGCGCAGGCCCACTGACGGCGAACGGGCGGCGATGATGACTACGCCGAGGCCGCCAACCAGGTAAGGCAGCCGGCCGCGGCCATTCGGTGAGCGGTACATCCGCAGGCCCAGCAGGACAAGCAGTCCTGCAATCATAATCCGGGGCGAGAAACGTCCCAGGCCGAAATAGATCGCGAAGGGATACGCGATCACGGCCAGCAGGCCGGCCAGGTTGAGGCTACGCGCCAGCCGCGAGCCGATTGTAGAGCTTGTCGACGACATCGCTGATCGTGCGGACGGTCTTGAATTCAGACGCAGTAATCCGCTTGCCGGTGTATTGCTGGAGCCGCGCCATCAGGTCGACGGCGTCGATACTGTCGAGGTCGAGATCTTCCGCCAGGCGCGCGCCCGATGTAATTCTCTCCGGTGGCAAATCGAACAGCTCTTGCAAGACCTTGGACAGTTCCAACTGAATTTCGCTCTTCGAGAACATGTCAGGCGGACCGCTGCGCGGCGATATAGCGCGCGAGACTGCTGATCGTCGCGAAGATCGCGCGGATCTCTTCCTTCGTTCCCTGCGGCTTGATCCCGTACTTCTTGCGTATCGCCATCCCCAGTTCGAGGCCGTCGATAGAGTCGAGGCCGAGTCCACTCACGAAGAGCTGCTCGTCGCTGTCTATCTCGTCGGGGGTGATATCTTCGAGGCCCAGCGCACTGACGACCAGTTCCTTCAATTCATGCTCGAGATCAGCCATGGTTCAGCCTTCTACAGTAATCCGCCTCGATATACGAAACCAATTTTCTGGCGTCCAGCGCGCGCGAGCCGGCGGCCGCGGGCGCATAACGCGCCGCGTCGATCTCCTCGGTTACCTCGATCCGGAAGTGCGGCGGCGAAGCCGGGATCTTGTAGTAAGGCTGGCCCTTGACCAGCGTAACCGGTTTGCACGTGATGAGCACCGGCCGCAAATTGACTCCGCTCGCGAGCGCGATATGCGCGAAGCCGCGGTGAAAGTGCAAAGGCTCACCCGGAACGGACCGCGTGCCTTCGGGAAAGATGATGAGATTATAGCCCGCCGCCAGCGCCTCCCGGCATTTCGCGATCAAGGTCTCGGGCTCGTAGTCATTGCGGATATAACCGGCCGCGCGCACCACCGGGCGCAGCATCGGATTCCGCCAGAGTTCCCGCTTGCCGACGCATTTCGCGTCGGGCAACAGCGCCATCAGAATCACGATATCGAGCAGGGTCGGATGATTCGCGACGACCAGCTTGCCGCGGCACGCCCGGAGCTGCTCGCCGCCAATGACCTCCAGCTGGAGAATTCCCATGCCCTGCAGGAGCCAAAGGTAGACGCGGAAGCTCTCGCGAATGATGCCCTGCGCACGCCGATTACGCGTTTGCTCGTCGCGCACAAATAGAGTCGCCACTGGAATAACCGTCAAGGCGAGTAGCACTCCGCCCAGACCAAGCGTGGCAAACGCCAGCGCGGTCCAGATCAGGCGCCAGACGTAGAAGATCCGCTTAACCACGCCGCCACCGCCGATCGGGGGGTTCGCTTCCCGATCCCCCGGCGGGCTCGTCCGTCAGCAGGAAGCGCAGAAAAGCCCGGGCCTGATCACTTGCCGACTCCGCCGCCGCGACCGTCGCGCACGGCGCAAGCTCGAGGATCACGTCGCTGGCTGCATGCCGCGGCGCCGTCAGCACCATCGCCAACGCAACACAAGTGTCGTCGCTATCGGCGACTTCGCCGTAAGGTGCTGGCAGACGATCCTCGAAATAGACCAGCAGCACCGGCTCGTCCGGCTGTTCGATCAAGCACGATGCGGCCTCGATCAGCGCTGACCTGAAGCTGTCCGCGCCGGCGGCAATCGTGGTGTGCCCGGCGCGATTGTGCCAGGCGATCGAAAGGAGTCCCGCGAGCGCATTATGTACCGACAGGCTGAATTCGGCCGGCGAGACCGGCTCACCGGTCGCCAGCGCGGTAAGGATTCCCAACGTTCGTTGGAACTCGCCATGGCGCGAGCAAAAGATGAAGCGCGCCGCGTCGGGGACTGACAGCGCGCACGCCGCCCGGAAAGCCATCTGCCCCGTAGCGGTGACACGCCGACGCAGGATCGCGGGAAGTGTAACCGGTATGCGGCTGGTCGCCGCCCGCGCCGCGGTGCCGTGCGCCCATGCGATCCAGTCCGCTTGTGTCTCCAGGCCGGGGCCGCATGCCATCCACTGGTCGACGCTTAACCGCACCGACCTGATCGGTTCGCTACCACTTGTCGCATCCGACCGTCCCATCTGCGTACATTAAGGCTATATTACGAACTTCAAAAGTATTCAAATGCTCGTCACAGCATATATAAGAATAGCATCTGGCGACGGTATAGCGACGTGCGCGCCAACCGTCGAGCCCGAGGAACAGTTAGAGTTGCCCGCGGCCATAATGGGTTATACGCTTCCGGCTCGAAACTCTACGCTGGGTCTGAAGATGAAGGGGGAGTGGCATGATTCGACGCCTTATGATCGCGGCCTTGGTTTTGTTGACGTTCGTCGCGAACGCCGAAGCGCGCAATGATACGTACTATTTAAGCAACGCGGATGTTATGAATGACCCTGGCTTCAAGCAGCTTGGCAGTAATGTCGCGCTATATTTCGCGGACCAGACGCCTCCGAAAATAGCTCAGAATCTCGGTGCCTTTGTGGGTAACAAGATCGCCAAGACCCGCGGCGAGTCCGACGAGCAATGGTGCAAGGAGGCGGCACTTGGAGCTCTAGGAGAACTACGCGACGAAGCAATCAGTCGGGGCGGCGACGCGGTCATTAACATTCAGAGTTCCTGGAAAGGCAACCCAATCGCTGACAAGACGAAGTATGAATGTCATGCTGGCGGCACGGGTGGCCATATCTCGTTCGAGGGAACGATCGTCAAGCGCGCGAAGTAGTCAGACTGCGGATTGCCGGGTCCCGCAAATCATCCATAACCGAAGCCGTGGACGACGCGAATCAGTGCGACGTGCTGGTGATTGGCGGCGGTCCCGCGGGATGCACGGCCGCCGCCTTGATCGCGGACCAGGGCCGGGACGTTGTGCTGCTCGAAAAAGGGTCGCATCCACGCTTTCATATCGGTGAATCGCTGCTCCCGCGCAACCTACCCATCCTGGATCGCCTCGGGATGCATCGTCAGGTGGCCGCGATGGGTATCGTCAAGCCCGGCGCGGAGTTCGTCTCCGACGCGACGGGTCAAAGCGTGGCCTACGACTTCGCCGCGAGCCGCGATCGCGACTACACCCACAGCTACCAGGTGCGGCGCGCGGAGTTCGACCACGCGCTGCTCGACAACGCGCGGCGCAAGGGTGCGCGGGTGGCGGAGCAGACCGCCGTGACGGCCGTAACGCTCGGTACAAACGGCGCCCGCACCCGGGTCACCGCGGTCGACCATCGTGGCAGCGAGCTTCTGTTCGCCCCGCGCTTGCTGCTCGATGCGTCCGGGCGGGACGCCTTTCTGGCCGGCAAGCTGCGGCTGAGACGCACCAACAAACGTAACTCGACCGCCGCCGTATTCGCTCATTTCCGCAACGTCGAGCCGCGTGCGGGCCAACTGTCCGGCTATATCTCGATCCACCTGACCAAAGACGGCTGGTGCTGGATAATCCCGCTGCCGGGCGGCGCCATGAGCGTCGGCTTCGTCGGGAGCCCGGCACTGTTCAAACATCGCGGGGTAAGGCTCGATGAATTCCTGCTGGAGCGGCTGCGCGCCAGTCCTACCGTCAACCTGCGGATGCGCGAAGCCGAGCTCATTTCGGAGGTCATGACGGCGGCGAACTATTCCTACTGCGCAACGCGCGCCAGCGGTGACGGTTTTTTCATTATCGGTGACGCCTTCGCCTTCGTCGATCCGGTGTTTTCGAGCGGTGTGCTCCTCGCGATGACGGCGGGGGAGTTGGCCGCGGAGGTGGCGGCGCGATGGCTCCAGAATGCGCGGGCCGGCCTCGCGCTTGCGCGCCGCGCCGAGCGCCGCCTGCGCCGCTCGATGAACCGGCTGGGCTGGCTGATCTATCGGATCAACCACCCGGTCTTCCGCGACCTGTTCATGGCGCCCAGCGATATTCTCAATATGCGTTCCGGGATAGTCGCGCTGCTGGCGGGTAATCTGCAAGGCGAATGGCGCTGCGCGGGACCTTTACTGGCGTTCAAGGGAATCTTTTACGCCAAGTCGCTGGCCGCCTGGCTGAGCCGCGCGCCGACGCCCACGGACTCGAGCGCTGCGGAGGAGCGGCGGCCAAGACCATGACGGGATCGCTGGACGCGAGGATCAATCGGCGCGCCGCGGTGACTCCGTTCGAGACCACCGGGGATGCTCCGCCCGCGCCCGGAGCGCATGTCACGGAGTCACGCTTTGGCACCTGGTTCATTCACACCGGCGTCTGGTCGCGCTACGTCCTTGCCACCGCGCTCGGCAATCTCGAAGGCCTGATCCCGGATCGGCGGGCGTCTTACCCCGCGATTGTGGATCTCGGCTGTGGTTGGGGGCTCGCCCTGCAACTGCTGCACGATCGGTTCCGGCCGCGGCGCCTCGTCGCGATCGACGTCGACGCCAGAATGACCGCGGCCGCGCGTGCGGAGGCCCTCCGCCAAGGCCTCGCGGTCGAGTTCCAGACCACGCCCGGCTCGCAGCTCGGGCTGCCGGACCGGTCGATCGATCTGGTCTTGTGCCATCAGACCTTCCATCACGTCGTCGATCAGGAAGCGACCTTGCGTGAGATTGCCCGGGTGCTGAAGCCTGGCGGTGTGCTGCTGTTCGGCGAATCCACGCGGAAATTCATCTTTTCGTGGATCATCCGCCTGCTCTTCCGGCATCCGATGAACGTCCAGCGCACCGCGGACGAGTATCTGCGGATGATCCGCCGGGCGGGCTTCACGGTGGCGCCGGGCTCGATTGCCTACCCATACCTGTGGTGGAGCCGGCCGGACCTTGGGGTCATGGACCGATGGTTCGGGGTCGTGCCGCGCGCCGGCCATGAAGAAACGCTGATCAACCTGGCCGCGGTCAAGCGCTGATCGGCGTTGCCGCGTGGGCGTGCTCGGCGCACTGGCCGTGGACCTGCGCTGTTGGGGCGCGGCGCTCTTCCCTGTCCCGCCCAACTACGATAATAATGTCGGCTGGAAACTGTTTTCCGGTTTGCGCGGCAAGCGCCCGGCCACCGGCCCATCAAGATGGAATTCCACGACATCGCCGAAAGTCCCACGGAAAAACGTGTCACGGAACTGTTGGAACTCTTCTATCCCGTGCATTACAAAACCGGCATCGCGTTCGAAGACGCGATGCGCAACGGGAAACTGACGCGCAAGCAGACCGCCATCATGTGGCTGATTCACTCGGAGGGAATCGGCGGACGCCAGATGCGCCGCAAGGCGATTGAACGCTCCCTCCAGACCTGGTTCGAGGTCAGCAGCTCGGCGATTACGAAAGCCCTGCGCGGGATGTCCCGGCCGCCGCTGAGCCTCCTCAAGATCGTCGAGGATCCGGATTCCGCCCGGGAAAAACAGGTCCTGTTGACGGCGAAGGGCGAGAAGTTCGTCGAGATGATGGTCGCCGAGGGGCGTCGCCTGCTCCGCCGCATGGTGGAGAGGCTGACGGAGGCGGAAGTCGACGGCGGGATCGTCTATCTGCGCAAAGCCACCGACGCTTTTGAGTCGGGCCTGCAGGAGCCTTCCGCCGAAAAGGCCTCCAATGGCGTCCCCTCGCCCGGCTGACCCCGCCTGGTTGCCGAGGCCATGAGTCGCACGGGAGTCCCATTCCCCGCATTCGACACAACCGTGCCTAAAGTCAGCGTAAGCGTAGCTGCATCGCACGCTGTTTCAGATCCGGCCTAGACGACGTCGCCGGCGTTCTTCGGCACCACACCTCGGCACCCGATTTCGCGGGTTATGCCGGACCCACGGGTTTAAAACTGATGAAGGGTAATTAGACGCACCATCGCGCGGCAGTAGACATCTCTAATGAAAGGGATTATACGGTGACCCTGCGGCATGCCTCTGGGGAGTGTGCTGAGTCGGGGCATCTTGGGGACGGGGCCTCGTGTTCGGGGAAGAATCTGGGGCCCCTAGACACCGATTTCTCAGCGCTCCCCACAGAAGCATGCCGCCGCAGACTGGGTCGTGAAAGACGGGGTAACGTGAAACGCGGACTCGATCCAACTCTGAGGACAACTAGTCCGATTCAGAGGACTTCAACGCCGCGTACACGGTCCGCTCTCGAAGTTACGGCCGCGCAGGAACGCTCGGTACGTTTCCTTATACCAGCAGTACCGCGCACGAGTCAAAGGTAGCGCGTGGAAAATTTTCGCGGACGACAGATTAGTAGCGCGGCGCACTTTTCTGCGAGAGTAGCAGCATGACGCCAAGGACCGCACCCCCGCAGTTATCGGAACGTGTCGAGCGGCTGCTCGATGAAGCGGAAGCGCTCTTCATTCAAGAGGGCTTCATGCATCTAAGCACCGACGATCTGGCGCGTCTGCTGCATTGCTCCAAACGCACCCTTTATGCGATCGCCCGGGGCCGCGAGAATTTCTTTGCCACCGTGATGACCCGCCGCCTGTCGCGACTCGAGCGGGAGCAAGTCGCCAAAGTTGAAGCGGCGCCCAGCGTCGAGGCCGCCATCCTGGTCTGTATCGAATCGTCGGTTGAAACGCTGGAGAGTATCTCGGCGGTCTACCTCAGGGACCTGATGCGTTTCCCGCCGGGCGAGCGCGCCGTCAGACGTACGTTCACGCAGTTGACGGACGCCCTTACGAAGGTCATTGAGCAGGGCGAGCGCGAGAAGGTTTTTCGCAAGATCGCGCCGCAGGTCGCGGCGGAAGCGCTGCTGGCTTCCGTCAGGCGCATGATCGATCCCGACTTCCTCGCCACGTCGCGCGTCACGTCGGCCGACGCGGTCCGGCAGGTTTACCAGATCTTCTGGTTCGGCCTGCAGGCGAACCAGAAGCCGGCGGCGGGACTCCGCCTGCCGCGATGCGCCCCCAAGCTGTCGAACGGGGTGGCGTCACTCAAAGTCTAGCGAACGTAGACGAAATCCAGCGCCTGATGGTTGATGCCGCGGGCGGGCGGCGTCAGCCATCCGGCATATTCCCCGGGTTTGGTCGCCGCCTTCATCAATGAGCTCACAAACTCCCGGTCCGCGGGCGTCGGCAGCCAATCGTGCGCGGCGGCCTGCCACGTTTCGTTCGTCACGATTTTTCCTTGGGGAGTCACGCGTACGCTCGCAAATTCGCCGATCTGGCGGTTGAAGCCGCGATGGGGCAGTTGCAACTCGAAATCGATTCCAGCGCCCCGGACGATCTTGTTCCAGCGCGCCACGCCACGCGCCGAATCCGCCACGTAGTCGTCGCGGAGAATTTCGTTCAGCGCGAGCAGCGCGGGCCGGCTTTCCATCACGATCGCCTCGCCGACGCATCGCGCGACCTCGTACTGCTGATCCTTCAGTTGATGGTCGTCGGCGCGCTCGGTCTCCCGGAAACGCCCCTTCAGTCCGGCGGTGAAGTAGTTGGCGGCGTTGGTCGAAACCTCCGCGCCAAACAGATCGAGGGAGACGGCGTAGTGGAAATTCAGGTATTTCTGGATTAACGCGAGCTCGATTCCGCCGTATTCGGCTACCTTCGCCGTGTGATGTTCCTTCATCAGGTCGCAGGTGCGCGCGACCACGCGCCCCACGCCGGTTTCGCCGACGAACATGTGATGGGCTTCCTCGGTCAGCATAAAGCGGCAGGTGCGGGACAACGGATCGAAGCCGGACTCGGCGAGACTGGCCAGCTGATACTTGCCGTCGCGATCGGTGAAGTAGGTAAACATGAAGTAGGCGAGCCAGTCGGGTGTCGCCTCGTTGAACGCGCCGAGAATCCGCGGATGGTCGGGGCTGCCCGAGTGCCGTTCAAGCATGGCCTCGGCCTCTTCGCGCCCGTCGCGGCCGAAATAGGCGTGCAGCAGGTAAACCATCGCCCACAAATGGCGCGCCTCTTCGACGTTGACCTGAAAGAGATTGCGCAAGTCGTAGAGTGACGGGGCGGTGGCGCCGAGCTGGCGTTGCTGCTCGACCGAGGCGGGCTCGGTGTCACCCTGGGTCACGACCAGCCGCCGCAGCATCCCGCGATACTCGCCCGGGATATCCTGCCACGCGGGTTCGCCCTTGTGGTCGCCAAACGCGATCTTCCGCTCGGGCTCGGCCTCGGCGAGAAAGATGCCCCAGCGATAGTCGGGCATCTTGACGTGACCGAAGGTCGCCCAGCCGCTGGCGTCGGCCGAGATGGCGGTGCGCAGATAAACGTCCACGGCCTGAAAACCCTGCGGCCCAAGCTCGCGCCACCAGTTCAGGAAGTGCGGTTGCCACTCTTCGAGCGCGCGTTGCAGCCGGCGGTTACCGGCGAGATTCACATTGTTGGGGATCTTTTCTGCATAGTCGATTTCCATCATGCCCTCCGCGGGTCGAAGGCCGGCCGCTGGCCACTGCCGTAGCGTTTGAGCGCGCCATTTTCGCCGACGGCGTTGGCGCGCTGGAAGATCCAATTCTGCCAGGCGGTCAAGCGCGCGAAAATCTTGGTCTCGAGCGTTTCCGGTCCGGCGAAGCGCAGTGACGCTTCCATCGCGGTCAACGCGTCGGGCGAGAAGGCGGCGCGCTCCTCGAGGGCGATCCGCACTTCGTCGTCCCAGTCGATTTCGTCCGGACAGAAGCCGACCAGACCCAATTCCGCGGCGGCCTCCGCTTCGAGTGTTTCACCCATTTTATGCCGTAACCGATCCAAATGCTCATCATCGCCGAGGAAGCGGCATGCCAGCCGCGCGAGTCCGTTGCTCATCGGCAACGCGCCGAAATTCATACCGCTCAGGCTGAGCCGCGCGCGCGGGAGCTCCACGCCTTCGCGCGCCCCCTGCAGCATGTAAGCGCGATCGGCGGCGAGCGCGAGTTCGAGCAGAGTCCCGCTAAAGCACGATCCCGGCTCGATCAGGGCAAACAGCGACCGCGCGCTGACGTCGATCCGCTTCAGGACGCGCTTCAAGTAAAGAATGACCTCGTTTGCCAACCAGTCGTCGAGATTAGCGAGCAGGAGCCGATCATAGGTCTCGACCAGGTGACCGTCGCCGAGCGTCCGGAAGACCCAGATGCCGACCGCCTCCTCGTTGAAGCGCAGATGGAGAATCGCGTCGTCAAGCTCGCGCGCGAGCGCGAGCGGCCAGAAGGCGTCGCCCAGCCGCGTGACCTCTTGGATGCTGGCCGGGGCGGGCTCGCGCGGGCCTTGAATCGTCAGATTGGCGAGCGCGCGAGCGCGATCGAGTTCCACGGTCAGATGGTCGTAGACGATGCGATCGCCGTCGAAGCGCCGAGCAAGCGGACGCAGCACGACACCCGCCGCATCCGCGGGGCGCGTCGAGCGCGCGGCGTACGCGGCGGCCTTGCGCAGCGCCGCGTCGCGCAGTTGCCGGCGCGCGACGACCTCGTCGACCAGCCGCCATTCGACCGCGCGCCGCCCCCGCACCCCCTCCTCGGTCGTGCAGAAGAAGTCCGCGCGATCACGCCGCACCCGGCGCTTGTCGACCAGGCGGGTCAGTCCGCCGGTGCCCGGCAACACCGCCAGCAGCGGCACTTCCGGCAACGACACGCTGGTCGAACCGTCGTCGGCCATGATCAGGTAGTCGGTCGCCAAGGCGAGTTCGTAGCCGCCGCCGGCGCACGGGCCGTTGATCATCGTGAGATAGACCTGACCGGAGTTCGCCGACGCGTCTTCGATGGCGTTGCGGGTTTCGTTGGTGAACTTGCAGAAGTTCACTTTGAAACCGTGCTCGGCCTGGCTCAACATCCGGATGTTCGCGCCGGCACAAAAGATCCGCTCCTTGGCCGACGTTACGATTACGCTGGCAATCTCGGGATGCTCGAAGCGCAAACGCTGAATCGCGTCGTAAAGCTCGATATCGACGCCCAAATCGTAGGAATTTAGCTTGAGCTCGTAGCCCGGATGGAGGCCGCCGTTCTCGTCCACGTCCAGCGCGAGCGTCGCGACCCGGCCGTCAAAACTCAGCTTCCAATGGTGGTAGCGGGCGGGATTGGTCTGGAAATCGATCATCCTGATTCCTGCTGACTCCTGTTACAGTAGCTTAACTCAAAGCTCTGAGGAGCCGATAGCGGCCGAGCAAAACTGGCCGGCAATCGCATTCAGGAAAAGCGCGCCAACGCAAAATCACGCCCCCTGCATATGACGAGCTAGCGCGAGGGCGGGCGGGTTCGATAGAAATGAAGGACTAGCCCGCAGTGGCAGAGGCGGCGCGGCCTCATTTCGATCGGCGCGCTGCCCTGTTACCTCGCGCTGCGCCGGCCGTCGCGCCGATAGTGGTCGCGCCAGTCCCGGCGGAGCAGTGACGGATGACTAAGTTCTTCATATTATTGCCCGACTCGCTAGCCCGGTTCGCCGAAAACTACCGCAGGAAGCGGGGCTTGCGCAGCCGCTCGCAGGTGTTCGAGGAAGCGATCAAGCTGCTCCGGAGCCGCGAGCTGGAAACCGCTTACGGGGAAGCTGCGGGAGAGTACGACAAGAGTTGGGAGGTTACGTCGTCAGACGGACTATCCAATGAGACGTGATTCAAGTTACCCTTGTTGTTGGCACGATTTGGGCGATAAGCCCACCGTTGAGATAGGAGCGCGGCTCCGTGATACGAGATAGAGCAGGCTGGTCGCGACTCGGGTTCTATCGTCATGACTGGGCGCTTTCGCCCCTACTGTATCTTGAGGAAGAAGCCCCCGTCATTCAGGGCGCGCAAGCGCACCGGGTTCGGGGGCTTCTATTCGGTTATGATGCGTCCGCTATTGAACGTTTCATCTCGTCTGCGTCCGACGCACTAGTAGCTGGAGGAACGCTGGATTGTCCGGTTGATCTTACCGACCAACAAATTGTCGAACCCAAAACACTCAGATACATCTGCAAACGGTTGGACATAAATCCAGCTGATTTTGGTCTCGTACTCGACTGATTTCTTCACCGGCCCGTCACGCCCAGACCAGCCTAAATGAAAAAGCAGGTTGCATCGTCTGAGGTTCCCGGCCCTTTTGGGGCTTAATGTGCCTCAGGTGTTCGACGCAGCCTGCTTCCCTGAGTGCTATGTACCACGGAAGTGCGGACCTGTCACGCGATCCAAGCCCAGCACATAGATTAGCCAAATATATTGCCCAAATTACGCCCCCTGCACATGACGGGCTAGCGGGAGGGCGGGCGGTTCGATAAAAATGTAGGGTTAGTCTGCAATGGCAGAGGGCGGCGCGGATGGGCCGGCGAGCAAATGGTTGAATTTCCCCGAATTAAACGACTACCACCCTACGTCTTCAACGCGATCGGCGAGCTGTGTCTCAAGGCCCGCCGCGCCGGCGAGGACATCATCGATTTCGGCATGGGTAATCCCGACGAGCCCACGCCGCCGCATATCGTCGCCAAGCTGGTCGAGGCCGCGACCAAGGACGCCAACCATCGCTACTCGGTCTCGCGCGGGGTCTACAAGCTGCGCCTGGCGATCTGCGACTGGTACAAGCGCCGCTACGAGGTCGATTTCGATCCGGACTCCGAGGCGATCGTCACGATCGGCTCGAAGGAGGGTATCGCCCATCTGGCGCTGGCGATTCTCGATCAGGGCGACGTCGTGCTGGCGCCCACGCCGACCTATCCGATCCATCAGTACGGCTGCATTATCGCGGGCGCGCAGGTGCAGGGCGTGCCGATGCGCAACAACGGCGCGGAATTCTTCGACGAGATGACCGCCGCGGTCAGCCGTTCGTGGCCGCGCCCGAAACTGCTCATCATGAACTTCCCGCACAACCCGACCACCTCGACGGTCAATCTGAGTTTCATGCGGGGGGTGGTCGAGTTTGCGCGCGAGAACGAAATCCTGGTGGTGCAGGATCTCGCTTACGCCGATCTCTGTTTCGACGGCTACAAGGCGCCCTCGATCATGGAGGTGCCCGGCGCGCGGGACGTCGCGGTCGAATTCTTCACGCTCTCGAAGAGCTACAACATGCCCGGCTGGCGGGTCGGTTTCGCCGTCGGTAATCGCGAGATGATCGCGGCGCTGACCCGGCTCAAGTCCTACTTCGACTACGGGATGTTCGCCCCGGTGCAGGTGGCCGCGATTGCGGCGCTCAACGGCCCGCAGGAGTGTGTGGGCGAGATCGTCGAGACCTACCGCCGCCGGCGCGACGTGCTGGTCGACGGTCTGAATCGGGCGGGATGGCCGGTCGAGAAGCCGCGCGCCACGATGTTCGTGTGGGCGCCGATCCCGGAACCCTTCCGCGCGATGGGCTCGCTGGAATTCGCCAAGTACCTGCTGAGCGAGGCCAAAGTGGCGGTCTCGCCGGGGGTCGGTTTTGGCGCCGACGGCGACGGGCATGTCCGCTTTGCGCTGATCGAAAACGAGCATCGGACGCGCCAGGCGTTGCGCGGAATTCGCCACGCCCTGGCCAAGGCTGAGGTGCCGCGGCCCCGCCGCGCCGCTTCGTCCTAGTGCGGACCAATCCACCGCAGCCGGTGCGGATCGCCCTGCTCGGATGCGGGACGGTCGGCGAGGGCGTGGTGCGGCTGCTGCGGCGCAACGCCCCGATTCTCGAGAGCCGGCTCGGCGCGCCGCTGGTCCTGGCCGGAATCGCCGACCGGAGCCTGAAGCCGAATCCCGCGCTGGGAATCCCGCGCAGCCTGATCACGCGCGACGCGGCCGCCTTGGTTACCCGCGAAGACGTCGATCTGGTGGTCGAGCTGTTTGGCGGAATCGAACCGGCCCGCGGCTTGATTCTGCAGGCGCTGCGGGCGGGCAAGGACGTTGTCACCGCCAACAAGGCGTTGCTCGCCGATCACGGCGACGAGATCTTTGGCGCCGCGGCCAAGGCCAGTCTCGCGGTGGGTTTCGAGGCCAGCGTCGGCGGCGGTATCCCGATTATGCGCACGCTGCGCGAAGCGCTGGCTGGGGATCGGCAGCGCGCGATCTATGGAATCGTCAACGGCACCTGCAATGCGATTTTGACGATGATGACCGACGGGGGCGCGGAGTTCGCCGACGCGCTGGCGGCGGCGCAGCGCAGCGGTCTGGCCGAGGCCGACCCGACGCTCGATATCGAGGGTCACGACGCGGCACACAAACTCTGCCTGCTCGTCACGCTGGCCTTTGGCGCGAGTCTCAAGCCCGCGCAGGTCTATACCGAGGGGATCAGCAGGCTGACCCGTGCCGATATCGCCTATGCGCGCGACCTGGGTTACACGATCAAGCTGCTGGCGATCGCCAAGGACGACGACGGCGCGATCGAGGCTCGCGTACATCCGACGATGATCCCGGCGCGCCATCTGCTGGCGAGCGTCGGCGGCGCCTTCAACGCGATTTATATCCATGGCGACGCGCTCGGCTCGAGCATGTATTTCGGGCGGGG
>Ga0074045_10003172_pt1 | contig 14873 bp, 13 predicted proteins | sample BogForMeECP23OM2_FD_94442 | JGI IMG/M metagenome (GOLD analysis project Ga0074045, IMG submission 94442) | Bog forest soil microbial communities from Calvert Island, British Columbia, Canada - Bog Forest MetaG ECP23OM2 | ecosystem: Environmental > Terrestrial > Soil > Wetlands ...
AACTGAAAATGGCGATTTACGCCCGCACGATAACGCTGATTTGCATGAAATGCGCTCAGTGGACAGCACAGGAAAAAATCAAAAACTTACCCTTGCATCCCGAGTGTCCTAAGTGCGGTTCTGGACTTTTGGCGCCGCTTTACCGTTCACAGAACGCTAACCTTTTATGGGATGCTTTAGCACGAAGAAAGGAAGGCAAAGAATTGACTCCTGAAGAGCTAAAAGAGCTTAATCAGGCACGGAGGAAGGCAGATCTAATTTTAAGTTACGGCAAGGATGCTGTACGGGCTTTGCAGGTGAAGGGCGTTGGGGCCGAGACGGCTTCGAGGATTTTAGGCAAGATGCACTCTCAGGAAGACGCGTTCTACTTGGATTTGCTAAAGGCGAAGGTTCAGTACCTAAGGACAAGACAGTACTGGGACAAATAGTACCTTTGGGTTTTACGGCGTTAAAGTTCAAGTCACTTAGTTTTTCAAAAATAAACGTTAACTGATTTAAAAAATTGGTTTGTGCTGCGATAAGAATTTTAATCTTGACTAAACCTTATTTTTAGGAAAAGTTCCATGACGGTTAAAGCTATCTTGTTTGACATGTTCGATACACTGATGTTGATCAGAAAGAACCACGATTTCTATAGTCCATCCATGATGCATATGTACACTTTTCTGGTCGAAAACGGCGTCAACGTGCCGTTGGAAAGGTTTCAAGATGCATTTAGTAAAGCCCGCGATGAACTTTATGCGAAGGCTGACCCGAATCTTGAGGAGCCGCACTTCAACATTCGAATCGCGTTGACACTAAAAAAGCTGGGTTACAGCTTTGACTCCTACAGCTCCCTTGTTTTGTCTGCCAGCTCCGTGTTCTGTGAGGAATTTATGAATCACGTTTACTTAGACAATGACGCTGAATCACTGCTACGTAACCTTTATGGCAAGTACAAGCTGGGAATAGTTTCAAACTATGTTATTCCCGAATGCGTCGATAGACTGCTAAAAAAACACGGGTTGGTCAATCTTTTTGATGTGGTTGTGGTGTCGGGAGCTGTTAACAAGCGCAAACCCAGCCCAGAAATCTTCAAACAAGCCCTAAATGCCTTGGGCGTCTTCGCGACTGAAACGGTTTTCGTCGGGGATACCCTTGATGCAGACATCGCTGGCCCCAAAGCAGTTGGCATGAAAACAGTTTACATCAAGAGACGCGAAGAAAAGCAAATTGAAAACGTCGTTCCAGACGAAACAATTAACAGTTTAACTGAACTCCCCTTGCTACTTAAGTAGATATGAACGAAGGCGACTGCATAGGTGGTCGGTCCTTTTGATACGAAGTGATAGAGCCGCTTTAAAACCTTAATCCTTGGGCGGTTGCTCTTGTCTTTTTGGCCGCGCCACCAATCTTTTAAGGTAAAGTCAGACAAACAGTGATGCAGAACACAAATCTCACTTACTTTTAAAAATTTGGTAATAAAGAAAGAGGGATTAAGCTCTTATTGATACGGGTCTTTCTTGCCAGTCATGTACGCCCATGCGCCAACTAACACAACTGTTAGGCACGCACCCGCAAAGCCTGAGATCAAGTAAGTTGTTGCGCCAGCTAAGGATGGCAAAATTGTAATGAGCCATGGAATGAAAAAGGTCGCTGTAACTTGAGCTATGATGCCTGCTACAAAGCCTAAAAGAGCTATTAACCCGAATATTTTTAGTCTGTTATTCATTCGTTTCACCTTTTTGTTTTAGCATTACTTTGCCGAGCTTTTTAGTCTAACTTACATATTTCTGTCTAAACAGATTAGTGCTCATATCATCTTTAACTCTTATATCGCAAGCCCAATGGACATTTTTTCGAGACGTATATCTGTACATATATACGTGCATATTCTCGACATATTAACAATGTATAAGATTATACTCCGCATGTCTCTGTCTGCAGAGGTAATCAAATTGTCAGAAAACTTCGCAAAAAAGTGGGAAAGCAAGCGGGACGAGACACCCTTCCAAAACCGCATTAAAGATGCGGTGAAGCCGCCGGGGCCATTGAAGCCACGACTTGACTTCGCAGTCAGACGCATTGACCTTCAAGTTCAGAAGCTTGACCAAGCAACAGACAGGTTCAGCCAAAGAGACAAAGCAATTTTCGCCCGAATCGTTGACGCCTACGCAAAACATGACAGTGCACGCGCAAACGTCTTCGCTAATGAGTTAGCTGAAGTCCGAAAAATGTCAAAGTTGATAATGAATGCTAAACTTGCGCTTGAACAAATAACATTACGTTTACGAACAGTATCAGAACTCGGCGACGTAGTTTCAACATTAGGTCCAGCCGTAGGAGTCCTGCGTTCCGTCAGAGCAGGCTTAGTAAGCGTGTTCCCAGAAGCAGAAAACGAACTGGGCGAAATAGGCAACATGCTAAGCGGAATAATGATCGAAGCAGGCCAAGGTAGCGGAATGACACTGAACTTTGACACAGTAAATGAGGATGCATCAAAGATACTCACCGAAGCAGCAACAGTTGCAGAGCAAAAGATCAAAGACAAATTCCCAGATCTGCCACCTGGAATGCCAGCAACCCCACAAACAGAAAAATCAACACAAGGATTCTAAAATAGGAGGATAAAACAAAATGTCTAACTCCAATCTTTTTCTTTATATTGGTAAACCCGTAAAGAACGAGTATGGCCGAGTAATCGGCAAAATTGCTTCATTCGCACTAACTCCCAGCGGAAAGTTTGATGCTGTTTACGTTGAATTTGGCGATGGTCAATTTACAAAACAGCCCATGGAAAGCTTACGCTTCAATGGCGCTGAAATCACTTACATCACGAAAATCAAGTCTCAATCAGGTGTCCTATGTGACCACATCCCGTTGATTTGGCGCAAAGACCAAGCTTTGAAAGACCTTCTAGACAAGAAGAAGATCACTCCAGAAGTATTCCAGGACCTGCACAATAGCTTCACTAACGTTTTATCTTCGCTTAAAAAAGACGCTCAAGAAATCGTTGACGATGCAACCGTGGAAATCGAAAGGTGCCGAGACGAAATTACTTCTCTAAGCTACGCCATAGCTAACCTGGAGATTGAACATGAAATCGGCAAGGTAGATGAAGAAAACTACAAGTCTGCCTTTGTGGCGCTTCAGGATGCTCTTAGGCGCGCAACATCAGAGAGAACCGACTATGAGTTGACGAAAAGCAAAATCTCTAGCGTTCTTCTCGGCGATAGCCAAGATGCATTGCAGAGATCCAAAACCTACGCAGAACAAGTGAATGTTGCGGCTCAGAAATTGCCAGAGCCACCAGTGGTTGTCTACGTTAAGGAAGTAGGGAAAGCGGGCATCTAAACGACAAGGATTAGTGGAGACGCGACGCCGGAGGGATAAAGGCATCAAAGTTTTAAGCAACCCTACCCCTCCGCCTATCCGTGAAGTCGCCACGAAATCAATCACCACTCTAAAAATTCAGCAAAACAAACTAGAACAGGCCAGTTTCCGCCTTAAAGAACGAGACCGCATACTTTTTGAGTCGTGCATGGGCGCGCTGAAAAAAAATAACCGTGAAAAAGCAGCAATATGTGCGACTGAACTGTCTGAAGTAAGAAAACTAGTAAAGTTTCTCTACAACGTACAATTAGCTATTGAAAGAGTCATTATGCGCCTGGAAACAATTAGGGAACTTGGCGACATTGTTAATGACTTAAAGCCTGCCCTGCGTTTGCTGCAAGGCGTTTCCCAAGAGCTGTTCCAAGTTCTCCCTGATGTCAGCTCCGAACTTGACAGCGTGAACACCGCAATACAGGACACGTTGCATGCAGCAAAAATTACGACTGACGAAAACGTGATTCCAGTAGGAAAGAAAACCGAGGGAGGCGAAGAAATCCTAAAAGAAGTCACATCGTTCATGCAGCAGAAAATATCTGAAACTCTGCCTGAACCTCCGATTGGAGCCCCACTGATAAAGGAGAAAACACCCATCAGGGAAATGGTTGCCCTCACCGCAACTTCCTCGCAGATGATCGGGCATAAAACCACTGAGGAAACTGGGTTCGATCCCGTGAAGTCTTTGTTCTCCTACAAAAAGCAGGAGATAAAGGAGTTCTCTCTGAAGGTTTCGAACCAATCGTTGGAAGACGTCCTCATGGAGTATGTCCGCAAAACCAATGGGGAGATTGATCTTGGTCGGTGTTCAACTGAACTTCAAACTTCAAATGAAGAAATAGAGCGTGCCCTCGAAAGTTTGGGAACAAAGGGCAAAATAAAAATTGAGTTAAAATCGCCAGTGTGAAAGAAAGGAGAAGGAGAGAGACATAAATGAGCGCTTCAAACGAACTTGAAAAAGCAGCAACAGCGTACGCCTTAGACGCCGTACGTTTAGATAAGCAAGGGCAAAAGGGAAGAGCCATAACACTTTATCAAAAAGCGATAGAAGCTTTATTGCAACTTGTCCAGCTTTACCCAGAATACGGCTTAAACAAAGTCTACGTCCAGCGAGCAATTGCTTACCAGGAAAGAATCAAAGCGTTGCAAGGCGCTGTTTCCTCAGCTGAAATGAACGAGGCAAGCAACAACGACGCGGAAGGCGGAGGAGCCACAATGGACGCAAACGGCGGAGGAGTGCCTAAACCCAACGAAGAACTCGTCCTCACAGAGAAACCCAAAGTTAACTGGGACGAAGTCGTGGGCTTAGATGTAGCCAAAAAAGCCGTCAAAGAAGCCATAGTTTATCCAGTTCAAAGACCCGACTTGTTCCCACTTGGTTGGCCACGAGGCATACTGCTTTTCGGTCCACCAGGCTGCGGTAAAACCCTCCTAGCAGCGGCGGTTGCAACAGAGATCGATGCTAACTTCTACTCGATAGACGCAGCATCCATCATGTCCAAATGGCTTGGAGAAGCAGAACAAAACGTGGCCAAGCTTTTCGGGACAGCCCGTAAATCGGCAACCGACGGCAAACCAGCTATTGTGTTCGTCGACGAGTTAGACTCGTTGATGGGAGCACATACCAATGAAGTCGGTGGAGAAATACGTGTCCGCAACCAGTTCCTCAAAGAGATGGACGGCATAGTTGACAAAGGCAAAAACCTGCATGTCTACGTCATCGGCGCAACGAACAAGCCTTGGGATTTGGATTGGGCGTTCATCAGACGATTCCAGAAGAGAATTCTTGTTCCCCTAGCAGACCACTCCACCAGGCTTAACATGTTTAAAGTTTATTCGGCTACACTGGTGATATCTTCCGACGTAGACCTTGATGAGTTGGCGCGGCTTTCCGAAGGCTTCTCAGGAAGTGACATACGGGACGTTTGCCAGTCAGCACAGCTGAAACTGATAGGGGAATTCTTCGAGTCAGGCAAAGCAATGGACAAAGCAGCTACGCCGAGACCTCTAACGATGGCTGACTTCCGACAGATCCTTGAAGAGCGCAAACCCAGTGTCTCTCTTGACATGTTGACGGCTTACAACCGTTGGTTCGAGGCTTTCAAAGCACTTTAATGGAGGGCAAAGACAAAACCGAAAAATGGGTTGGGTGGAAAGGTTTGGAGAATTATGTTTTTTGCACGCTCTCCCTTCTCCCCCTCAAATTATCTCCAAACCCCACAACCCAATAATATTCTAGTTCCTAATGGTTGTCGAAACTCTGCGGGCTTGAAGCAGAACCTGGCCTTTGTATGGTTATTGTTTAAATATTTCTTGTACTCTGGTGTGTTTATGACCTATCGACCTCAAACGGGTTCACGTCGAAACGCTGGTCGTCAACTCTCGAAATCGGCGCATGAGAAGAAAGCGAAAGAGAGGAAGCAGCGTAGCGGCAGCAAATACCTCGAAGAAGAAACCCAAGTTTCACCGCAAGAATTCGTTGAAAAAACGTTGGGTAGCCTAAACAGGCTGGGAAATCAGATTTTTGCTCTTTCACCATTCAGCCAATACTTTGACCCGTGGCTGGTGAACCTGCGTCAAATCATATCCGAATATGAATCGAATCCAGCCATAAAAGTTGACGAGCAATTTGTCAAGGAACGCGCACAGATTTTCTTGGACCTTGAAGCTGCTCTTGCTGAAAAAAGGATTCAGGAATCAAGTCTCACGGGAGAAGCAAAAGATCTAGTTGACAATAATCATCTTCTGGTGGAAACTGACAAGGAATACGCCGAAAAAACCCGGCAGTTGAGCAACAAACGAAACGCTGACGTTCAACGCATAAGCACAGAAATCCGTGAGTTAGAAGACGACGTGGCAAGCCAGGAAGAAATCAAAATCAGCTTCTACAAGTTCAATGCTAAGCGTAAGGCGGCGGAAAACCTCGCGAAAACGAGGCAAGCCCTAAAGTCCAAAAAAGCAGAGTTGGAAGTGACACTTTCAAGCTTTACAGCTGACCAAGAGAAACTGCATGACAACTACGAGAAGGTAAAGCAGGAAATCACAGACAAAATCGAGAGCCTACATAAGATGCTTGAAAAACTCGAAACCGACATCTCGGTTGAACCCCGGAAGGTAGCATGCAACGCATTAGCAAATGCAGTAAATGCTCTTCAACAAAGAATCCCAGCAACGCTTGAAATAGAGTAACTCATTGGAGAGACGGCAAAGCAGCCGAACTCTTAGTTAGCTTTTAGCGGATTTACGTTAGGCTGCGGGTTTAGTTTCTCTTGCCCCATAATGGTTTTAAGCGTTTTAGCTTCTTCGCGTAGAGAAGCAACCTCAGCTTCCAATAAGGAAGATTTTGCTTCAGCCATTTTCTTTAGTTCGTCAATTTCAGCAAGAAGATTCTTTTTTTCAGCTTCTAGACTCTTAATTTTCTCAATCGTATTCTGCAAGTTACTCATTCCTATTACCCATAATAAATTGCTCCTTCAACAATTAAGACTTTTGCAAAACCATAATTTCACGGAAGAAAAAGACGAAAAGTTTACAATGAAAAACAGTAAAAAAAACAAATCAAAATTGTTTTTTCGAAGCAGAAAAATACTCCGTCACCAAAATAATGTAGTTTTTATATAGGAATTCGCTGATTAAACATACCGCTTATCATTCATATTGTTGGATTGTGTCTGGATGAGGAAGACCGTATTTAAGAAGCTGGAAGCACAAGGGCTAATCGCCAATTACAACCGTCTAAGAAAGAATTTGCCTCCTAAACTTCCCGACCGTGCATACATCTGGGATGAAACTTTTCGGGAAGGCATCAAGGCACCGACTGTTTACTTGACTTATTCAGAGCAGGTGAGACTCGCAAAACTGATGGATGAGTCAGGAGTCGCTTTAATCAACGTTGGGTTTCCTGCCTTGTCAGAAGACGAAAAACGCAACGTAAAACGCATCGTAAACGAAAGTTTCAGTAGAGTCAAGCTTACCGCTTCGGCGGAACCGACCAAAAACAGCATCAACGCCTGCTTGGAGTGCGGAATCAAAGAAATAACCATTGAGACACCTATCAATGGGTTAAACCTGCAATACAAGCTGAAAATCTCTAAAGCCCAAGCTTTAGATAGGCTTTCCGAAGGCATAGACTACGCGAGGAAACACGGGGCAACCGTGGATTTCGTGCTTGTGGACGGCACACGAACAACCCTCGAAGATATCTTGGAGGTTTTCGGAGTCGCAGCCAAAACTGGCGCAAAAACCTTGGGCATAGCCGACAGCGTCGGTTTCATTAGGCCCCTCTCGATGCGTTACTTGATGGCTCACATTCGCGACGGGTTACCTGATTCGATACGTAGTAAAATTCCTTTGTCAATTCATTGTCACAACGACTTTGGCTTAGGCACCGCAAACACTTTAGCCGCCATGGAGGAAGGCGTTGCGTATTTGCACACTTGCATAGCTGGCTTCGGTGAACGGGCTGGAATAGCGCCTTTTGAAGAAGTTGTGACAGGTGCGGAACTTCTCTATAATATAGATACTGGAATAGACATGGGTAAGATTTACCGTGTCGCTCAAGCAGCAGAAAAAGCATTCGCCCTCCCAATCCAATTCCATAAACCCATCATAGGTGAAAACATTTTCACTCATGAGGTCGAGGAAGAAGTAGAAGAAATGATGGCCCAACCCCTTCTTTATGAGCCCTTCCCACCGGAAATCGTAGGGCGAGAAACTACGATTTTCATAGGTAGAAGCACAGGTCAGACATTGATTCAGAAGCTTTTGGAAAAAGCTGGAATCCGCGCGTCGCCTCGCCAGATGGATGAGCTTTTCCGGCGCATCAAGGGTCCGCAAGAGAGCCTTGACAAAGGTGAAGCCCAAATGACTTTTTACCAGGTGAAACGACTCATGAAAGATCTGCTTAAAGGCTACACGATGGACGAGTTTTGGCGGCTCGTTGAACAAGTAACAAGGCAGAAACCGAAAATCCCAAAAAACGACAGCAAATCAAATCAAACCGCTGATCAATTAGTAGCCTAGCTACATCGTAAAACATCGCAAATGGCATCTGCCTTCCCTCTTGAGTATTTTTTTCTGGACGAAAATCAAATAAGCCGAAATCTAAAAAGGATTCACTTCGGCAATCTCTTGCCAGAACTGCAGCGCTATAAAGAACTCGTAAATTGTAGGCTAACAGCCTGTAACTCTGTGTACGTCAGTTTTCTCGGGTAGTTATAGATGGGTCCACTTGGTTTTTCGTTGTAGAAAGGCCTGTTGCAGTCTGGGCAGCCTGAAGTCAGAAAGGGTTCACCTGACAAAACCACATCCTCTAACACTTCTTTAGGCATGCCAAAATTCACAATCTTGCCCTCCTTATCAAAACTCATGCCGTCAACCTGGGCAATTCCACTCGCAATCAGGAATCTTGCAAGCTGCATCCGTCTGTAAGACTCTACCATGGGAGGCGAATTCTTTTCTAGCCTAGTTCCCCGAATTGGCGTGAAGGCAAAAAGACCAGGTGAAACACCCATGTCAACGCATCGCTGAATAATCTGCACTGCCTCCAGCTCAGTTTCACCTAATCCCACAATCAGGTGCGTGCTTACGTTTCCCCTCCCGAAAACCGTCAACGCCTCTGTCAACATTCGAAACTGGTTGTTCCAACTGAAAAAACCATCTGCACCCTTTACTCTGTTAAAAATCGTTGCAGACGTGGCGTCCAAAGGTACCCCGAGCCTGTCAACCCCCGCGTTTGCCAAACGCTCAATGTTTGCTTTTTCAAGAGGCTGGCAGGAAACCGAAACGGGAATTGTTGCTTCTTTCTTTATTTCCCTAACGATGGTTTCCAAGTGATCGAAGACTTCGGGGTAGTTTAGGGCTTGGATGCAAACCCGCCTGATTTTGCTTTGCTTGAACCCGTTTCCGAGCGCCGATAGTACTTCCTTCATGGGAAAGGTTGGCCATGTAACTCTGGATAACAACTCGGCGCTGCCTTTACTGCCTCGGGCTTGGGCGCAGAAGCAGCAGTTAGCCGTGCATTTACCATCCTTATAGGTCATTAGGTACGCCGTTGTTGGTCTAGCATCTAACTTGCCCTGCAGCAATCCTAGAACTATAGCGGTGCCTGATGAAAGGCGAATTAGGCTGGAGTTTGAATCTACTTTTTGTCGCTGCAATTAGGTCAAACGGCATGGTGAGAAAAGGTAAGCGGGTGATTTATTGCTAATGGTTTTTCATGAGCTTTGCCGTGGCATGTGGTGTTTTTTCATACTTAAAGCTCTGCTCGAAATTGACAACAAGAAGAATCCGAGAAATGCGTATTCTACAAAGGTGAATGTTGCCTGTGACGGAAGAACCAGCGTTAGCACAACCCCAATGTACAGTGCACTGCCCATGTATCTACCTATTGGGTCATGGAGTTTTTTGGCGTAGAGGCTTAAACCGACGAATTGGGCGAATGCCAAGGTAATTAGAAGCAACAGCCAAACAGAGTAGAAGTCTTTCAAGGTGAAAAACGCGAATATACACATGACAAAGACAAAATCGATGGCTGAATCAAAGTACGCGCCGAACCTTGTGGTCACCTTCAGTTTGCGTGCCAAGAAACCATCCACAAGGTCCGTAAAAGACGCAGCCGCAAACACCACTAAGCAAAGGGCGATTTTTCCCGTATTATCGAGGTAGAAAAGGAGCGGCAGAACTGCAATTCGGATCGAGCTGACGACAGCTGGGACTAGGATTGATTTCTGCATTTGCTGCACTCTACGGAGCAAGGAACATTAAACTTTCTGCTCTTCGAAGATAAATGCTTGTATATCTAGTTAAAGCAGTCAATCCCACGGTTTGAAGTAAATGCCTAACGCATGAATTCAAACGCGCCATCCGTTAACCGTTCAAATGGTTCCCCCAATATGCTGTAGCCCACTTTTCCAAGGTATTTTCGGCCATAAAACTGCACATGCGCCTTACCAATCGCAAATTTCAGCTTCCTCTCACTAAAACCCGACGCGTAGAGCAGTTTGTGCCTAATCAAACTGTAGTTTTTCGGTTCTTCCCAATCGTCAATTGCAACGCCTTTGTCTTTAACCCGTTCGTAAAGCGGCGTTCCGGGAATAGGATATGGCAAGGTGAACGACAAATAATCGAGTGGCAAGCCCGCGGCAAAATGTACCGTTTCCAGAACTGTTTTGTTGCTTTCTCCTGGGTACCCGACGATGAAGAAGGCTCCGACTTTGAGCCCGACAGATTTTGCTGAATAAACGGCTCTTTTTGCCTGTGCTGTGGTGATGCATTTGTTCATCAAGCCTAAAACAGAATTGCTTCCCGACTCTATCCCGAAAAAAACCCGCAGGCAACCCGCACGCTTCATCCCTTCCGCAACCTCAACATCCATCGTATCCACTCGCGACAGGCACTCCCAGCCGATGTCAACCCCGCGGCGGTTCAATTCATTGCAAACGTTTAGGAGGTGCGTGCGGTTGAGGGTAAAGCAATCGTCGGCAAACCAAACTCGGGAATATCCCAACGCCTTAATCTGCTCTACTTCGCCCACAATGCTGTCTACGCTGCGGCTTCTCATGTCAACGCCGAAAATGGGCCTGCTACAGAAATCGCATGAAAATGGGCACCCGCGCGACGTAATCATAGACGATGTCGAGTATCCGAAACGATCAAGATAATACTTCTGATAAGCCTGGTTGTCAAAAAGCTCTCTGGACGGATACGCTAAGCTATCGAGGTTGCGGATGAAGGGTCTAGGCTTTGTGTGCACGATGCGGTCATTGTCTTTGAAGACAATCCCTCTGACATTTGAAAGTGCTATCCCCCGAGAGACGCAGTTGGCAAGCTCAACCATGGTTTCCTCGCCCTCGCCAACTGCAACCACGTCAAACGGATTTAGGAAACTTTCAGGCGACCAGGATGGCATCGGACCCCCGACCACAAGCAAGCCGCAGTCACCTCCGGATCGAGCTTTGATCGTTTCTGCCATCTCAAACGTCGTTTTCTTCATCGAAAACATCGAGTAAAAACCAACAATTTGTGCTCGGGTACGTACCACTTGCTCAACCGCTTGTGAAAACTGCATGAATGTGCAGTCCACCAATTCAACCTCAAAACCGTGTGCTTTCAAGGCGGCAGCTAAGTAGCCTAAGCCCAGCGGCGGGAAACGGAAAATCGAGTTGTCTTTGGACGGGTGAAAATACGGATAAACCAAAGCCACTTTAACTGTCATGGAAGTTTTTGACCACCAAAAGTTGCGTTCTCAAAAAATGAATCCTCAAAATCCTCATTAAAAATAAAGCAAGTAACCCTTTAAAAACCTTCCACACCTTCACACTTCTGCTATCCTTCGCACGGAAAATTCGTTCATACACCAGCTCGATTTGCCGTTGGCAAAACTTAATTATCACCGCCTTCTAGGTCAATTGGTTGGTTCGATGGCTAAACTAATCGACTTAGGCTTTCGAAAGGGTGCAATCGCAGAAACCATAGTCTCCACCTACAACGAGGACGGTTCACCGAACGCTGCCCCTATGGGAGCCACATTCAAAGGCGGCCAGCATCTGATCGTTGATTTCTATAATTCATCCACAACCCTTGCCAATATCAAAGCACGCTTGTGCGCTGTTGTTAATTTGACGGGGAACATCGAGATTTATTACCGATCCGCTTTCAAGGAGGCAAACCCAAACGGGTTGCTTCCAAAGGATTGGTTCATGAAGGCAGAGTCTGTTAACGCGCCCAAACTGGGGTTGGCCGAGGCAACAGTTGAGCTTTCTGTCACGGGTTTGGCATATGTCACCTCGGAAAAAACACGTGCGATTTTTGCCGTTGAACGTTTGCAGGCACGGAAGGTGTACCCGCAGGTTTACTGCCGCGCGTTCGGATTGACGCTTGAAGCCATCGTTCATGCCACACGCGTAAAAGTGTTGGCAGGCGACCCAAAAGAACGTACAAATGTCGCCGAGCTCATGGGGAAGATTCGGGATTGCAGCGTTTTGGTTGATCGGGTTGCGCCGAACTCAACGTACTTTGTCGTTATGGCTGATTTGATGAAAAAAGTCCATAAGTGGAGTCAAAAATGAAGGTACTTCTCGTGACTAATGTGATGGAGAAAGAGACGGTTGAACGCTACGCCAAAGAAAGCAACGTAGAAACCTATGTGCTGGCTTTAAACGTTGCAGTCGCCGCCTTCTTGACGCCTAAAACCATCATTGAAGCCCTAAAAAAAACCAACCACAAAAACTACGACTTAATCCTTACGCCAGGCTTGATTTGCGGCGATACCGCTGCCATCTCGAAAGCTGTCGGAATCCCAACGTTTAAGGGTCCACGGTTCGATGCTGACCTGCCGCTCGTGCTTGATTCGCTAGGACAAACTAAACTTTCAACGACTGTGCCAGCTTGCAACCTGTTGAGGGAAAAGCTTCAGGAAAAAGCACTGCAAGAAATAGAGAAGACCGAGCGGAACCGCAGGGAATTACTTAAAACGCCTGGCAGCATGCTGATTGGCGATTTGGCTGTCGGTAAAGTTTTTCCGATGCGTGTTCTTGCCGAAATCGTGGATGCCCCCTTCATGGATGAAGACGCTATTGAGCAGTTGGCAAAACAGTACGTAAAGGCGGGCGCAAATATCGTTGACGTAGGTATGGTTGCAGGAGAATCCCATCCTGCGGACGCGAATCGAATCGTGGCTCTCCTCAAACGGGCGGTCAATGTGCCTGTAAGCATTGACTCTCTCGATCCAGCGGAAATTCGAGAGGCTGTCCACGCCGGTGCAAACTTGGTTTTAAGCGGGGATGCAGGTAACATTGAAGCCATAGCGCCTTATGTTTCGAAGGTAGCTGTGGTTGTTATTCCAACAAATCAAAGACAAGGGGTTTTTCCTAAAAAAGCTGAGGAACGCGTAGCCTTTCTTGAGCAAATCATAGCCAAAGCGAAACAACTCGGTATATCAAGAAGCATCGCTGACCTAATCCTTGACCCAACCGACGTTTTGGAGTCATTCACCGCTTTCCGCCTCTTCACCCGAAGAAACCCAAATGTGCCACTGTTCATTGGCGTTTCAAATGTTACCGAACTAATAGATGCAGATTCAGTCGGTATCAACGCGTTGTTGGCGCGTCTGTCTTCGGAGGTAGGAGCAAGCATTCTTCTGGCAACTGAGAAAAGCGACAAGACTAAGGGCAGTGTGGGCGAGGAAGTCATGGCGGCTAAAATGATGTTTCTTGCAAAAAAACGCGGCTCCGTCCCAAAAGACCTTGGCGTCGATCTACTTGTTCTCAAGGACAAGAAAAATAGGGAACAACATTACAACAATATAATAGAGCATAAAGCACCTCTGATCTGCGCTGAAAAGCGGTGTGCGAATGAGTTGGATCCTTCTGGAGCCTTTAGAATCCTTCTTGATCGCGTCGGCGGAAATATAGTGGCTGTCCATTATTTGAGTCAAAAGGTGGATAAACCCGACAGAATTATCAAAGGCACAACTGCGGACGTCATATACACAGAAATCGCCTGCTTGGGTTTGGCGTCGCAGCCTCTTCATTTGGCTTATCTTGGTAGTGAGCTTGCTAAGGCGGAAATCGCCCTGAGAAGCGGGAAAGCGTACATTCAGGACGCGGCAATGTTCAAAAGATAAAAATTGTAGAGAAGCTGAGCTAAACGCGGACGTGTTTTCCCATCCCTCAAGTCAACCCGAAAAGAAGCTTTATCTCTTAAAGTGTGCAAAATAGTTTTAGGAAAGGAGACATAGAATTTGGAAAGCAATCCGTTACGAGTAAGCATCGCTGGCTTGGAGTTGCCCAACCCAACGATTCTCGCGTCAGGCGTGTTGGGTTTCACAGCTGAATCCTTCAATCGCGCCGCAAAAGGCGGCGCAGGCGCAGTTGTATCAAAATCAATCGGCCAAGAACCCCGAGTTGGATACCCGAACCCAACTGTGGTTCAGGCTGTCTCAGGGTTGATAAACGCAGTTGGTTTGCCCAACCCCGGCATCGACGAATACGCTGGAGAAATAAGATACGCAAAAACCGTGCTCCGGATCCCCCTCATAATCAGCATTTTCGGTTACACGGAAGAGGAATATGCAGCAGTCGCGGAGAAAGCTGTCAAAGCAGGCGCGGATGCCGTGGAACTTAACGTTTCCTGCCCCCATGTGCGATTTACAGGCTCAGAAATTGGTCAAAACCCCAAGATTCTCTCGCAGGTCATTGAAAAAGTAAAGGCAACAATCAATAAACCTGTTATCGTCAAACTTACGCCAAACGTTGCAGACATCGCACTTACCGCAAAGGCAGCGGTTGAAGCAGGCGCTGATGCACTAACTGCTGTAAATACACTCAAAGCAATTGCGATTGACCCAGACACAACGCGCCCAATATTAAGCAACATCAAAGGCGGCTTGTCCGGCGCAGCAATCAAACCCGTTGCGCTCAGATGCGTTTACGACATTCGCGAAGAACTTCCGGACGTACCTATAATCGGCTGCGGCGGCATATCGGACTGGCGCGACGCCGTCGAGT
>Ga0074045_10003173_pt1 | contig 14872 bp, 17 predicted proteins | sample BogForMeECP23OM2_FD_94442 | JGI IMG/M metagenome (GOLD analysis project Ga0074045, IMG submission 94442) | Bog forest soil microbial communities from Calvert Island, British Columbia, Canada - Bog Forest MetaG ECP23OM2 | ecosystem: Environmental > Terrestrial > Soil > Wetlands ...
GAACGGCGGATCTCATCCTGCAAACCGAGAATGATGGTGGGAGAGTCGGCAATGGCAAGTGGTTTCATTCTTCTATGAAACCACAATCCTTCATTATGCGCACTTACTTATGTCGCTATGTTTTAGTTCCAGGAACGGCTCTAAGAAGTTGATCGATGGCCAACCCGCGATCGGCAATTGCAGGTCGGCCCCACCGCACCTCTGCCTGTGATGCAAGATCACAGACAGAAGGCTGCCTCAGGTCGCAAAATATAAATGAAGTTTGAAGGGCCTTTTGCATTATCGGAGGCATTTATGAAAAGGACCATTTCTCTGTTCGCCGCATTGACCGTGGTTTTCGTCATCCTGGCTGTCGGACACTCATTCGCGCAGGAGAAAACGTCGGTCAAGGTGAAAAGCTCGGAGGTTGTAACGGGGGTTGTCATTGTTCACATCCAGAAGGACGCGAAATCTCTTGAACTGCAGTGCAACGAGGGAGCGGGGTACTGCAATGCTCTGCCGAGCGGCACCTACCTGATGGTTGAACTTCCCAAGAACTACGGGCTATACGATTGCAAGAATGTTGAGATCTATCGAGGGGACCGAGACAAACCGGACGCAGCGGAAATGATGGGCGCGTACTGCCTGGTTGAGAACTGAGGTTGGGGCGTCCTGGCCTGCCTGTTTTCGGAAAGACACAGCGCCTCGGTAATTTGGAGGTCTTACGGCAGAATTTTTTTGCAAAGCCTGCGGCAAGCGAAAGGGAGATGCCGAAGGCTGGCTGCTAGGCTTCGAAGGCTCAGGGAAGCCAGGGGGCGTCATGAAATATACCATTAGCCTGTCCCGGAAGTGGGATGAGCAGACAGCCATGGAGCCGAATGCCCTGCATTTCTGCTCGGCCGAGTGCCAGAACAAGTATGTGTGGCAAAACTACGGAGATGATACCTGGGCAACGTAGTTATTCGTGTCTCATGGGTGCCGACAGCAGCCGTCGGTGGCAAACCGTGGAGATTTGGGCCGTCCGCTCGATCGCCTCACATGACGATGGCGGCAGCTCCGTCGATGGAATCCTCTTTTACCGCGATTAACGCTTCGTTGGCCCGGTCAAGTGGGAATGCCGTTACCTTCGGCCTCAGGCCGATTTCGCTCGCGACCTGTAGGAAATCTCGAGCGTCAACGCGAGTCATGTTCGCGACGCTCCGAAGCTGACGCTCGCCCCACAGCAGGCCGTCATAATCGAACTGAGGAATCCGGTCCAAATGAATGGCGTTGATGGCAACCACTCCTCCCTTCCTCAGGCTGGCGAGAGCTGCTACCACAACATCGCCGCTGGGAGCGAAAGTCACTGCGCAGTCGAGCTCCGCGGGTGGTTTGTCAGTCTCACTTCCCACCCAAACCGCGCCGAGCGAAGCCGCTAACTGACGATGAGTTGCGCCTCGCGTCGAGACATAGACCTCGCAATTCCAGGAACGCAAGACCGCGATTGCCAGATGGGCCGAAGCACCAAACCCGAACAGCCCGACACGGTCGCCATGTTTGACGCCAGCCACACGAAGGCTGCGAAAACCAATAATTCCGGCGCACAATAGCGGGGCGGCGTGTAAATCGTCGAGTTGATCGGGAAGAGGGAAAGTGAAATCGGAGCGAACGGCTGCGTATTCAGCATAGCCGCCGTTTACGCTATAACCTGTGAACGTGGGTGAATCGCAGAGATTCTCCAGACCCATGTGACAATACCGGCACGTGCCGTCCGTTCCTCCCATCCAGGAAACACCGACGCGCGTGCCGACAGGAAGTTCCTTTGTAGCTCCGGCCATATCTCCAGATTCGACTTCGCCGACAATCTGATGTCCGGGGATTATTCCAGCGCGACACGGTGGCAAGTCGCCTTCGACGATATGCAAATCGGTGCGGCACACTCCGCAGACACGCACCCGCACCAGGACCTGACCTGGCATCGGCTCCGGCGTTGGAACTTGGCCAATCCGAAGAGGCCGTTTCCAAACTTCTTGAGGTGAGGTTAGAGTAGCGGCTTTCATCGACTCAGCGAAAAGTGTTTTCGCGGCGCAGCAACTGTCGCGCAATTAATATACTCCTGATGGCGGACAGCATTGGGTTCTTCGCACGCAAAATGGAGCAGACTGCGGCCAACAGGCAAGCGCAGTATTCATCTAATATAAGAAAGTAGGATTGACTGTCTGGCGTCCGGCGATTCCGGGAGCTCGACGCCTGACAGTTGCCAGACCTGAGAAAGTGGAGACTTACAGATGAAGAGAATATTTCTGCCGGCTGCAGCGCTCATTCTTGCGGCCCTGCTATCGCAGACATTTGTTGCCGGCACGACTACTACGGACGACGCGTGGACGCGCGACCTGCTTGCCTGGCGCGCTCTTCGGGCAACCAGCCTCCAAGCTCCCGAAGGCTGGCTTTCCTTGATCGCTCTCGGATGGTTGAAAGAAGGCGACAACAGTTTTGGGTCTGCTGAAGACAGCCGCATTCAGATCACGGGCAAGGCGCCAGCACACATCGCGATCGTGCGCCTTGAAAAAGGTGCGCTGCGCTTGCTACCTCTGGCCGAGGGTTTCCCTAAAGACCTTCTACTGGATGGTCAACCCGCGAAGGATTCGGTCCTGTTTGCCGACGATGCCGACAAACCCTCGAAGCTCACGATCGGCACGCTCACCATCATCGTGATCCATCGCGACGATCAATTTGGTTTGCGCGTCAAGGATCTGCAAGCACCCACCCGCGTCGGTTTCCACGGATTGCGCTGGTACGCACCGAAGGCCGCCTACCGCGTGCACGCCCGCTGGATCCCGTACAATAAGCCGAAAATGCTCGACATCCCAACCGTGCTCGGGACCACCACCCATATGCCCGCGCCGGGCGTTGCCGAACTTACTCTCGATGGACAAGTGGTCCGGCTGGAGCCCGTGCTCGAAGATCCGAAATCGACCGACCTTTTCTTTATTATGCGCGACGCCACCAGCAAGACTACGACATACGGAGCAGGACGCTTTCTCTATACCGAACTTCCCGACCATGGCGTAGATCAGCCCGGCGAGGTCTGGCTCGATTTCAATAAACTGGTGAACCCGCCCTGTGCCTTCACGGCCTATGCCACGTGTCCATTGCCTCCGCCGCAGAATCGTCTCAGCGTCCCGATACCGGCTGGCGAGCAGCGTTACCACGATTGATTGAGCTTGTTCTCGTGTGGAAGCGATGCTATGCCCCCGCTTGCACGGGGCGAAGCCCCGTCACCACACAAGAGTGATCGGCAGAAATCGTGGATAATAACTGTTCGGGAATTCAACTTGCTTAGATTCGCTGGGGGTCTTGGATGAGATGGGTGCTGATTGTGCTCTCCGTCGTCGGTGTCGTCGCTTCTTCACTCGCGTTGCGCGAGCATTACCGCACCGACGCTTCGCCCTGCAGTATCAATGAGCGTTGGGATTGCGGCATCGTGAATCATAGTCCTCACGCCATGCTCTTCGGAGTCCCGGTAGCCGTGATTGGCATCGCTGGATATCTGCTGCTCGGCGTACTCGCCTTCAGGAAAGCTTATCGGGCGATGTTGGTGGCCGCGCTGGGTGGGCTGGGCTTTGCTCTCTATCTGGCCCACATTGAGTCGGCTGTATTGGGCGTATGGTGCATCTACTGCGTCATATCGCTGGGAGTAATTTCGCTGCTGAGCGTGCTGGCTCTGGGCGCGGTGATCGCAGGCCTGATGGGCCGGACACAAAAGACGACTTAATGTAGAGACGCGGCTTGCCGCGTCTCCTGCCGCGAGTGAGACGGGGCAAGCCCCGTCTCTACGTGTAAGTTGATTTATTCCACGGTTTCAGCCTACTCGTAGCGCAGACTTTCGATCGGGTCCAGTCGCGCCGCGCGAATGGCCGGCACCATCCCACTCAGCACCCCGACTACGCCTAGAATTCCCGTCGCCACCGCGATGCTGCTGACGTTGATATGCAGATGTATATCGCCCGCCTGCGAATTATCACCAAAGGCACTCATGAGCGGCAGCGCGCCCACGCCCCACGAGATCAAGTAGGCGATTCCAATCCCCGCCACTCCTCCGGCAAAGGTGATGGCCAGCGCTTCCGCAAGAAACTGAAAAAGGATGTGGCCCTTTTGCGCGCCCAGTGCCTTCTCCACGCCGATCTCCCGCGTTCGCTGTTGCACGGAAACCAGCATGATGTTCATCAACCCTATGCCGCCGATCCCCAGGGTCAGCGCGCCGATAAAAGCTAACAGCACCTTGAGGGCAGTAGTCACTATCGTGAACTCGTCGAAGTCCTGCTTGAAGTCGGCGATGAACACAGCTCGGTGGTCGTCCGGACGGAAGTTATGGTGCCCGGCGAGTACACTGCGCACCACGCGCGCCAGTTGCTGATGATCCTGCGCTTCATAGTCCATGAAAATACCGGTGATGTACTGCGTATCGTAGAGATCGCCCATGGCGCTGAATGGGATCACCACCATATTGTTGTCGTTATCGTCGCCGCCCTGCACTTTGTGCTGGTATACGCCGATCACCTGGAAGCTTACGCCGTTGATGCGGATGCTCTGGCCCAGAGGTTGTTCGCCGGAGAAAAGTTTCCGTTTCGCTTCGTCGCCGATCACCACCACGCGAGCGTGCTCCGCCTGATCCGGTTCGCTCAGGCCGCGGCCGGCGGCAATGCCAAAGCCGCGAATGCGCTGGTACACCGGGTAGACGCCCGTGAGAAAAAGATTGGTGAAGGTGCGCGTGTCGTGCTGAATGGTAGCGCCGCGCTTGTCGAAAATCGGCGTGACCCCTTTCACCATCGGCACTTCATTGCGGACATAGTCGACATCGGCCAGCTTCAGCCGTACTTCGCTGCCTGCCTTCGCACCACCCGCCTGCAGTGAGGTTCGTCCCGGGAACGCTCCGATGACGTCGGTTCCCCATGAGCTGAAAATCAGGTTGATGGCGTGTTCGAATCCGGAGCCGAAGGCCAGCAGAATGACCACTGTCGCAATCCCCCAAGCCATTCCAAGCATCGTCAGAGTGGTGCGGCGCCGATTGTACTGCATCGCGCCATAAGCTTCTTTCAGCAGATCGTGGGTCATGAGCTACTCCTGGCGCAAGGCTTCCACCGGCTCCAGCATGGCCGCTTTGCGCGCCGGGTACAGCCCGGCTGTAATGCCCGCGAGCGCCAGCGAGAGCACGGCGCCGATCGCCGACACCGGCACAATCCGCGGGGTATCGAAGCCCTGCGGAAGCTGTACTCCCGAAAGCAGGTGGATGACGAGCATGGCGCCACCGACTCCGATCGCGCCGCTCAACAGCGTCAGGAATCCGCCCTCTAGAAAAAACTGAAACAAGATATTGCGGTTGGTCGCGCCCAGAGCCTTGCGCAGGCCGATCTCGCGCGTGCGCTCGGTCACGGCCACCAGCATGATATTCACGATGCCAATCGCGCCCAGCGCCAGCGTCACCAGCCCAACCCCGCCCAGAAACCAATCCATGGCGGTGAAGATCTTTCCCATGGTCTTCTGGTTCTTGATCGTGTCCCATTCTTCCCAGATGTCGGTGCCCTTGGGATCGAATCCGCCGTGATTCCGGGCTACGATCCGGTGCAGCTCATCCTTGGCGGTTTCGTTTTCGTCAAAGCTGCGCGGCTGATAGTTGATGAACGAAATCGCGTTGCCCTCTTTCGAGTTGTCGCCAGTCAGCGGAAACAACTCGCGCATGGTGTTGAAGGGAACAAAAATGCGAATGTTGGTTGCGTTCTGCTCCTCGTGTCCGATCATTGAGAGCACGCCGATCACCTGGAAACGAACGCCGTTGAGCAGGATGGTGTTGCCCACCGCGGGCCGCCCCGGAAACATATTGCGCGTCATCTCCCGTCCCAGGATGCACACACGCCGTCGCTGGTCATTGTCGTCGTCATTGATCCAGCGTCCAACGGCCAGCGGGATCGTCCGCACCTGGCTGTAAATTGGAGGCACGCCTGAAACTTGGCCGTTAGTGCTGGTATAGTCGCTGACCGCGCGGATATCGTCGCGCGCGATCAGCGGCGAAATATTGATCGCGAGCTTCGATTCGCTCTTGATGGCGAAGTAATCGTCATAGGTGAGGTTGAACCACTTCATCGCGTTGAAACTGCCCTCGACAGCCGGCGCGCGTCCGCCGAAAAAGAAGATGATGTTTTTTCCAAAGGTTTCCAGTTGCTTTCGATTGCCGTTGCGGAAGCCTTCACCCACACCGGCCAGCAGCAGCAGCGAACCTACTCCCCAGGCGATTCCAAACATGGTGAGGAAGGACCGCAGTTTGTGCGCCCACAGAGTCCGTAAGGTTTGCGCGAAGGTGTCCAGCAGTATGCGCATGTCGCCCACCTTGAGCATCGAGGTAAGGGAAACGTCTGGAAACGTCGACCAGCCCCCGCTGTCATTACTTCGACTCGCGCAACCGTCAGGCGTTAGCGCGCAATTTGTTCGAGGATACGAACGGGTTGTGCCGGGCCGACGTGCATCGGCGCAGCACAATTGACACTTAACACTTAACAAGCAAAGTTGTTCAGACTATTCGTCGTCCTTCTGGTTCGCGCCCAGCTTCCACGCGATCTGCCGCAGCATTCCCAACAATACCGCGGTGTCAGCGGCGTTCAGCTCCAGCCGCCGGACCAGACGCCGCAACTTTTCTTCCGCTGCCACTGCCCGCGGCTTCACGTATCCGCTGGTGTGCAGAACTGCAAGCAGCATTTGGGTCAGCCGCTCCACTTCTCGCGCGGCGGCGGACTTCTTTTCGTTTTCGCCAGGCGCAGCCTTCGTTCTTGCCGGCGCTGTCTTCCTTCCTCGCACCAGTTCGTACAGGCAGACAGCCACGGCCTGCCCTAGATTCATCGAACCGTGCTCTTCTCGCGTCGGAACCCGCATCACCCAATGGCAGTGGCTCAGTTCCTCGTTCGACAGTCCGTACCTTTCTGAGCCGAAGAGCAATGCCACCGCTCCTGTCTTCAGTCGGCGCTTGATTGCCCGCGCGCCCGCATCCAGCCGCAACAAACGATGCTGCAAATCTCGTCGCCCTACTGCTGTCGTCCCCACCACCAGCCTGCAATCCGCGACTGCCTCGGCAACGCCTTCGTACTGTTCGGCCTTTGCCAGAAGCCCCGACGCGCCCACCGCCGACCGCGCCTCCCGAAACGCCACCTCGTAAGGATTTACCACCCGCAATCGCCGGACACCAAAATTACTCATGGCTCGCGCCGCCGCCCCAATATTCAGCGGATTCCGCGTGGCCACAAGCACCACGCGAAGGTTATCGAGGTCGCCAGTCGTTCGCAATTGAGGCATTGAATCATTAAATCATTGAATCAATGCCTCAATGATTCAATGTCTCAATGCCTTAATACGTTACCTGCGACTTCCAGCCTTGTGGAACATCCAATGAACAGTGCTAGGATAGAAGTTCCGGCTAATGGAGACGAACCGGTCTACCCTGGCGGGCAACTAGCAGCTAACTTAGAAGTATACTGGGAACCCGGGAGGATGAATGGCAAGCACCACCACCGTCGAAGTCACCGACGCTAATTTCGATTCCGATGTATTGAAGTCCGATAAGCCCGTGCTGATTGATTTCTGGGCTGCGTGGTGTGGCCCCTGCCGCGCCATCGCTCCTATTGTGGAGCAACTCGCCGGCGAATATCAGGGCAAAGTCACATTTGGCAAAATGGATGTTGACCGCAACGCCGCCACGCCCATGCGCTACAAAGTCACAGGCATTCCTACCCTGCTCGTCTTCAAGAACGGACAGGTCGTGGAACAGCTCGTCGGCTACCGCTCGAAAGACGACATTCAGAAGGCCCTGGATCGCCACCTAGGCTAAAAATTTGTGGAGAGACGGGCGCCCCCCGCCCGTCCTTTTCTGCGTTGTCAGTATTTCCGCAGCACGCCAATCACGCGTCCCTGAATCTCCACCGCCGCCGCGGGCACAATGATCGGCTTCATCGCCGCGTTCGAAGGCTGCAGACGGATGTTCTCTCCTTCGCGAAAGAAGCGCTTCAGCGTCGCGTCCGATGACTCGAGCAGCGCCACCACAATGTCGCCGTTGTGCGCGGTCTTCGTCTTCTCGACCAGCACGTAGTCGCCGTCAAGAATCGCTTCGTCCTGCATCGATTCGCCGCGCACTTCGAGCACGAACACTTCCTTCGAGCGCACAAAATCCGCCAGCGAGATGGTCTCGTTGTGTTCGACCGCCTCAATCGGACGCCCCGCCGCAATCCTGCCCACCAGCGGCAGCACCACAGCCGTGTTCACCGCCATCGATTGCTTCAACTTTCCTTTCGGCGGCAGCAGGTCAATCGACCGGCTGCGGTTGTAGTCCCGCGTCAGCAGCCCTTTTTTCTCCAGATTGGTGACGTGCTTGTGCACCGTGGCCAAAGAATTCAGCCCCATGGCTTCCTTGATCTCTTCAAACGAAGGGGAGTACTGATTCTCCGCCACGAAGCGCGAAATGAAGTCATACAGCTCGCGTTGACGCCGAGTAATCGCCATGCCGGGAGCATAGGCGAACGTAAGGCGAATGTCAAGAAGCTGGAGCAGTCCACAGTTGTTTAGTTTGAATCTGCTTTGAAAGGGCACGGCTTCGCAGGCTGCGGAAAAAACTCGATTTTGCACTTGCTTTTGGGTGGCGCAGCGGTTTACCGCTGCGATAACTGCATTGTTTGAATGGGCTTCAGCCGCTGAGGTTACAGTTCTCGATCGGAAAGGACTTTTTCCGCAACCTCTTCAGCCGTGCCGTAACTGCCAAACAATCGGGTCAATGACTGTAATCGATCACTCCAGGTCGAATGCCCGGGTCACCCTGCGCCAAGTCAGCGAACCCTTGAAGAGCCTATGTCTTAACAATGGAACTACGTCACTAACTCCCATGCTTTGAATACTTTGACTCTAACTCCAATCGGCGCAGGTTTTTGGCAGGGGTCGCGCGCTAAACCCCTGATTCTAAGATACCTGGTAGGGGGGTAGGGGGGTGGGGGTACCTGGCCGAGAGAATCCAAGTTTCAAAATGGAACATGGAACGAGGCATGGCGTTGCCTACTCTGCCGTGACTCCCTTCAAGAACACATAATAGAAATCCACGCCCCGTGCAAACGCCTCAACCCCGATCCGCTCATCTTTCCCATGCGCCCGGACGTCGTCCCGGTCATACTGTTCGCCTGATACGCCATATGTCGGCATCCCCGCTGCATTCGTGTACACACCATCCGATGCGCCCGTACTCATATCTGGAAGCACCGGGATCCCCGGCCACATTTGAGCCACGAGCTTCTCTAGTGGATCAAACACTTCTTTCAGCGGAGGAGGCGGACCAAAACTGTGACGGTCGGAACCGTGATCCATCAGCACACCAGTGTTTTCGCGGAACTGCACCTTGATTTTCTGATCAGCCACCACTTTTTCCAGCGTCAGCCGGATTTCCTCCAGCGAATGTCCGGGCTCGATGCGGCAATTAATGTTCGCCTGCGCCATTTGCGGCAGCGCGTTATTGGCATGTCCTCCACTCAAGCGTGTCGCGACGCAGGTTGTGTGCATGGTCGAGTTGTCCATCGGATCTTTTGACAGGCGCGCCACCGCCGCCATGTCTGGCGGAGTCTTCAGCATCGCCTTCAAATCCGCCGCCCGCTGCCCGGTTGACATCTTTACCTGCCGCTCGTAATACGCGCGCGTGATGTTATTCAGCTCGAAGGGAAACTGGTAATGCGCGATCCGCGTCAGCGCTTCCGCCAGCTCGTAGATCGCATTCTCGGGACGGGGCAGCGAGCTGTGGCCGCCGGGATTGGTTGCGGTCAGCGCGAAATCGCCATAAAGCTTTTCCGTGGCGTCCACTTCCATCATCAACGGCTTGCCGTGATCCGCCAGCACGCCGCCGCCATCGTGGTTCAGCACGAACTCGGCGTCGATCAGTTCGCGATGATTCTTGATCAGCCAATCCACTCCGTTCGATGTGCCGCCTTCCTCATCCGCCGTCAGCGCAAGAATAATGTCGCGACTGGGCACGTATCCTTCTTTCTTCATGCGGATCAGCGTGGCCGACATGATCGCGTCGCCATCCTTCATATCGCTGCTGCCGCGACCGTAGTAATATCCGTCCTTTTCGACGAACTGAAACGGATCGGTCGTCCAGTCCTCGCGGCGCGCTTCCACGACATCGAGATGGCCGATGAGCAGAACCGGCTTGTGCTTGCCCGATCCATGCAGCCGCACGACGACATTCTTCTTGCGGTCGTTTGGGCCCAGCACGAGGATGTCGCTCTCGGGAAATCCGGCATCACGAAATCGCTGTGCCATAACTTCCGCGGCCGCGGTCACAGTGCCAACCGAGTCCGTCGTGTTGATTTCGATCAACTGTTTGAAAATATCCAGCGCCAATCGCCGCGTGGCTTCGTCGGCTGGCGACAGTTGTTGCGCTTGCATCGAAATAACAAAGATCACAGAAAAAAACAGGCCCAACCACAATTTCCTAGATCCCACGTTTATCCTCCAAAAAATTTGCTGTAATGAGTACTGCCGCACGCTGAGGCTGAAAGCTAACAGATTCGCTCCGCAAAACCAAACTTGCCCGCGAACGTAACCGGGAATTCGAGTTGCAATGTCGAACTCCCGACGCTACCCTTCGCCAAGACAAATGACTAGCGTGCCTGACAATCGGATGAGAATTGCCAACGCCAGACTGGCGTTACTCTTTTGCATTTTCTTCCTGATCGCGTGCGGTCTGGGCTACCCGGTTCTCAACCGATTCGACCCGCGCCAGACGCCGGGTCTCTCGGACGTCAAGAACTATGCAGCGCTCGTAGCGGGAACTCTCAGCCCGGACGCTGGGCACATTCGCTTCCGAGTACTGGTGCCGTGGCTCGCGAAGCCGTTCTACCGGCTTGCGCAAGGACGATTCGGAACCTGGGATCCGGTGATGTTCGGGCTTCTCGTTGCTGACTCTCTGTTTGTTGCCGCAACCGCTTTTCTTATCGTTATTCTTGGCAACCGTCAGCTAGGCAGTTCGGCCGCAGGATTAGCAGGTGCTTTGCTCTACCTAGTCAACTTCGCTGTCCCGAATCTTCGCCTGGTCGGGTTGGTGGACGCCGGCGAAGGCTTCTTTCTGCTGGCGCTGCTCTGGAGTTTGTCGGAGTGCGAACTGTGGATCTTGCCCGTGATTGCCGTGCTGGGACCTCTGACCAAAGAATCGTTTATCCCCTTCAGCGTGGTGTTCACGTCGGCCTGGTGGTTCTCGACCCGTCATGATCGAAATTCTGGTCGCTATCGAAGTCGTTTCCCGCCGGGCGCCTGGATTCTGATCAGTTGGGTGTTAAGTCTTGCCGCGATGATCGGCCTGCAATGGTCAATCACCGGTAGATTTGTAAGTCCGCTGCAGTTTGGACTCGCTCTTCATCGCGGCAATAACTACCTCGGCCACTTCACTGCTTCGTTGCACGATCGAAATCTCTGGTACATCTTCTTGTGGTTATTACCCACTGCCATCCCCAACCTGAAGCGCCTTCCAAAATCGTGGCTCATTCCAGTGGGCGCAACCTGCGTCACCGCGTTTGTGCTGGATGCGTATTTAGGAGGCGCGCCGGGAACCGTGGGGAGAGCGCTCTTCAGTATCGCCGGTCCGGCGCTCAGTCTGTCGTCCACGTTACTGCTGCTGCGGATTTCCAGCTTCGCGACTGCCGGCGTGGCTAGCGACAACAGCGGCGCCAATACCTCCTCGACGAGGCGCCCGTAATCCGTCGCCGCGGCTTTGAAAATAGATTAGGTCCGCAGCTTCAGGAGTCAAGAACGAGATCGCTGAAAACCCCAGCGCACGAGGATCGCAGATAAGCGTCTGAGGTTGGAAATGCGTCTGCTGGGGTTCGCCCAAGGAGTTCGCCATGTTCGTCAGGGCGCTTCGACTCGCGGCCTCGTTAGCGGAGAGCGAAGAATCCAGCGTGGCCAAAGTAAAAACAATCTCGCTGCTCGCGGGGAAAGACGCGACCAGCTGGAAGACTGCGTCCGCTGCCTCCCGGCTCAGGTAAACCAACACGCCAAGGCAGAAAAAGAAAGCGGGCTCAGAGAAATTGAGAGTGCTGCTTTGTAGCCCTTCGCGCAACGAGACCAATTCGAAATCGATGGCCACGAATTTCCAGACTTGCTGGGACGGGAACACCAGCCGATTGTAGTCTCTGGCGCTTGTCCTCTTGGGTGGCTCGGTGATCGACTTCATAAATGCGTACGCTGCGCGCCCAGTCGGGTTGGCGATAGGAAAATGTATCGAAACCCGCGCCAAGGATCACGCACTGACGCACGCCCCGTTGTACTGCCAGGGCCATGCGCTCTTCCGCATAGCGGCTTCGTAGAACCCCATGGGAGCGTAATCCCCTGGTCAGCGGTTGGCGAGCGCGCGCAGGATTCGATTGAATTTGCTGGAGAAAGTCCGCATCCAGCAGGCGGACGGCGATCGGATCGTCGAGAATCTTGGGTTCGCCGTCCAGCAGTTGGGGAACGGCTCGAAGCGCGGCGACGCCAAGGGCGGTCCGGCTGGAGTTACGTGGTGGCGCGGCGTCGGCCATTATTTGAGTTTACAGGCTGGCAACCCGTGGCAGTTTTGCCCTACATTTTCAGTTATGCACTCGCTCTATACTTCCACGAGGTCCCGCTCCTGGCGTTTGTTCCACAGCGGCGCAAGGATACTCGATTTCAGAATTTCCTTTTCGGCTCTGACCCAGTCTTCCAAATCTCGTCCTTCGACCTGTCCGCGCTCATCGTAAAGCTGTTGTGCGCGCAGCCGTATTTTTCGCTCCAGCAATTCCATCATCAGTTTCTGTCGTTCGCGAGTTCTAGTTACGCTGTCCACTGCATACACCCCACAATTTATTTGTCTACAAATATTGTAAATGGTGAACTGTTACAGGGGCGTGAAGAGGGAGGTTACTAAAGGGGGGTCCCATTGGCCGTGCCCTAAAGGGCATCTGATCCAGGAGCTTCGGCCGCTAGAGCGAACCCCTGACACGAAGCCGGACTCCCCCGCTTGTTGGTGCGCGCCTGCTTAGCGGGATGCCGCTTAGTGCGCCGCCTCCACCACCAGCACTACGAACGAATCCGGCTCGATTTTTCTGTCCTGCCGAGTGCCTGTCACGTTCGCGGTCACGGTGAAAAGCTGATGTGTCTTCGCATCGACCGCCATGGTGCGGGCTCCTTTCTGCGTGGTGACCGTCTGCGCGACAGTGAACTTGTCGGGCGCATCTTCCTTGATCACCGTGATCGTGCCGTCGCCCGCTGACGCAAACGCCAGGCCGCGATCGGCGTCGAACCCGGTCGCATCGCATCCCTCTCCGATGGCGGGAGTCACCACCACTTTCCCAGTGTCCGCATCTACTATCGCCATCTTCTTATTCCCACCGCAGCCGGCAAACAGACGCCGGTTTTTCCGGTCGATCGCCAGACCAGTCGGCTCTTCACAGTCGGCCAGCTTCCACCGCGACTTCACCGTCAGCTTCTGCGGATCAAATGCGACCAGCTCCGAAGTGTCTTCAATGTTTACGAACACCGTGCCCTTTTCGTCAGTCGCGGCAAATTCCGGCTTGCCACCCAGCTCGACCTTGCCCACCACCTCGCCTTTGGACGCGTCGATGGCCGTTGCACTCCTGTCTTGACCTTTTCCGTTGAAGGTAAACACCCGCTTCGAAAATGGGTCGTACAGAATCGCGTCGGGACCGCTGCCCACCTTGATTTTCTTCACTACCTTCAGCGAACTCAGATCGAACACGCTCGCCGTATCTTCGCGGCCGTTGCTGGTAAATCCCCGTCCGATTTCGTAGTCCAGCGCGATTCCATGCACGCCTGCCGTGTCCGGAATCTCGCCCACCTGCTTGCCAGACTCGGTGTCAATAACCATCACCCGCGTGGCTCGCGCAATGAACAAGCGATGCCCAGCGCTGTCCGCGGTCAAGTAATCCCATCCTCCGTCGCCGCCGAGTTTCCATGTGTTAACGACTTTGTAATCCGCACCGGCCGCCGCCACCGCCAGCGCCACCACGGTTGCCAGCAAGGTCAAAGAGGCTCGTATCCCTGTTCGTATTTTCATGTCCCTCACCTTATCGTAATTTAAGAAACAAAGATCCCTCGGAACGGCGCAGCCAACCCAGCCCGCAGTCGGAAGCTTGCGCCGGAAGCCGATTTTGCCTATTCCATGCGCTCTCCACAATTGTGCAAACAATTGCCCCTACTCCCCGCTAACTCCCGCCAACCCGCAATTTCGCCCTGGCAAAGTTTGGTACCGGGCTTGCTCTTATTCTGCCGGGAGGAGCTTATATCCGCCGCTTCGTCAGGCGGGTGACTTCTGGCCTTTTCCGTAATCGGGAGACCCTACGATGAAGAAGAATATCCTGTTTGTCCTCTGTCTGCTTTCCACCAGCGCGGCCTTTGCGCAGTACGCCGGATCCCGTACCAGTACTGAGCCGTCGACCTTCGTGTCACCGAATCATCCGGCGCAGGCATCTTATGCGCCCATGTCTCAGGAGCGGACCGTCCTCGGTGCGGGGAGTTACACCTCCGCCCAGGGAGAAAGGCCGGTTTCGGATTTCCCGCAGCCAGAGCCCGTTCCTCTGGGTACCACTGCCCGCGAACTCAAGAAGGAGCACGCCCAACTGAAAAAATCCCACGTGGTCTGGGTAAACCAGTAGAGGACGCGGCATTAGCGCTCTGGTGCTTGCTGCGAAAGCTCCATTCCGCAAACTGCCAGCCGGCCGAAAACGCCCTCCTGCTTATCTTCCGCCACACTCTTTGGCTCTAGCCCTTGCCCAGCACCAGCACCAGAATCCGTCCATCGGAATGAAATTCTCCGCCCGTAGCCGTTATTGCCTCGGTCAGCGGATGCGTCGGAACCACATGC
>Ga0074045_10003174_pt1 | contig 14871 bp, 11 predicted proteins | sample BogForMeECP23OM2_FD_94442 | JGI IMG/M metagenome (GOLD analysis project Ga0074045, IMG submission 94442) | Bog forest soil microbial communities from Calvert Island, British Columbia, Canada - Bog Forest MetaG ECP23OM2 | ecosystem: Environmental > Terrestrial > Soil > Wetlands ...
AGCTTTAACAGGTCAATTTCTATCCAAGACCGCAGTTTAATTTTTGAGTACATATCTCATTGACATATCACTTGCATGTTCAATCGGGAAATCGTATGGTTTTGAGGGCTTTGGGGTAGTTCAAGAAGTCTTTTCGGATGGAATCCGCCCCCAAAATGCGGTCGGACGTATGGCAGACAACTTATGGTACTGAAAACATCAAAAAAGTAATTTCTCATCACCTGGTTTTTGTGCCACACGGAACGAAGCAAACGGACCCGCCAAGGACAATGGCAACAGATTGACAAAAAGGAGGCCCATATGAAAAAGGTCAGTATTTTTCTGGTCCCGTTACTTCTGCTCTGTGCTTCTCACCTTTTTGCCGACGGGGGGCTTATTTCCTTAAAGCAAGGCGTCCGGATGTTCAAGCCCAATCAGCGGGCCATGATCGCCTGGAACGGCTCGGAAGAGATTCTCTTGCTCTCCACCGACATGAGAGCTTCTGAAGCCACCCAGGTTCTTGAAGTTGTTCCCCTGCCCACAGAGCCCAAGGTGAAGAAAGGGGATGTGGAAACGTTCCGAAGAGCTACCACTCTTATCAATCGTAAAATTCGCAAACCCCGGGTCTCGAGAGGCGGCGGTGGTAGAGGCGGCGCTGGAGGTGCTCGTCCGGCTGGGGAAGTGACCTTCCATAAAAAAATCGGTGCGCACAATATCTCCGTCGCCCATGTTCTAAGTACGGACGGATTCATCGCATGGGTCGAAGAATATCTCGGGTCTTTACAGGTGAAGAATCCCGTCATTCTGGCGGAAATGAAAAGTATTATTGACGAATACCTTTCCGAGAAGTTCACTTGGTTTGTCTTCGACGTAATTTCCCTCGATGAGGTGCTAAGCACCGGCGAAGCCGTTCAATACCGTTTCAAGACGAAATTCCTCTATTATCCTATGAAGATCACCCGAACGGTCGAGGGATCCACTACCGTCGATTTGCTGATCTTGACTCCCAAACTTCTGTCCAGTTTCTCCGGCATCCCGATCTCTCAGGTGCACCTCCGGCACGAACCTGTCCCCATCACCTCGGGGGAACTGCGCAGCCTGAATCCGGATATGGACGCTCTTCTCGGACATAGGGGAGACATGAAGTTGCGCATCTGGCGCCTTTGGGGGAAAATATCTTCATTTAAGCAAGACCTGATCGCTCATTGACGTCCCCTTTTCCCATGGCATTTCAGGTTCGACCCTTTAGTCGAGTGCTTGATTTGGATATCGAATGATTCTTTGCCCCTTCTTCTATGTGTTGGGAGAACTTTTTCGGGTCAAAAACATCTGCTGACATTGATTTCTAACTGGAAGCAATCTGCATCATCAAAATCTCAGGATACCGTCTTCTTCATCGTATACGGGATTTTTGTCTTCAAAATGGTCGCATGAGCGTGTTTTTTCGATCAGATAGCTGCGCCCATAACAATAGAACTCCTTGAAAATCCCATCCCTTGCATCTGTTACACCAAGATAGTGCTTGCATCCCTCCCTACAGATAAATGGAGTGAGATTGCTTTCAGGAACAGTGTTCTTCTAAAAGTGAACAGGTGGCTAAAACCGGAACTAACATCTAAATGGCAACAAGGTTGCGGTCACGGAGCAGCAATAATTCGGCTGGTTATGCAGGCCCTACAGGAACCGGAACGGATGTGTGCGGCGTCTGAGAGGGACAGTACGCCGACGATATGCGATGGGTCACCGGCGTATGTGAAAAGACGCTGCACGTCTTTCAAAAACATGTGACGGATTGCGTCGCTCAGGAGCGAGTTCTCATCGCAGGATGCCACGGGGGTCTGCAAGATGGATCGTGCCTCAACTTCCAGGCTTGATCCGTGATGATAAGCGAGAATAATGTCAGTCTTTGAAATTACCCCAACGGGCAAGCCCTTGGCATCTTGAATTAAGACTGCGCCCGGGCGGTGGGCGGTCAACCCTTCAATCACCCTGGCCAGGGAATCTTCTTGCCGGCAGGATATTACAGAAGTGCTCATTGCGTCCCGCACGATTAAGAGCTGTGTCTCGTCGGAACGGTCGGTGAGTTCGGACCGGCGGACTGCCCCTTTAGGACATGCCCTGCAATAGCGATAAAGAAGTGCGACCACATCCGAGTATGACAGCGTCCCGACCATCGCGCACGGCTCTGCGCCCTGTACGAACAGTTGATGTACACCATCTTTGCGCATGATGTCCATCGACAGGGATTCTACTATGGGCAAGCCGCCGTAGAAAGCTCCAACAATGTCGGTTTTGGATACTGCTCCTACGGGACATCTGGTTTCATCAGTGATCAGAAGCGCATTGACTTTGAATTTGATCAATTGATTGATACATTTATCCAACGAAACATCGTGGGACAACTGGATCACCTTTCGACGCATAGCTTCTTCGACAAGAAGTCCCTCCAAAATACCTCGTGTGCTGACAACTGGCATGATTTCACAGAAATTTTTCGAGCAAATGATAGAAAAGGTCTGAAATGTAAACGACACCCGACACATTCTTTCCATCGACAACAGGAAGGCGGCGGATATGCCGTTTGATCATCAAATCAGCGATGGCCATAACGTGGGTTTGCGGTTTGACCGTCACCACACTGGTGGTCATGATATCGGAGACGCGAACCGATTTAACGCGATCAAGAAGTTCGCCGAAAATCGCCTGGGCCTCCAGATCTTCTATTTCGCTCCACACATGAATGTGCTTCGGCTGGATAAAAACAATTATATCATACATGGAAAGCATTCCAACGAGTTGGTCTTTCTCATCGATGACCATAAGCCCGAAGATTCTTTTTTGTTCCTCCACGCTAGCGATATGGAACATCTTTACCGCTTCGGCAATGCTGTTTGCGGGGCTGAGGGTGTGAAACCGGGGACTCATGATGTCGCGGGCATACATTGCGCAAGTACTCCTTGATCAATGGCGACGATAATCAAAGCGGGAACATAGCTGACCCTGGGTTTGAACCCGAAGAAGAAATGATGTGCGATAGGAGTCAAACTATTTCACGCATCAAACAGATATTCAATTCAGAATCTATTGTCAAGGGACCGTGAAGGACTCAAATTCTCCATTCCGAAATGGCTTCTGATTCGGACTGTAGACAGCGCGGATGCGGGAACAGCCCTCGATGTGGACACCTTAAAAGATAAAGATTTCAATCGAATCATTGGGGACTGTTTCGAATTCTTTCCGATCCAATTGCTGAGCTTTTTCATTAGGATAGTGAAACGAGTCAGTCTGCAAAGAAATACGTGTACCTAGTATCTGAGCGAATTTACCCCTATACGGGAGGAACTCACAGCCAAAAACGCAGGATCCAGCGGTTTTTCATTACTCCTGTCATGTATTTTGGAGAGGTTTTTGATTGAGCGGAAAAGTGCCCGGCAAATGGAGGCTTACTGGATCTCATCCCCAAGCCTCAACCATTCTGATCTCCGCCACAAACGGGACCTCTGGAATAATCCGCTCCAATGGCTCCTCCATCGACTCCTCCACAATCGTCTGTACCTGATTCGCTATGTCTTCTTTGGCTTCGACGATTATCTCATCATGCTGCGTATGGACAATTAGGGCATCAAGGCCGTCTAGTTTCTCGGAAACATTGAACAGCGCCAATTTAAACCCATCGGCGTCTGTCGCTTGAACCGGAAGATTGAATAAATAGCGGTTGCTCGCATCATCAGGGATACGAATGTGCCTGCCGATCTTTGTCCTGATCCGTTTTTGAGCTCTGGCTTCAACAACTGATGCCTGCCTCCACTTGAATACTCCTTTAGACATCCCGTTGTAGCGGACGATAAACGATTTTACCTCCTCAAGGCTTATCTGAAGGCCCATTCTGGTCAATTCCTCATGGATCGAGTATTCTGATCTTCCGTAGTTCAGGCCGAGTACTACCGTTTTGGAGACCTTTCTGAAATCTGCGCAATCCTTTCCGTTTCCTCCAACAAAGGCCTTGGCTACCTCCAGATAGATGTCTTTGCCGGCTTTGAATAATTCCGGGCTGTGTTCAAAAGAAGACCTTGCAGTTTGTGTTCAAGACCTTGGCAAAGAGTTTCGCATTCTTCTTTTCCCGCCGGATATCAATCCCGGCGCGCTGCCTGCATAGCATTTGTCTTCTTCCAGGAGCCCAAGTCAGGCCGCCTTCTCGACTCTTACCGAACAGACCTTATATTCGGGGATCTTGGCCACCGGGTCGAGCGCCGCGATCGTCAACTTATTTGCGGCAGCCTCGAAGTAGTGGAACGGCATAAATACCATTCCGGCTTCGGTGCTTTCGCCAACGGCAACCCTGGTCGTTACGGCGCCCCGGCGCGAGCTGAGCTTGACCATATCGCCGCTTTCAACGCCGAGCTTTGCCGCATCCTGCCGATTAATCTCCACCAGACACTCCGGAGCGCATTCGTTGAGGGCTTGCGAACGGCGGGTCATCGATCCCGTATGATAGTGGAAAAGGATCCTTCCGGTCATAAGCAGGAACGGATACTCTGCGTCCGGCTGCTCGGAAGGCGGAGCGTAGCGTATCGCGTGGAACTTCCCTTTGCCTCGTGTGAACTTGTCCTTGTGCAGGAATTTTGTCCCGGGGTGATCTTCGGTGGGGCAGGGCCACTGAAGGCCGCCTTTATCGAGACGCTCATAAGTGATTCCGGCATAAGACGGGGTGAGCTTCCTCATTTCCTCGAAAATCGCCTCAGCGTTCGGGTAGTCCATCGCATATCCCATACGAGCGGACAGTTCACAGATTATCTCCCAGTCCGTACGGGCTTCCCCCGGCGGCTCGACAGCTTTCCTCACCCTTTGAACGCGCCTTTCCGTATTGCTGAAAGTGCCCTCCTTTTCCGCAAAGCAAGCCGTGGGGAGCACTACATCGGCGAGCTCGGCAGTTTCGGTAAGGAAAATGTCCTGTACGACCAAAAAATTGAGCTTATCGAGACTCTCTTTGACGTGGTACTGGTCCGGGTCGCTCAGCATTGGATTTTCGCCGACGATATAGAGGCCCTTGATTTTCCCCCCGGCGGCGTTGATTATTTCGACAACGGTCAGGCCGGGCCTGTCGGGAATAGAATCTACGCCCCAGGCTGCTGCGAATTTCTCTCGTACTTTTGGATCGATTACCGGCTGGTAGGCATTCAGGGCGTTTGGCAGGCAGCCCATGTCGCATGCGCCCTGGACGTTGTTTTGTCCACGCAGCGGATTTACGCCCCCGAACTCCTTGCCGACGTTGCCGCAAAGCATAGCCAGATTGGCTACGCATTTGACCGTGTCCGTGCCGTTTGTGTGCTGAGTTATTCCCATGGCATAGGCGATAGATGCGGCAGGGGCCTGCGCATAAAGGCGGGCCGCCCGAATCAGTTCGTCTTCTTTAATTCCGGTGATTTCCCGGACCTTTTCAGGCGTGTAGGATGCGACCGCGTTCTTGAGCAGATCGAAATCCTCGGTCCTCTCCTTTACATAATTCCGGTCGTAGAGTTCTTCACTTATAATTACATTCATCATGCCGTTCAGCCAGGCAATATCGGTTCCCGGCTTCTGTCGCAGCCACACCTCCGCGAAATCCACCAGGTCGATCTTCCTCGGGTCAACAACTATGAGCTTTGTTTTTCCACTGACCACACCCCGTTTGATGAAAGAAGAGATCACCGGGTGCATTCCTGTGGTATTTGAGCCCGTTAGCAGAACAACGTCGGAGTTTTCGAACTCCTCTATAGAGTTTGTCATTGCTCCACTCCCGAATGAGGCGGCCAGACCGGCCACAGTCGAGGAGTGTCAGAGACGTGCGCAGTGATCGATGTTGTTGGTACCGATCACCGCGCGGGAAAACTTGGACGTGAGATAATTTTCCTCATTCGTGCAGCGCGCCGAAGAGAAAACGGCAAGAGAATCCGGGCCGAATTCGGCCCTGATGCTTTGGAGCTTTCCTGCAACCAGGTCCAGGGCCTCGTCCCAGCTCGCTTCCTGGAGCGACCCCTGTTTGCGTATGAGCGGCTTTTTGAGCCGGTCCGGGTGATGTATGAAATCCATTCCGAAACGGCCCTTTACGCACAGGCTCCCCTTGTTGGGACCCGGGATGTCCGGGCTGGACGTTACCTTGACGACCTCGTTGTCCTTAACGTTCAGTTCGAGCTGACAGCCGACGCCGCAATAAGCGCAGGTTGTCACGGTCTTTTTGAGCTCCCAGGGCCGCCCCTTGAAGCGTGCCTGCTTGAAGGTAAGCGCCCCTGTGGGACAGACCGCCAGGCACTCGCCGCAGTAGGCGCAGTTCGAATCCTTGAGAGACTTGCCGTTGAAGGTGGAGATATAAGCGTCCGCCCCCCGGGCCGCCATATCGATGACGCCGTTTACCTGCACCGCGAGGCACCCCCTGACGCAGCGTCCGCACAGGACGCATTTGTTCGGGTCCCGCACGATCATCGAGCTGGAGTCGTCAACCTGCCTGGCGACAAAGCCGGTTTTGAAGCGCACTGTTTCTATTCCGTGCTCATAGACCAGGTTTTGCAGCTCGCATACGCCGTTTTTTTCGCACATGAGGCAGTTGTGGTCGCCGTAGGCGAGCAACAGCTCAAGAACGGTCTTGCGCACCCGCAGAAGCCGATCAGTATGAGTGGTGACCTGCATTGCCTCCGTGGCCGGCGTCGTGCAGGAGGGTGGGAACCCTCGCATGTTCTGGATTTCCACAATGCAAAGGCGGCAGCCGCCGTAGGGGGGCATCTTCGGGTGATAACAAAGAGTCGGGACATGTATCCCGTTATCACGGCAAACCTCGAGGACCGTTTGTCCTTTTCTGCCCCGCACGCTCATTCCATTAATCGTAAGACTCAGTTTATCGTCCATCGTCCTCTCGCTTTTACAGTTGCTCACGGCTCAGTCGATGAAGTGATCTGCTTAAAAGGTTTCCGTTTGCTAATGGATCGTATCATGCAGGATACCCCCTATCTTTCGAGATCACATCTCAGGCAGCGTCGGGCTTCGTCCCTGGCCTGTCGTTCCGAATAGCTGATCTCTATCTCGTCGAATCCCTGGATTCTCTGTTCAGGTGGAAGCGTCAGGATCGAGGCCCTCGGTTTCAGGCCCATGCCTTCTTCTTCCACCATCGCTTTTTGACTCGGATCGAACAGATGGCTGCGTTTCTGTACCATGGACTGGACCGTTATGGTTTCTCCTTTGGTAACTTTATAAACCACCTCAAGCCTTTCGTCCGGTATCTCCACTCTTGAAGGATCCTTACGGAGATACTTGTCAATAGCAATGGCGCCCCTTCGACCGGCTGCAACCGCCTGGATCACAGTTGCGGGGCCTGTGACAAAATCGCCGCCGGCGAAGAGCCAGGGGATATTGGTGCAGAGCGTATTCCAGTTCACTTTCAAAGCCCCCCACCTGGCTAGTTCGAGCTTCATATCGGGGGGCAAAAAAGAGAGGTCCGGGGCCTGCCCCACCGCGGGAATAACCATCGCCTCGGTGCTGCGGAGGTGAATGTCTACTACATCGGCCGGGGCAAAGAATTCCGAGCCTCCAATGGGCACAGGGCGGCGTCTTCCCGTCTCATCCGCAGTCCCAAGCCGCATGTGGATGCACTCCAGTCCCTTTAGTGTCGAATTGTCGCTGACGATCCGCGTCGGGCTCACCAGGAAATGAAATTTAACCCCTTCATCAACGGCTTCTTCATATTCAAGGTCTGTCACGGGCATTTCTTGGCGCGTTCTGCGGTAGTAGACATTCACCTCCGCAGCACCGAGGCGCAGGCATGTCCTGGCAGAGTCCATGGCGGTATTGCCGCCGCCAATGACAACAACCCTTTTCCCAACCCAGACCTCTCTGCCTGCTTTGGCGTCTTCGAGAAAACTCAAACCATAGCAAAACCCTTGTAGCCCATCGATTTCTCCAGGAATGCCGATCCGTTGAATCTTAGCGGCGCCTGCGCCGATAAATACAGCCTCATAGCCTTCCTTTCGAAGGTCTTCGACAGTCCGGTTCACATCGATGGGACTGTTGTAACGGATTTCCACCCCGCGCGCTTCGATGTAACGGATTTCTCTTTCGACGACATCCCTGGGGAGGCGAAAGTCGGGTAGGGCCAGCGCCATTACACCCCCGCCCACAGGCAGCGCCTCGAACACAGTGACACGGTAGCCCATTTTTCGCAAAAAGTAGGCACATGTCAGCCCGCAGGGACCCGCGCCCACTACTGCAACCTTCTGCTCCTTTGTGACCGGGAATGGCTCGGGAAGCTCATCTATGTGTTTGAACCACCAGTCTGCGGCAAATCGCTTCAAAAAACGGATTGAAACAGGGGCATCCAACTCTCCGCGCCGGCACTTCCCTTCGCAGGGGTGATGGCAAACTCTTCCGCAGATCGCAGGAAAGGGGTTCCTCTCGCGTATTACTTCCACAGCCTCGACGTATTTCCCCTCAGCGATACAGGCCAGGTAAGTCGGGACGTCGATTCCAGCCGGGCACGTGTGCTGACAGGGGGACATGACCAGCGATCCGCACACAGCGGCAGGACATCTCTTTTCTTCGATGTGAGCTACGTACTCATCTCTGAAGTACTTAATCGTTGAAATAACAGGGTTAGGGCAGGTTTGTCCGAGCCCGCAAAGAGAGCTGTCCTTGACGTCTTCGGCGAGTTCAACAAGCTGATCGAGGTCCTCCATCGTCGCCTTACCCGTGGTGATGTCGGTCAGGATCTCGAGCATCTTCTTGGTCCCGAGACGGCATGGGATACATTTGCCGCAAGATTCCTTCTGAGTGAAGGTGAGGAAATACTTGGCCATGTCCACCATGCAGGTGTTTTCGTCGGTTACGATTAAGCCGCCCGAACCCATTATGGCGCCCAGTTGAGTCAGGTTTTCGTAATCCATCGGGACGTCGAAATGCGCGGCCGGAATACATCCTCCGGAGGGTCCGCCGGTCTGCGCGGCTTTGAATTTGCGCTTGTTGGGGATACCGCCGCCGATATTTTCAATTATCTCGCGAAGGGGCGTTCCCATCGGGATTTCAACCAGTCCGCTGTAGGATATCTTGCCTGCCAGAGCAAACACTTTCGTGCCTTTGCTTTTCTCCGTCCCGACGGAGGCGAACCATTCACCGCCCTTTGTCATAATGACCGGAATGTTTGCGAGGGTCTCTACGTTGTTAATGTTTGTGGGCTTTCCAAAAAGACCTTTCACTGCGGGGAAGGGCGGCTTCGGATTAGGCATGCCGCGTTTTCCTTCGATGGAGGCCATGAGAGCGGTCTCCTCGCCGCATACGAAAGCCCCGGCGCCTAATTTCACTTTTATGTCAAAATTAAAATTGGAGCCGAAGATATTTTTGTCCAGAAAACCGCGCTCTCTTGCCTGGCCGATTGCCGTCAAGGTTCTTTCATAGGCCATCGGGTACTCGGCGCGTACATAGACGTAGGCATTGGCCGCACCGATGGCGTAGCCGGCCACCATCATTCCCTCGAGTACACTGTGCGGGTCTCCCTCAAGAACGGCCCGGTCCATGAAAGCCCCCGGGTCTCCTTCGTCGGCGTTGCAGATAATATATTTCCGGTCCGCGACCGAACGGTTGCAAAACTCCCATTTCATCCCCGTAGGGAAACCGGCGCCGCCTCTTCCGCGAAGGCCCGAGAGCTTTATCTCGTCAATGACTTCCTGCTGCGTCATATTGAGGGCTTTTTTGATCCCGTCGTAGCCGCCCACAGCAAGGTAGTCGTCAATGTCCTCGGGATTGATGAAGCCGCAGTTGCGCAGGACTATCCGGCGTTGAGGCACAAAATAGTTAATGTCGCGATAGTTCAGCACCCTGTCGTTGGTCTTGGGGTCCATGAAGAGGAGCCGTTCGACCGGCTCGCCTTTTTGAAGATCCTCCCGAACTATTTCGGCGATGTCATCCGGACTCACATTACAATAGAAAGTGCCGGCCGGCATGATCATAACCGTCGGCCCCTGCTGGCAAAAACCATGACAGCCGGTGAACTTCACCTCTACCGTGCCGCCAAGATCAGCCCTGTCCATCTCTTTTTGCAGATTGAGAAATATCAGATTCGCTTTCTGAGATTCGCATCCGGTACCTCGACAAACGAGTACTTGACGCGCCTTTTCGGGTCCCAATCTAATTGCAGGCTCCATTCAGGACCTCCACTATTTTTCCCGGGTTCATTCGACCACGGGTTTCCTTATTGATGAACATGGAAGGCGCCAGTGCACAGGCACCGGTGCAGGCTACGGTCTCCAGGGTGAACCTGCGGTCCGAGGTAGTCTGGCCAGGCTTAACGCCAAGCTGCTTTACCACCTCTTCGAGTATCCGGGCCCCACCCATGACATGACACGCGGTACCCTGGCACACCGTTATGGTGTTCCTTCCCACCGGATGAAATTTAAACTGTGCGTAAAAAGTGGCCACGCCGTGAACTTCTACCGGTGAGATCCGGCAGTATTTCGCTGCGGCTTCCATGGACTCGGGCGACAGGTAACCGAACTCGCCCTGGATATCCTGAAGTATCGGAATCAGAGCGTCCCGTGAGCCGTGGTGGCAGGAAAAAATCTCCTGAAGTTTATCTTCCATTTTTGTTCTCCCAAATAATGAACGAAAAGGTCTTCCGGTCCTTAGTTTCGCCTATCTGCACAGCGCCGGCAGCCGTTACGATAAGAGACTGCAACCATGACGACCGTGCCTGACAGACCCACAAGGTGGCCAGGAAAGGGAAGAAAATAAGATGACCCTCAGCACTTTTCGGCTAAAAAAAGTGTCAACGATTCCCCTCAGGGCTAAGGCGACTCGGCGGGAAGTCCTGAGGTCCGCTTTTTGCGGCCCGACGGTGTGTCTGAACCAGGCCGAAACTTTAAGGATCATCCCTGCGCAAAAGACGGCCAGAGCTGTAAACAGTGCTATCTGGTGAAGCATGAACGAGTACCTTTTCTGTCTGTTCTGTCCAACGGTTAGACATGCATCCGATCTTCGGTCCTACGGAATCATACCAAAACGATAGGGAACAGACAACTACTGAATGCACGATCGTATCTGGTAGAGAGAATCACCGGCTTTTGGATGCTGCTTAGACGTAATCCCCTTCTCAAGGTTATCTGCAACTTCCATGTGTCCTCCGTGCGCTTCCACTATCTTTTTGGCAATCGGAAGTCCCAATCCTGTTCCTTCTCTTTTGGTCGAAAAGAAAGGGGCGAGGATGGATTCTCTCTTGTCGAGCGGAATACCGCATCCATGGTCACTCACATCGATAATGAACTGACTCTCTTTCCGGTAGCTGGATACGCCGCCCTTGCCGTTGAGAGCGCATTCAGAAGTAAAAGTGAAATATCCAGCATGTGGAAGCGAGAATGTCCAATCAAAGCTATCCTTTACCAATATCGTCGCATGGATGGGGAGATTACTCGGCGTCCCGACAGTTAAAATTTACGAGAAGAGATGTGGGAAGTGTGGTAAGGAGTTTCAGACATTTGGAAAATAGCTCGCAGATTTTGCTCAAATCCCGTTCACCGTGAGGACTTCATGAATCTCCCGCAATACCGAATTTATTTGAGGCTTCTTACCGCGATCAAATTACCGGAGACGCATTCAGCGCCATCACTTTAACACCCTGCCAAAAATGCCAGAGAAGTGAAAAAACCCTCTAATAAAGGCCGTGCAATCTTCCGATATGAAAACTGTGAGGGGGTTTTCTGTAGCCTGTCTTTTCGGAGATGTTAGCGATGACACACGATTTTTTTCACATTTGTACAGTCGGAGTTAGCCAGACAGACGTCTGGAGTAGAAGAAGCGGCACAGCATGTTAAAAGATAAGAGATCGAAAAGAGTCTCCGTCGAAGAATGAAGTTGCCCGCCGGCTCGTCAAGGCCATCATGTACCGGCGGCGATGCTGTATATCAGCACGCCCGGCACTATGAGACTCACGACAACGTATAAAATGTCACGCTGAACGGCAAAAGCGAGGACGGCAAGTACGACCCGGGCCAACGGTGTTAGTATAAGCTCCAGAAGGCCGAGCTGGATCAGGCTGAGGGGTTGCAACCCGAGCACATCCCTGAAGGTCCCGGCGATTCTGGTCAAATCAGGGGGCTCTCCACGGAATGTATGATAATCCGGCATCGTCGCACCATAGTGGGCCAGGCGTAATACTGCCCCGGCCAAAACAATGAGGGCGGAGACGGCCACTCCTGTTCGCAGGAGAGAGCCGGTTATTTGATTCATTTTCTCGTTTTCCAGTATTTTGCCGGTACTCCTCTCCAGCGCAAGCCCCACGCCAAGTTCCATCCGGTGTCGTAGAGTAATCAGCATTTTTAAAGCCTCCCTGCCAGACCGTTGTAAAACATTTCAACACCCAATGCCAAGATGACCGCTGCAAAGACGTAACGGAGTATACCCACCTTTGCATTGACAAGAACGCGTGCTCCAAGCCACGTAAGCTTTTCCTCTGGCCCGTCACTGTCGCATCATTTTCGCCTCAGCGCCCTCAAACACGCTGGGGCGGGGGAACGAGACCATCAACTGCGGGGACGGTGGTGAGTCCTGAGAGATCCGAATCGGACTCCCTTGACACACCACTTGCGTTTTTTATTCGTATATGGGAAGGTTCCATGGTCTTGAAGGTGTCCTGGGAGGTTTTTACGGCGGTAGATGAACTCAAAATGCCCATCGAAATCCGTTGGTGGTCAGGTTGATGCATTATTCAGATTTATGAAGGGTTTCGATCTGCTGCAACATCAGTAGATTAACCGATTCAGAGTCACGCAGAGTTTTTTTCTCATTCAAGAAAGGGGGAGATCGATGGCAGGACTGGTGATAGTCAAGAAATCTGATGGCATTGCCTCAGTGTTGCTAAACCGCCCCGAGGCATTCAACGCATTCGACATGGATCTGGTGGAATCCCTTGCAGCCAATGCCATTACTCTTGCAGCAGACGAGAGGGTGCGCGGAATCATTATCTCGGGGGAGGGTAAAGCGTTCTGTGCTGGTGGTGACCTCAAATGGGCTCTTGCGTTCCCTCATGGTCCTTCTGCCGCATTTCATGAGTTGGCCGCCAGGTTTCATCAGGCCATTCTGGAGATTCGCCGTATGCCTAAGCCTGTCATAGCTGCTGTGAACGGGATAGCGGCGGGAGCAGGTTTCTCCCTGGCGTTGGCTTGCGACTTTAGAGTCATGGCCAAGTCTGCCGCATTGCGGCAGGCCTACACTTCCAGCGGACTCTGCATTGATGGTGGGGGTTCCTTTATTCTCCCCAGGTTGGTCGGGTTAGCCAGAGCGATGGAGATCATGGCTTTCGACAGGCCCATCTCTTCAGAGCAGGCTCTTTCCTGGGGATTGACAACCAAAGTAGTAGAGGATGGGAATGCTCTTGAGGAGGCAACCCGCATGGCTCTTGAGCTTGCAGGATTCTCATTGAATTCCTTCGGATGGTCAAAGAAGCTCCTCACTGATTCCTTCGACAGCTCTTTTGAGACCCATATAGAGCGGGAGCGCACAGCCATTGCTAGTTGTGCTGCTCATCCTGAAGGCATTGAAGGACTGAGAGCGTTTTCAGAAAAACGCAAACCTTTATTCAACCCAGGGAAATCCTTGTAGAAGCAATGAAGGAGACATAATCATCTCCACAAGGACAGGAGACCCGAGATATATCTGTGTTGAAATGATTGACGCGTAGTGGACAAAGATGCGTGCCAAAACGGGAGTGGTGCCCTCTTAAAATTGACATGTTTCAAAATATTACTGGGTGTTGAGGTAAAATGCCGAGTAGGGTCCGGCAAATAGGGGGGATCTGCCGGGAAAGAGCATCACTGCATTTTTACCCCTATGCTGGCGGTATCGGCCATACCGGTGGATCTCACCCCCAAGCCTCAGCCACTCTGATCTCCGCCACAAACGGGACCTCCGGGATGATCTTCCTGAATGCCTCTTCCATCGACTCCTCCACAATCACCTGCACCTGATCCGCTATATCGTCTCTGGCTTCGACTATTATCTCATCGTGTAGAGTATGGACAATATGTGCGTCTATCCCCTTCAGCCTACGAGAAATTAGGACCAGAGCCAGTTTGAAGGCATCGGCCCCATTTGCCTGGACCGGCAGGCAGAATAATGAAGTGTCCGTTGCATTATCTGGAATATGAATCATCCTGCCGATCCTTGTCGTGACTTGCTTTCCAGCTCTAGCCTAAGCAACAGATGCCTGCCTCCATTTGTCTATGCCGGCGAACCGGGCAAAGTAGGCGGCTACAAAAGTCTCAACCCAACCAAGGGTGATCATCAAAAGAATACCTTTAGCGAGGGTGGTTCCTGATGAATAAAATCTGATCCAACTTGATTCATTTACCACAAAAGAAAACCGGTTGGGAGCAAGATGGAAGACGTTCCTGTAGGGGGCACCCCTTCCTACTGAGATAGACTTAACAAGTCTATCTCAGTAGCAAAGAACGGCATGTCGTAGACATGCCGATTCAATGTCGCAGTTTACTATAATTACATGCAAAATGGGCATGGGGGTGCTATGGCGGCGTATCCCGGGATTCGCTGGTCCTGATTGTTGTGCACAATCATTCCGGCTCGATTTGAGCCCGGCCGGTTCAAACGTCCCACAACCTTCTAAGGCGTAGATGGACACGGTTAAACCAGCACTCCATAGAACGAGCGGGTGAAACGTGGGGCCATCTCCGAACGCACCCGCTCAGCTCTGCACCCCTCAGCCTCGCCGATCAGTCCGCAACCCACCGCAAGGCCGCCCCACAAGACCAACAAAATGAGGCGAGTAATTTAGACAAAAAGCAGCAGTGAGAAAGGCGCCGTAACTTGCGATTTTAAATGCGGCATAAATCCGGGGTAGGGTCTATCATTTGCGGTGGGCTGATGCGG
>Ga0074045_10003176_pt1 | contig 14867 bp, 14 predicted proteins | sample BogForMeECP23OM2_FD_94442 | JGI IMG/M metagenome (GOLD analysis project Ga0074045, IMG submission 94442) | Bog forest soil microbial communities from Calvert Island, British Columbia, Canada - Bog Forest MetaG ECP23OM2 | ecosystem: Environmental > Terrestrial > Soil > Wetlands ...
AAAGAGGGATGCCAACGGCAAGTTTCTTAATAACGGGGCGAGAGCTAAGGCTGGCCTCAACAAGTCCATTCTTAACTCGATGTGGGGCAGGATTGTTACATTTTCGAGATATAAGGGGCTCAAGAAAGAGAAGTTAACCATTAAAATTCCGGCACACGGCACGTCGCAGGAATGTTCCCGCTGTGGGCACATTCACCCCGATAATCGGGAACCCCAGGCGATATTCACTTGCCAGAAGTGTGGGTTCACGCTCAATGCTGATTACAACGCTTCATTAGTGATCAAGAGACGTGGAATCAACATGCTGCGTAATGGTGAGATTACTGCGAAGGACAAGAAGACCGTGGGATTTCGGAAGCAGAAGAGCGATTCTCACATAGGGCTGGGACGGTCCGAATCTACGTGCGAGGAGACCAACGTAAGACGTGGAGCGGGCAATACCCGCAATACGCAGCGGTCGATGATACGCAAAGAAGCCCCCACTTCAACTGCCGCAGGCAGTTAAGTGGCGGGTAGTTCACATAAGCCATGATTGTACGTGTCTCAACTAGCCATTGTGAACATATACTTAATTATAGAGTTGTTTTCAATCTATTTATCCCGTTCCAATAATACCGCAGTCGCTTCATATTTGATTGGTGTAATCCAGATAATAATGCTAAAGTAAATGAATTAAAATCATGGATAGAAAACAACTTATACAACAAATCGAGGGCTACAGGGAATCGCGAGTAATCACATACTTGACGAGTGATCGACAGGGGCCGTTTAACGCTCGAATTGCGATGGATGTGATCCCTCTCATAAGCAAGCAGCTCCAGACCATCGGCAAAATACAAAATATTGACTTGTTTCTCTATAGTGGCGGAGGGGACACAATGGTTCCATGGAGACTTGTCTCCATGATCCGTGAATCCTGTGATAAGTTTTCTGTGATAGTTCCTTATAAAGCCCACAGTTCAGCAACAATGATTGCACTCGGTGCAGATGAAATTGTGATGAGCAACCTCTCTGAGCTTTCACCCATTGATCCTTCAACCGCGAATGTGTTTAACCCTCCTGATCCCTCGAATCCGCAGAATAGAATTCCAATAAGCGTCGAGGACGTTATGGCGTATTTCGACCTAGCGAAAAATAAATTCGGAATTAAAGGTGATGAAGAGCTTTCAAGGATATTCATGAAATTCATTGAATCGAACCCACAAATTCATCCGTTAGCGCTTGGGAATGTGAATCGTATCCACAACCTTATCCGCATTCTCGCAAAACGACTCCTTAAGACTCATAAAACTCAACTAAAAGAAGATGAAATCGAGATAATCGTCGATTACTTCACAGAAAAATTGTATTCCCACCAGTATTTAATTGGAAGGAAAGAGGCGGAAGAAGATTTAGGTATTAGAACAGTCGTCAACGCGAATGAAATTCTTTCGAAGGCGATGACTGACCTATATGAGGAATACAATAAAGAGCTAGAATTTGGAAAAATCTGGAATCCTGAAAATGAAATTGGCGTTAATGCAGTGCAAAGCAGAAAGGATTATAAAATTGCCTGCATTGAAAGTTGGCAATTGTCCAATTACTATGAAATTTCCGCTGAATATCGAAAGCAGCAAGTGCAGATTGTGCAGCAAACGCCTCAGGGACCGCTTCAAATGCCACAGGAACAGGTAGGATTTAAGATTGTTGGTCAGGGATGGAAATAATTGTCTTAGTAACATTGTTCCTGAAATCGCCAATCACCTATTCATCATCTCCCCCACATGGATTCATTTTGGCCCGTCTACCTTAACCAAGGGTTGAGAACCATAACCATATCGTCTACAAAGAAAAGGCGCGACAAGTCCCCCTCTGCTGCCATTCTTAATTCCGATAGGAATTCCTAAGAGGCACTCGATGACCTTGCGATCGAGTGCTCTGTTTGTCGTTGATGGTCCTTTTTTCCATTCTCTGTTGAAAAGAGGTGGGAATCCTTTTTCTTTCACTCATGACACTGTATGCATATCTCCGAATTTCCTGAGTCTTGCACACAACCATTAAGGGCGCCATAGATAGCATTTGCAAGGTATGCAAAACAGAGGACAAATACCGCCACCGACACTATAAACAATGTCTTTCTCATCTTCCCCTCCCGGATACTGTCTCCCGTGTCTCTCAGGGAGAGCAATTTTTATTATCGACAATATTCGATCCTCAGTTAATCACCTTAGTATTTCTCTCTTTTTCTCAGCTCCTATTTTTTGTTGTCACACGCTAGCCCGCATTTTAATGATTTAAGATTACAGCGTGGTGAACTGCCGGTTACATGTTAATGAAACTTTTGAGGCAGCAAGAGCCCTTACGGTGGCGAGGATGCGGGGTTGTGTGCATGACCAGCCTGCAATCGCGGCAGTGTAATAATGAGCGAACTTTGTTGTCACACCGGGAAGCAGCGAGCCTGATCCTGGACCCAACCGCAACATGATTAGTTTTATAGACATCGGGCTATTGTTGATAGGCTTGACAACTGACCACTCTCCCTAGCACCCGTGTTAAAGGAGGATTCGGTAAAGCTTCATCTGAGGGGAAGACGTCTCAAGTCGATAACCTTCTTGGATGCCCTGGCACCCTCCTATTACAGCCGGAGTATTTCCATTTCACAGAAAGAAAACAATTCGTTAATAATTATTGTAATAATCTGTTGATCCCTCGATAGCTGAGATTACCCACCTGGCCGCCGGCGGAAGGCAGCGAGTTATTTCGTTTTCCATTTGCTTGACCTGTGATCTGCCTAAGGATCGCTGGTGGGTGCTGGTTCTGTTATTAGACATTAACGGAATTCAGGTAGGCCTGGATTCTGAGAATCGGGACTGTTACTTCAGAGGATGTCCGAATATGAGGGAAAAAAATCAGACTTGAAACTCACGGGCTGCAAAGTTGATACTTTTGTAGTAACAGTGATCTTCACAGTTGAAAACGTGTGAAGGCCGATTATCAATTAGCGACTTAGTTGTTATCAGGGAAAACAGCATGTTCGATCAATGCGGTTTTCAAAGTTGAGGGGAATGCGGCGTATTGAGATTCGAAAAGTTTTATCAAGGATATCAAGTCCCAGTAGAACCTTGCATGGCGGCCTGACACCATTGATCTGGTATACTAGCATGGAAGGAAAGCGTCATTTCAAAGGAGATTGTCATGAAAATTATATCTCTTCTCGGTAGTCCGCATGGACTGAAGGGTAATACTGCGAGGCTGTTGCGCCACGTGCTGGCTGGCGCTGAGTCCGAAGGTGCTGAGACAGAGGTCGCTGTATTGAAAGGGGACTCAGTGTTCCCCTGCCGAGGCTGTGACGCCTGCCACAAGAAAGGTCGTTGTGTGCAGAAGGACGGCTTTGAGTCGCTAAAGGAGAAAATTGTGAAAGCTGACTGCTTGGTGCTGGCCAGTCCGAATTATGTCTTTAACGTGAGTGCCCAGCTTAAGGCATTTATGGATCGTTGCTGTGGGGTCATTCATTGCATGCAGTTCTGGGGAAAATATGGTGCATCAGTCGTTACCTCAGGCGGGGGCGGTGACGAACCTATCGTAGATTATATGAACCATTTTCTCATCACCACGGGGATCATACCCGTGGGCGAGGTATGCGCCACCATGTCCGGGATGCCTGAAGGCGGGTTCACGGATGAAGTACAGGAGAAGGCCTGCACTGTGGGCAAGCGGCTGGTTGAATCATTTAGAGGGGGCGAGGTACCGTACCAAATTGATCAACGTCGGAAGGATTTCTGCGAGAGGATGCGTGCGCTCATGGTTTACCGAAAAGAAGAATGGCCTTATGAATATCAGTACTGGAAAGAACATTGGGGAGTATGACCACTTGCCGATCGGGAAGAGATAGGGCTGTCGAATGAGCAAGCAAGTAATACCTGCCGTACTATAGTTTGGATTTGGTCAGAGTCCCGACTCAGTTATCAGGGGGACTAAGAGAAGACAGGAACTACTGGCATCGCCGCATTTTCTCTCTCAGTCCTTCTCAATTCTGATTTTGGTCGCACCTTTTGCCGTCCTGAGAAAGGTCGCGTCCCCCGTGATCTTTCCGACGATATTTACCGCGCTTGCAGGCATTGGTTCCGGGCCTTTGCTCATTGGGGTGGGGCCGAAAAATATTGCGAGGGCGTTGCCGGGCGGCCAGTACCCGATATCGCCGACCGACACCTTCAGTGTTGCTGTCTCGTCCAGAGACATCGCGACGGGAATCTCAAAATAAAACTCGTCACCCCATTCATTCGGTTCAGCGTAGATAGGCAGTGCGTCAACGATCGCCTTTGCCGTGGAAGTTTCCGAAAGTTCGGCTTCGAGAGCGAGCTCTTTAATGAGTATCTTAATCTTCACAGGCATGAACCCTCCATTCAATAATCATTTTACCATGCATCAGACAATTATCCTGCGGCCTTTCACAGAGAGCATACCGTCACGCGACTTGTGGTGGCTTGTGAGCGTTCTGGCAGCGTAGCAATATGAGGAAAAGCTTCGTGCGCCTGATAATTGACACAGCAGATAGCTCTTCGATCGTATTTATTTTGGCTTGCACACCTCGTGATGCACTCCTCGAAGAGCCCGGTCCTTCGCGACAGTGTGATATGATTTTTCTAACGAGGCCTATTTTTTTATTCTAGAAAGCCTGTAGATCACAAAGCCATCAGGACGAGTGACGTCCATGTTGTCAGCCTTCTCCCACACCATCTGTTCGGTCTACCGCATAGCGAATGCCATGGGATGGACAGCAGCAAATGCGCGGCCGCACATACCTCCCGGTTCAGGTGTTCTAGTTGTTAGGACGTAGGTTTCTCTCTTCCGGCATTTGGCTGAGCCAGGATAAATCCCGGATTCACTGCGAACGTCAATACTTTCACATTCTATTTCATAATTAACCATTTCCTCTCCTCCTTTTTTCCCATATACACACCTCCTCTTTTAAGATACAAATTGTTAGGTGCGTCCATCAATTCTGGGGAAGGTCACACTTGGTGCGGAGGTCATCTTTGTCATTTTCCATAGCTGAGGCCAAGTCAAGAGCGTCCTTGCCTGCAAGTTCAAGGGTGAGAGAGTTGAAAGAAAAAACAACTAAGGTGACGTGAACAGGGTTCATGTTATAATTTTTTTGCGCCATCACAGCTACAGGAGGAAAGAATGCCGAAGTTTGCAGCCAATTTGACGATGCTCTTTACCGAAGTTCCATTTATGGAGCGGTTTGCATTAGCAAGGGCCGCAGGATTTTCAGCCATCGAATATTTATTGCCTTACGAATTCGAAGCGATTCAACTGAAAGCTCAACTTGAGCAAAACAGGTTAACACAAGTTTTGTTTAATCTTCCCGCCGGCAAATGGGGGGAAGGTGAACGGGGAATTGCCGCAAATCCGGGACGAGTCGAAGAATTTCGTGCGGGGGTTGCAAAAGCAGTGAAGTATGGTCTTGAACTTGGCGTGGGCGGGCTGAATTGTTTGGCCGGCAAGAGAATATCCGGTTATGATGACGACAAACAATGGTCAACCCTGGTCCGGAATGTTCGCTACGCGGCAAATGTATTGCAGGAAAACGGTTTACGACTAATGGTTGAAGCGATTAATCACTTTGATGTTCCCGGTTTTTTTCTCAACCGGACGGACCAGGCACTGAAACTTATTAACGATGTAGGCATGCCGAATGTTTTTGTGCAGTATGATGTCTACCACGCTCAAAGGGAAGAAGGTGAACTGGCAGCCACATTGCGCAAACATATCGGTAAAATTGGCCATATCCAGATAGCCGATAATCCTGGGCGCCATCAGCCCGGCACCGGGGAAATAAACTATCCGTTTATTTTTAAGGAAATCGATGCATTAGGGTACCGGGGGCACGTCGGCCTTGAGTATGTGCCTGTTCCTGACAGCAAGTCTTCTCTTGCCTGGATCACGGAATTCGGCTACAAACTCTGACGGTTTCGTAAAAAGTCCATATGCTGTCAATGAATCAACTGATGGGAAACAAAACGAATGAGTGTAATAAGAACATAGTGCAATGCTGGCTTGCATTAAGTGCCTGACCTCAGCTTTTTTTATGGAACCGTCTGTTTTATAAACCGGGTATGACTTTTGATGACGGCTGTGACCGTATCTGCCGTTATAATCTGTGTTAATCAATCATCAAGGAAGGAGCGGACAAAAAGATGAAAATCGGTTTTATAGGTCTTGGAATAATGGGCAAACCCATGAGCAGGAATTTGCTGAGAGCCGGCTATAAGCTTTTCGTTTTCAATAGAAGCAAGGGTGCGGTGAATGAACTTGTCGCTGCCGGGGCTCACGCTGCGGCGAGTCCCAGGGAAGTGGCGGAGCAGGCGGAGATCGTCATCACGATGTTGCCCAACTCTCCCCACGTCAGGGAAGTGGTTTTGGGAGAAGCCGGTGTCATCGAAGGCGCGGCGAAAGGTTCTGTTGTCATAGATATGAGTTCTATTGCCCCGCTAGTGAGCCGTGAAATAGCTGCCAAGTTGGATGAAAAAGGCATAGAAATGCTTGATGCGCCCGTGAGCGGCGGAGAGCTTAAGGCTATCGACGGCACTCTCTCAGTGATGGTGGGCGGCAAAAAAGAGATTTTTGATAAGTGCTGCCCTGTCATGAAAGCCATGGCAAGTTCCGTTGTGCTTGTGGGGAGTGCGGGAGCCGGCAATGTCGTAAAACTGGCGAACCAAGTAATAGTTGCACTCAATATCGCCGCAATGTCTGAGGCCCTAGTGCTGGCCACTAAAGCGGGTGTGGACCCGGACCTTGTCTATCAAGCTATCCGCGGCGGACTTGCGGGCAGCGCTGTGCTGGATGCTAAAGCCCCCCTCATAATGGACCGTAAGTTCAATCCGGGGTTTCGGATCGATTTGCACATTAAAGATCTCAATAACGTCCTGGAGACTTCGCACTCCATTGGAGTGCCATTACAGCTTACCGCCTCCGTAATGGAAATTATGCAGGCCCTTAAAGTCGACGGCTTGGGTGATGCGGACCATGGAAGCCTGGTCCGCTACTATGAGAAAATGGCCGGCATTGAGGTGAAACGGCAATAACAAGCACAAGAGAGGTTGCCCGACAGAGAATTCCTGCCATTGTTTTTTGAGATATTTATGTGGTATTTTCAAGTCGATGAAGCTCATTCCGACAGTAGAACCTTTCAATTTCACTGTCCCAGACAGTCGAATTATTTCTGCTAACGTCCTGTTAAACGTATCAGATTTGGAAGCAGAAAAAATATGAGTAGGAGGAAAAACGCGATGGCATCGAAAAATTGTACCAGAGTGTTATTTATTACAGTATCGTTGTTGCTGATCTTGGTTTTTTCCGTGTCTGCGCAATCACAGCAGAAGGTCATCAAAATCGGCGCAGTCTATCCCCTGACCGGCAATATCGCCTCAACTGGTCTGGATTGCAAGAGGGGCGTCGATCTGGCGGTGGATATTATTAACGGGAAATATGATCTTGATCTTCCCTTGGCAAAGAGTGCGGGGCTACCGAACCTGGGCGGTGCAAAGATCGAGATTGTATATGCCGATACCAAGGGGGACGCGAAAAACGGCATGTCGGAGGCTGAAAGGCTGATTACCTCAGAAAAGGTAGTTGCCATGATCGGGGCCTACCAGAGTGCTGTGACGAAAACAGCCAGTCAGATGACCGAAAGGCTAAAAATTCCATATGTATGCTCTGATTCTTCCTCTCCCACACTGACTGAAAGGGGGTTCAGGTACTTTTTCAGGGTTAGTCCCCACGACGATATTTTTGCCCGCGACCAGTTCCAGTTTCTGAAGGACCTGGAAAAGAAGACGGGACAGGCAGTTCATAACGTCGCTGTGCTGTACGAAAATACGGAATTCGGCTCCAATGCCGGCAAGGCCTACAGGAAATATGCCGCCGAATTCGGGTATAAAGTTGTTGCTGATATTACGTACCCAGCCAGCGCAACAGACGTGACGAGCGAGGTGGGCAAGCTCATCGTAAGCAAACCGGACGTACTGATGCATGCTTCGTATATCACAGATGCCATTCTCTTTACCAGGACTTTCAAGGAAATGGGCTTTCAACCCAAAGGCATTATGACTATGGCAGGTTATATCGAGCCGGGCTATCTGGCGGCGGTGAAAGCTGATGGCAACTATATAATTGTCCGGTCGACCTTTGCGCTCGATCTTGCCAAGAAAAAACCGCTCGTGGCCAAGGTCAACGAACTTTTCAGAAAGAAATACGGCATAGACATGAGTGAAAATGCCGCCCGGAGCTTCATGGCCCCATTTGTCCTTGCGGAGGCTATCAACCGGGCGAAGTCCACAGCTCCGGAAGCCATTGTGAAAGCCCTCCAGGATACTAATATCCCCGGCAACCAGACTATCTACCCATGGGAGGGGATCAAGTTCGACCCGCAATCACACCAGAACATCTACGCGCGGGGAACGCTTGTGCAGATACTCAATCAGGAATATGTAACGATCTGGCCTTTTGATTCGGCTTCGAAGCAGGTAGTCTGGCCGTTCCCGGCATGGGAAGGAAGAAAGTAGGAGCGGGACCGGTCCATGCCCGATCAATTGCTTCAGCAGCTAGCCGATGGTTTATTAATAGGCTTGATGTATTCACTGATCGCCATCGGCTTGACGCTTATCTGGGGTGTCATGAACATCGTGAATTTCGCCCACGGCGAATTCCTAATGCTCGGCATGTTTACCTCCTTCTGGCTTTTTACCCTGTACGGCATCGACCCCATCTTTTCGATTCCAATATGTTTTGTCAGCATGTTTATCATGGGCATGCTGATTTACCGCTTCATTGTGAGCAAGGTGATGAAGGGTCCCATACTGGCCCAGTTGGTAGTGACCTTCGGAGTGAGCATCTTTATCTCCAATCTGGCCGTTTATTTCTGGACCCCGGATTTTCGGCTTCTGCCTTCAACAATACTACATGGTACCTGGCAAATCGGAGGCATAGCCCTGAGCATCCCCAAAGTCGCAGCCTCCGTCGGCAGCGTAATCGCTTCTGGCTGCATGTTTTTCTTCCTGCAGAGGACAAGGACCGGTAAGGCAATTCTGGCAACGGAAATGGACCGCGAGGCGGCCCTGCTTATGGGGATCAACACCGAGCGCATCAACTCGCTCTCTTTCGGAATCGGTACTGCCCTCGTCGGAGTGGCGGGGGCCTTTCTTTCTACGTATTACTACGTTTATCCCCAAGTGGGGGGGTTGTTCGGGACTATTGCTTTTTGTGTTGTGGCCCTCGGCGGGTTCGGCAGCATCGAGGGCGCATTTATCGCCGGAATACTTGTAGGGTTGGCCCAGACATTAGGCGGCTTCTTCTTTGACCCGTCTTACAAGTATGCCATTGTTTTCATGATATATCTCATAACAATCTGGATAAAGCCGCAGGGCCTCATGGGGTGGTAACGCATATAAATTTCACGATTCGACGGATTATTGCGGGAATTGCCATTCTCTTGCTGTTCATTGTTTTTCCCCTCGTTGTCCGCCAGCCTTTTCATGTTCATGTAATGATTCTCGTGTTCATGTTCGGAATGCTGGGAGTCGCGTGGAACATCATGGGCGGCTATGCCGGTATGTTTTCTTTCGGGCAGGCGGCCTTTTTCGGCATCGGCGCTTATACTTCTTCCTATTTGTCGATTGCCTATGGGGTCAACCCCTGGATAGGACTCGTCGCGGGGGGCTGCGCCGCTTCTCTGGTGGCGGCAGCTATTGGGTATCCCTGTTCCAACCTGAGGGGCCACTATTTTGCGATCGCCAGTATTGCATTTGCTGAAATTGTCAGGATTGTCTTCAACAACTGGCAAATGGTGGGTGCCGCGGAAGGGCTCTCCTTACCAATGCAGAACGAGTCCTTCGCCAATTTCTTGTTCAACTCTTCAAAACTTCCTTATTACTATATCATGCTTGCCCTTCTTCTAGTCTCGCTGGCAGTTTGTTATTTCATAGCAACCTCTAAAATGGGCTACTATTTCCGCGCTATCAAGGAGAGCCATAAGATTGCGGAAGTCCTGGGTGTTAATGTCGTTTTGTACCGTCTCATGGCTATTATGATAAGTGCCTTCCTGAGTGCGATGGCAGGCACATTTTACGCGCAATATATTCTTTACATCGATCCTGGAAGTGTTATGCTTCTCGCTACATCCATCCAGATAGTCCTCATCGCGATGCTTGGAGGGGCGGGGAGCATTATGGGCCCAGTGATCGGTGCGGCCATACTGATACCTGCATCAGAATACACGCGCGTTGCCCTCGGTTACAAGGGCACAGGCGTGGACATGCTGATTTACGGGTTATTGATCACGCTCATTTCTATGTATTACCCTGAAGGGGTCTGGAAGCTTTTTTCCAGGATAGGCAGGAAACTGACATGAGCAAGGCGATCTGTTTTAAAGTTGCCGGGTTGTCAAAACGGTTCGGCGGCCTCGCTGCAAACAACGATATCCATTTTTTTGTCGAGGAAGGGGAAATCGTCAGCGTTATCGGTCCCAACGGTGCTGGGAAATCCACCCTGTTCAATTGCGTGACCGGCTTTTACAAGCCGGACAGCGGCAACGTCTTCTTCTATGGCAAGGACATAACACGGATGCGGTCCGACAAGGTCTGCAAGCTTGGTATCGCACGCACCTTCCAGATTGTAGAGGTGATAAGCGAAATGACGGTCCTCGAAAACGTTACGACGGGAGCGCTGTTACGTTATCGCCGGATCAAACCGGCAATGGAAAAGGCCGGCGAGATACTGACTTTCACTGGTCTTTATGAAAAACGAGATTTCCTTGGGACGGAGCTCACCATTGCTGATAAAAAAAGGCTGGAGGTTTCCATGGCGCTTGCCACTCGGCCGCGATTGCTCATGCTGGACGAATCCATGGCCGGGCTCAATAAAGTCGAGTTACGGGAGATAATTGATCTCATCAGGAAAATCAGGAACGAAGGAATGACACTGATCATAGTGGAGCATGTGATGGAGGCTGTCATGCAGATATCCGACCGTATCGTTGTCCTGAACAGCGGTAAAAAAATCATGGAAGGCACCCCGAAAGAAGTGTGCTCGGACCGGGAAGTCATTCAGGCCTATTTGGGGGAAAAGTACTGTGCTTTCCTTAAATAATATTTCCGTGGGCTACAAAGGTCTCCTGGCTGTTCAGGACATTTCTTTCAGGATCAGCAAAGGAGAGATAGTCAGCCTTATTGGTTCCAACGGTGCAGGAAAATCCACCATAGTCAAGACCATTGCGGGTCTTCTTCATCCCTGGAAAGGGGAAATTCTGTTCAATAATGCCTCGATTCATCAGGCCCAGCCTTTTGATATCGTAAAAATGGGCATCTCGGTGGTCCCTGAGGGAAGGAAGCTCTTTGGGCGCCTGTCTGTTCTGGACAATCTCATGTTAGGGGCCTATGCTGTCCGGTCTAGGGCTGACGTCGAAAAACATTTGCAAAACGTCTTCAATCTGTTTCCCATATTGAAGGAACGGCATGGGCAGCGCTCCGATACATTCAGCGGCGGCGAGCAGCAGGAACTGGCCATTGCACGGGGACTTATGTCCAACCCTTCGCTGCTCATACTGGACGAGCCTTCGCTGGGGCTGGGACCAAAACTGGTCTCTAACATTTTCGGGATTGTCAGGGAGATCAACGCCAAGGGCGTGACTGTTTTGCTTGTCGAACAAAATGTCTACGAAGCCCTCGAGATTTCCGCCCGCGCCTACGTTCTTCAAACAGGTCACATAGTCATGGAGGGGCAAGGGCAGGAATTGCTGAAGAGCGATCACGTTAGAGAGGCATACCTCGGCATGTGAACGGAGGACCACACATGAATATAAATATGAAATATGGCAAGACCGGACTGTCTCTTGATCTGCCGGAGGATATCGACGTTACGCTGATCCAAAAGAAAGCCATGCCTGTCCTCAAAGACCCTGAGGGAGCTATCAAGGCTGCCTTTGCGAATCCGGTGAACTGCAAAACGCTCCGTGAAGAGGCGAAGGGCTGCCGGAGTTGCTGCATCCTCATCTGCGATATCACCCGGCCCGTGCCGAACGGCCTTATTCTCCCTCCACTGATAAAAGAGCTTATCGAGGCTGGAATAGCCCCCGATTCGATCACTGTTCTTGTTGCAACGGGTCTCCATAGGCCTAATGAGGGGAATGAGCTTCGTGAACTGGTCGGAAGCGACTGGGTCCTCGGCACCGTCACAGTCGCCAACCATTTTGCGCGGCGGGATGGTGATCATGAATACATAGGGACTACATCAGGCGGCATAGAGGCTAGGCTTGACCGCCGATTTATCCAGTCTGATCTCCGCATCGTCGTCGGGCTGGTGGAGCCCCATTTCATGGCCGGGTACTCCGGCGGAAGAAAAATTGTCGCCCCGGGCATTGCACATGAAAAGACAATACGCGAGTTCCACTGTGCGCGGGTCCTGGAGGATTGCAGGGCTGCAAACTGTATTATCGAGGGCAACCCTCTGCACTCTGCCCAAGTGGAGGTAGTACAAATGGTTGGAAGGTGCCTGGCTGTCAATATGGTCATCGATGAGGACCACCGGATATCCTTTGTCAATTTCGGCAGAATCGAAGAGAGTCACCTTGAAGCGGTTTCGTTCGTACGGCCCTATGCGGAGATCCGCCTTAAAACAAGATTCAAGACCATCGTGACAAGTGCTGCGGGTTACCCGCTGGATAAGACTTATTACCAGACAGTAAAGGGTATGGTGGGCGCCCTCGACGTACTTGAACCTGGCGGTGACCTCATCATTGTCTCTGCATGTTCCGAGGGGATTGGATCGCCCGAGTATGCCGAAGCGCAAGTGTGCCTGACTGATGGAGGACCGGAAAAGTTTCTTTATGGAATCATCGAGAAAAAGTACGCAGCTATCGATGAATGGCAGACGGAGATGCAGGTCAAGGCTATGAAAAGGGCCAATATTTTTCTCTACACCGACGGGCTCACGAAAGAACAGCAGGCACTTACAGGAGTCACCATGATCGAATCGCCATTAGCCGCTGTTACGGAGAGCGTGAAGGCGCAGGGCGATCACCGTGTGGCCGTTATCCCTGAGGGACCTTATGTGATCCCCCTGTTTGTCCCAGGTACTGAAAACGGTTTGCATGATAACGGCAGGTAAAGGCCCCAGGATTATTATTAGGGAGATTTTCGATAAAGCGCTTCTGGCAGTAGGCCCTTACAAAGCAGTGGCCTCCTACACGGACACAATTCGTTCGTCATACAAGAGCGGTAATTTCAGGAAACTTGTCCTCATAGGTTTCGGGAAAGCTGCTTCGCTCATGTCAAAAGCAATCGAAGACAATCTTGGAGACTTGCTTGCCCGTGGAATAATAGTGACAAAATATGGCCATTCTGTGTGTGTGGGACGAAATAGCAAAATTATAACCTATGAAGCCGGGCATCCGCTGCCTGATGAAAACGGAGTGAAAGCTGCAAAGGAAATGGTGAAGGTGCTCAAAGAGGCGGACAAGAATACCCTTGTCATTTGCCTTATATCAGGAGGAGGATCTGCCCTTCTCGTAGCGCCTTACAGAAACATCACTTTGGCTGATAAACAGGAAGTCACCGGCTTGCTTCTTAAGGCCGGGGCCGATATTTTTGAGCTAAACACCGTGAGAAAGCACATTTCGGCGGTTAAAGGAGGCAGGCTGGCTGAAGCGGCTCAACCGGCGGCAATTATATCACTCATACTCTCCGACGTTATGGGAGACAGATTGGATATGATTGCATCTGGTCCTACAGCGCCGGACAAAACAACTTATAATGATGCGTATAATGTTTTCCGGAAATATAAACTGGAAGGCATAGTGCCGGCAAGCGTTGCGGAAATGATAGGTAAAGGTATACGTGGGCTTATGCCTGAAACACCGAAGGATGATGATCCGATTTTTCAGAGGGTAAGGAATATCATTATTGGAAGCAACAAAATAGCCACGGATGCCGCCAAGAAGGCCGCGGAGTTATTGGGATACAGAACAACCGTCATTTCTACTGAACTGAGCGGTGAAGCCTCAATCGCTGCCGGAGAACTTGCAAGAAAAGCGATTGATTTCAAAAGAGCATTAGCTCCCGGAGACAAGGCATGTATTATCGCCGGAGGAGAGACAACTGTTACGGTCAGAGGAAACGGCAAAGGAGGGAGGAATACGGAACTTGCCCTTGCTTTCGGAATGGAAATAAAACGACTTCCGGGTATGACTTTTCTCTCGGCAGGCACCGACGGCACTGATGGACCGACCGATGCGGCGGGAGCGTTTGTAGACGGTCAAACTATTGTGAAAGCGGCAGGAGCCGGGATCGACGCAGCGGCGTACCTGAAGAACAACGATTCATATACTTTTTTCAGCAGGACAGGTGATTTATTTATAACCGGGCCGACCGGTACCAATGTCATGGATATACAAATAATACTGCTGAACAACTAACTTGTGCACTCGCAGTGTCACCGATAAATAAAGTCCTGTATTGCCCTAATTCTTGGTAACGGTTAGCCCACGTTATTCATAAGGAATGATGTAAAGCAGCGATAACGCTACAATCTGGCTGCCTTGAGCGCCCGACGTTCTATTGATCAGATCGTTTGCGGCCCTAACTTTTAGAAAATTTTCACCGAGTTTGCGAGTGTGATGATGCATGGGCCCTTCACTTTGCATAGTCTTCTTACACTCCGCTCCCGAGAATTAACATTTGCACGGATATCGAAGCCACCGCATTTTCCTTCCTAAATCGGTAAGGCTAAGAGGGGTAAGGCGGTTAGTTGAAGATCGTTCAAATTATCAAATCATTAATCTCAGGGGGGCAGGTCAGGGTTATTTTCTTATTAGCTATAATGTTATAAAAAAC
>Ga0074045_10003179_pt1 | contig 14862 bp, 12 predicted proteins | sample BogForMeECP23OM2_FD_94442 | JGI IMG/M metagenome (GOLD analysis project Ga0074045, IMG submission 94442) | Bog forest soil microbial communities from Calvert Island, British Columbia, Canada - Bog Forest MetaG ECP23OM2 | ecosystem: Environmental > Terrestrial > Soil > Wetlands ...
CACACCATCTTCCTGCGCCATTTTGACAACACCATGAGGTTCCCCATGCCGATTCTAGCCAACCCGATTCCCGTTGACTCGCGAAATCCGCCGGCGCGACGAAACATTTTCAGGCTCTGAGACAAAAAAAGCCGCTGCCCCGAGGGGCAGCGGCAGAGGTGTGCGACGGAGGAGGAGACCTCCGGACGGGATGCCCGGAGTGCCGTTGATTTTAGTTGAGGGTGCGGGCGTTGTCATGTATATTTTCCTAGATCAGGACACGACAAAACCCTTCGCGCGCAGCTTCCATTCCAGCGGATCCATTGCCTCCCGCCAGATGCGCCAGTCGTAGTGTTGACGTGGATTGGCCGGATTGGGCGCGGCCTGGCGCTCGCCCCAGAAGCGCAGGACGCGTGCGTGAAGAAGCTCGATCCGGCGCTGCCGGTAGAGTTGGTCGAGACACTTCAGGACATCCTCCGGCCGGCATGGGCGCGCCTCGGAAGCGCGGGGCTTCCTGCCATCGCGGCGCGCGACGAGCGCGCTCATCGTCCAGATCCACGCTTCCTCGGCGCTGCGGAACGGCCTAGGAGCTGCTGTTTGGGCGGCAGAACGGTCGGTGGTGGCGGCGGCTGCTAACATCATGGTCTCCCGGTCAGGCGGCTTAAGGACTGCCGACATTTAAACCCAGGGTTGTAGAACCTTGGCAAGCTTTTTCTGCGGTTTTTTCCTATCTTCGCGGAGCGAATCCTAGTATGGTTTTCCCCTGCAGACGATTCGCCCCGCAACACACGTCCGCCCCTGGGATTGGAAGCCGTGAAACACGAAGAGATCTGGCGCGCGATCGATCGCATGGCCGCCGAGAACGGCCTGTCGGCCTCTGGCCTGGCCAAGAAGTCGGGCCTCGATCCGACCACCTTCAACCCGTCCAAGCGCACCATGCCGGACGGGCGCCCGCGCTGGCCGAGCACCGAAAGCGTGGCCAAGGTGCTGCGGGCCACAGGCGCGAGCCTGGAGCAGTTCACGTCGTTCGTGACCGGCACCAAGCAGGTGGTCGGCCACGCCGCCCGCGCGGCCGCCAAGCGGATCCCGTTGATCGGCTTGGCGCAGGCCGGGAGTTCGGGGTTCTTCGACGACGCCGGCTATCCTGTCGGCGGCAGTTGGGACGAGGTAAGCCTGCCCGATATCGGCGACCCGCATGCCTACGCGCTGGAAATCAGCGGCGACTCCATGGAGCCGGTTTATCGCGACGGCGACATGGTGATCGTCTCGCCGGCCGCCCCCGTGCGCCGCGGCGACCGCGTGGTGGTGCGCACCGAGAAGGGCGAGGTCATGGCCAAGCAGCTGGTCCGCCGCTCGGCGCGGAAGCTCGAGTTGCGCAGCCTCAACCCCGCGCATCCCGACTACAGCTTCGACCTCGGCGACGTGGCCTGGATACATCGCATCATCTGGGCCAGCCAATAGCCGGGCCGGCGCGGCCGCACCGGCCGCGACATCGCGCGGCTTTTCGTTGACGGCGCACGGCCTTCGCCCGCCATGATCGCGGCGGAGGCTTCATGCGGCTGTTTCTGTCGGCTCTTGCCGTCCTGCTCGCGCTGACGAGCGCCCGCGCACGGGCGGAGAACGTGGATGTCGCGCTCGCACTGGTCACCGACGTCTCGCGCAGCATCGACGACAGCGAGTTCGATCTCGAGAAGAACGGCTATCGCGCCGCCTTCACCGATCCGAAGGTGTTGCAGGCGATCAAGGCCGGTCCGAGCGGTGCGATCGCGGTGACGTATATCGAGTTCGCCAGCAACTATGAGGTGCGTGCGGTCGTGGACTGGATGGTGATTCGCGACGAGGCATCGGCCGAAGCCTTCCTCGATCGCGTCCTGGAAGCGCCGCGCTCCTATTACGGCCGCACCGCCATCGGCTCGGGGATCGACTTTGGCGCCCAGGCGATCACCTCGTCAGGGTTCGACGCGGCGCGCAAGGTCATCGACGTGTGCGGCGACGGCACCAGCAATGCCGGGCGCGAGGTGACGGAAGCGCGGGACGACGCACTGGCCAAGGGGATGATCATCAACGGGCTCGCGATCATCAATGAGCATCCGGCGTCGTGGACGTATGCCCACGTGCAGCCGCCCGGCGGGCTGGACAAATACTACCGCGAGAACGTCACCGGCGGCCCCGGCAGTTTCGTGCTCGCGATCCACGACTTCCAGGAGTTCAAGGCCGCGATGATCCGCAAGCTCGTCAATGAGATCTCCGGCCTGCCCCCGGATGGCCGGTTCGCCCAGGTGCGACTGCCCTGAGCCGGATGGTTGCGGCGGGTGTTCGGGCCAAGGCAGAAGGGCAACCCGGAACCCCGCAGGACGCCCCGATGACGACAGCGCCCCAAGCCGCCGCGACGCAAGCCGCTCCTCCTGCGGCCGCCACGCCCGCTGCGCCCGCCGCCCCTAACCCGGTCGACGAGGCGCTCGGGCGTGCCCGGGCAGCGGCGCAAGCGAAGCGGCGGAACGAGGCGATCGGCATCTGCCAGGATATTCTGCTGCAGAGTCCCGAGCACCCCCACGCCCTGGCGGTGCTGGGCACCGTGTATGCCCAGCAAGGCAAGGTGGAGCCCGGCATCGAGCACCTCGAGCGCGCGGTCGCGAAGGAGCCCAACGTGCCAGGCTGGCACGCCAACCTGTGCGCGCTCTACCGCCTCGCCTCCCGCTGCGAGGAGGCGGTGCGGTCCGGGCAGATCGCCGTCCGGATGCAGCCGAACAGCCCGCAATACCTGCTCAACCTGGCGCTGGCGCTGACCGACATCGACGAGCGCCAGCAGGCGACGGCCTGCCTGCTCCGCGCCATCGGCCAGGACCCGAAGGAGGCGCAGTCGCATCTGGCGCTCGGGCAGCTGCTTCTGGCCAAGGGCGAGATGCAGCCCGGCTGGATCGAATACGAGTGGCGGAACGAGATCGAAGCCGCCAAGGGCACGCTGCCGCGCATCACCTCGGCGATGTGGAACGGCATGTATCTCGACGGCCGCCTGCTGGTGGTCGGCGACCAGGGATACGGCGACACGATCCAGTTCGCCCGCTACGTTCCGCTGGCGAGCCGGATGTGCAAGGAGCTGATCCTTGGCTGCAGCCCCGAGCTGGTGCCGATCCTCTCGCCGATACCCGGCATCACGTCGATCCACCACCGATGGGACGAGATCCCGCCGCACGCGGCGCACCAGCGGCTGTCGAGCCTGCCCTACCTGTTCCGCACCGAGATCGAGACGATCCCCTCGCCCGAGCCCTACATTTTCGCCGACACCTGGCGCGTCGCGCACTGGCGTACACGCCTGGACTCGATCCTCGGGCCGGGGCTGCGGGTCGGCATCGCCTGGAGCGGACGGCCGACGCATCCGAACGACCGGCGGCGCTCGACGCGACTGGCGACGTTGCGGCCGCTGATCATGCCCGGGGTGCAGTTCGTGGCGTTGCAGAAGCCGATCCCGGAGATCGACCTGCCGGACGTTCCGGCGTTTCCGGGCCTGACGGACCTGTCGGCGGAGATGAAGGACTTCGGCGACACCGCGGCGCTGATCGCCAGCCTCGATCTGCAGATCACGGTCGACACGTCCGTCGTGCACCTCGCGGGCGCCATGGGCCGGCCGGCGTGGGCGCTGCTGGCAAAGCCGAACGACTGGCGCTGGATGCTGGAGCGCTCGGACTCGCCTTGGTACCCGTCGCTTCGGCTGTTCCGGCAGGCGAAGGCGGGCGCATGGGAGCTGCCGGTTTCGCAAGCGGCTGAGGCGCTACGGACCTTGGTGGCGGCGGGTGTGGAGCGCCGCATACCCGTCCCCGCGTGATCGATGCGGCAGCCGCGACCGGCCTGTTCGACGCTGCATATTACACACGGACGAATGCAGACGTCGCCGCCGAAGGTTGGCCGCCGCTGGAGCATTACATCCGGGTAGGAGAGGCCGAGGGGCGACGGCCGAATCCGTATTTCGAGCCTGCGCACTACTGGGTCGGCGGCGCCGGACTGGACCCGCCGCCCGCTTTTCCCCTGCTGCTGCACTACCGTTGGGTCGGCGAGGCCGCCGGCATATCGCCGGGCCCGTTCTTCGATCCGGTTTGGTACCGCACGCAGTACGAGGTCGCCGAGGATGCGTCGCCGCTCGCTGATTACCTGGCCCGTCCGGACCGGGGCGCCCGGCTGCCCTCGCCTGCCTTGTATGCCGTTGCGTGGCTGATGCCGTACCGCGCGTCGCCGCCGGAGGAGGACCGCTTCGCCCGCTTCCTCGATGACATGCCCGATGCGTCGGCGCGGCATGAACCCGATGCCGGCGTGATCGCCGAGGCGGGCGCGTTCGATTCGAACCACTATCTGATCAACGGCTCGGACGTGCACGCGGCCGGCCTCGAGCCGATCCAGCACTTCTGCGCCTTCGGCCGGCGCGAAGGACGGTCGCCGAACATCTACTTCGACACGCGCTGGTACCTACGGACGAACCCGTATGTCGCCGCGCTCGGGATCAACCCAATGGTGCATTACCTGCTCGAGGGCGAGCGGGCTGGCCGGCGGCCCGTCGTTTACTTCGACCCCGTCTGGTATCGCGGCACCTACGGCGTCCCGGACGGAAAGTCGGCGCTGGCGCACTTCCTGGCGCACCGGCGCAGCCAGCGTTTCTCGCCGATCGCCGAATTCGACCTCGATTGGTACCTGCGCACCTATGGCGAGGATGTCGGGCGCAACCGGGATCCGTTCGCGCACTTCCTGATGGCCGGCACGTATGACGATGTGCGCCCGTCCGCGGCGTTCGACTGGCCGTCCTACCGCCGCCGCACGCGCGGGCGCCGCACGCGGCATTTTCCGTGGACGCTCGATCCGACGGTGGACAACCCGCTCATTCACAAGCTGCATGCCGAATATCGGTGAAGCGGGCCGTGGCGGGTCGCGGATGCCCGCTCGAACCTAATCCCGCTTGTGGATGGGATCGATCCACAGAACCTGCTCCGGCTTCTCGACCGGTTCGATGTCGAGGTTGACGACCACTGCCTCGTTGTCGCTGCGCACGAGGACGCACTCCAGCGTCTCGTCGGTACTCGCGTTAATCTCCTGGTGCGGCACGTAGGGAGGGACATAAATGAAGTCGCCTGGGCCAGCCTCGGCGACGAACTCCAGCTTCTCGCCCCAGCGCATCCGGGCGCGCCCACGGACGACGTAGATCACGCTCTCCAGCGCGCCGTGATGGTGCGCGCCGGTCTTGGCGTTGGGATGGATATGGACGGTGCCGGCCCAGATCTTCCGCGCGCCGACGCGAGCCGCATTAATCGCCGCGGCGCGGTGCATCCCCGGCGTCTGCGCGGTGTTGGGGTCGAGCTGGTCGCCCCGGATCACCCGCATGCCGTCGTGCTTCCAGTCGGTCGTGTGCGTCTGCTCCGCGCTCATGGTCGCCGCCTCCGTGGTGCGGCGCCGAGATTGCCATACGGGCTGGTCCGCGGCTAACCGGACTTGCCAGCAAAGCAGGGGTTCATGCCGGAGTTCGAAGCCGCTGCAGCCGTTCACCCGCTGGACCCGGGGGTGACAGTCCGCGTCGAGGGCGCAATGCCCGCGTTACCGTCCGACGTGGATGCGGAGGTCGAAGCCGAGTGGCGGGCGGCATGCATGCGCATGGCACCGGTGATGCGCCTGTTCAACGGGCGTGTGTTCAACGCGGTGCGGATCACACCTACGCTGATCACCGGTCATCTGACCGAGTACCGGCGCGTCGTCGCACAGATGGCCCGATCGGCCTTGTTCAACGCCTTGCAAGTCCGGTCTCTGGCGGTCTGCGGCTTGCTGACCTGCCCCGCCGGCGTCGTGTTCGGCCGCCGTCAGCGCGGTGCCGCGTACCAAGCCGAGTTGTGGCAGCTACCGCCCGCCGGCAGCGCCGATTCCGGCTGCGTCAACCCCGACGGCACCGTCGATCTGACCCGACAGCTCCTGACCGAACTGCGGGAGGAGGTCGGCCTGATAGAGGACGATGTGCGGGTCGGGATCCCGCTCTGCGTCGTCGAGCACGAGGACAGCCGCGTGTCCGACCTCGGCATCCGGCTGCACACGGACCTGCCGGCCGCGGCCATCGTCACAAGGCACAAGGTCGGCGGGAATTCGGAATACAGCCCGATCCGTGTGATTCCGTATGCCGAACTCAGGGCCTTTTTGGACAGCCAGCGGGGTCAGATCGTGCCTTCGGCGCCGATCCTGTGCATGAGGCGGGATTGCTCTGACTCTCAGCACGGCCGTGTGAGCCAGTTCACAGACGGCCGGACACAATCCCGCCAAAGATTAACGCGATCGAGCAGGAGGTTCACTCATGCCCCCGATTGCGCCAGCTACTCCAATCGCTTTGGATTACGAGCACATCTGCGATCGGACTCAACTGGACTGCCTCGACGAGGAGATGCTCGTCGAGACATTGTCGGCAGGCGAGGACGGTCCCGCGCCGGAGCTGACCCGCCGGTCGCTGGCGGGACACGGGAACCTGCTGATTGCCCGCGTGCGGCACAGCGAGGATCCGATCGTCATCTTCGGGTTCGACGTCCGCGAGGTGACAGGCGTGCCCGTGTTGCTCGGCGGTAGCGCCTTCGTGCGGCGCGACCATGTCGTATCCGGAATCATGCGGCGACTCCTGGCGGTGGCAATGCTGAAGACCGCTGGCCTGTCCCGAACTCCGCAGGCGGTCGCGGCCCGCATGGCCAGCCCAGGATTGGCTGACGCGATGGCACGCTTCGCCGGACGACTGAACGGTGCGACCGCGTATCCGGTGCAGGACGGCGCCCCCGTCCCGCTGCGAACCGCCGCACTCGTTCGGGCGATTGCGCGAGAAGTCGCCCCGCGCGTTCGCTTCGATCTGGCCACCAGCACGCTGCGCGGCTCGCTGGCCATCACCAGCACGATGGTGCGCCAGGTGCACGCCGGCAGCTTCCTCGGCCGGTCGTTCACGCCGCGCGACGAGGTGCTGGCCGTGATCGACCTGCGTGCGACGGACGACGAGGCGATCGTGGACGCCGCCCGGCGCGCCGCCCGCGCACGCTGAGGCGGATCAATCCAGCGAGTTGCTGTTCTCGTTGCGTGACCGGAAATAACGGTCGAAGTCCTGCCGCAGAGCCGGCTTGTTGCCGGCGAGTTCGAGCACGCCCCAGACGTTGCGCTTGATGTCGGTGTCCGGGTCGAAGGCGTGCTTCTTCAGCACATCCCAGCGCTCGATGTATTTCCGCTTCGCCTTCGGCCCGTGCCACGCGTGCTCGATCGTTCCCGGGACGTAGGAGATGTTGCCCGCGATGTGCATCGACGCCCGCTGCTGCCATGCAATCAGGTGGCGCATGTAGGCCGACGACATGCCGCCCGGCACGCTGTCCAGCACGCGGCCGATCAGTGCGAGTGCCATATGATGGTCGCCCGCGCCAAGGCACGCCGTTTCGATGAGCCCGCCCAGCCATTCCAAGGCCTGCCGCGTGAAGGCCCATGCGTAGCCGGGATGGCCGAACTGGTAGGGGCCGCCGATCTTGATCGGCCGGCCATCGTGCCACAGGCGGCAAAACGAGCGGTGCGCCAGCAGGTGATCGTCGTTGGGGCCGAGATTGTAGCAATCCGACCACGGCTGCACGACGTCGTACTGCTGCAGTGCGTGCACGGTCTCGGCCGCCCAGCCCGGCTTGCGGAACTGGATATCGGCGTCGATGAAGGCGAGGTATTTCCAATCCTCGGGCAGGCGCCCGAGGCCGAGATTGAGCAGGCACTCTTTGTTCCACAGAAGCGTGCGCGAGCGGACGGGCACGTGGTTGACGCCGGGGTTCCCGGCGAGCTCGTGCGGGCGGTCGCCGTAGGCGCACTCCACCACTGTCAGGTTCACGCCGCTGTCGAGCATGTGGCGCTCGAAATCGCGATACAGGCGGGTCCGGCTTTCCCAGCGAATCGGGTTGGCAACGCACGTGACCACGTGCAGCAGGTCGGCACGCATGATGGTGTCTCCGAGGGGATGAGGTGGATGTCAGCCGAGGACGGAGTTCAGTCGGTGGCGGGTCGGCAGTCGGGCGGATAGCGAAGCGTGATGCGCAGCGAGACGCCACCGGCGAACACCGTCAGGGTCGGGCACTCGACAGGTCTCGGCGCCGGCGCGGCCAGGTGGAGAACACTGGGTCCCGCCAACGCGGCGAGGATCCCGACCATCAGCGAGCGCGGCTTGCGTCCGACCCGGCGCTGCGGGGGCGGGCGGCCAATGAAGATCACCGGTGCAGCACGCCGATCAGCGAATTCCAGCCGAACGCGATCAGGCCGATGAAAGCGGCCATCAGCAGGTTCTTCCAGAAGATCCAGTCTTCGCGAGAGACGAAGCTTTCCGTCACTTCCTTCAGGCTGGCCTGGAACATCTCGCGCTGCGTCGCCAGGCTGCTGTTGAAGCGATCCGAGATGGCGCGCAGGCTTTCCTCGAGCTCGTCGTCGCGATTGGCGAGTTTCTCGACCGCGATGGCGACGTGCCGCATCTGCTCCTCAAGGCGGGCCAGGCGCTCGACGACCTCTTCGACGCCGCTGCCGAGGAACGTGCCCGCAGGCGGCGGTTGGCGCATGTTTGCTTCTCCGATGGGCGTTACGGACGAAGGCCGATCGATCAGGTCGCCCATGTCGGTGCGAGCCGGTTGCATGGCGCTGCCTCAGCTCTGTCTGCTTATGTGACCGTGAAGGCGCTGCCCGTCGTGCGGGCGAGCAGGTCGCCGTGGCCGTCGAGCGCCTCGGCGACGCAGTAGTAGGTGCCGGCCGTCGTCGGGGCATCCAGCGAGTAGGACGACCAAAGTGCGCCGCTGAAGTTCGACGCGCTGACCCAGGATGTCGGCAGCGTGCCTTGGCTCGCGGTGACGCCGACCTGGATCGCAGCGGGCTTCCTGTAGCCCTCGTCCGTCCCGTCATCGACGACATAGGCCATCTCCGCGCCCGGCGCGTAGCTCGTCTGCTGCGGAAACTCCGTGCCGTAGATCACGTACGGGCCGAGCGGCTGCTCCGTGCTGGGGCCGAGCGGGAAGCCGCAGGTCGCGGCGCCGCTGCTCACTTCGACGGACGCCTGGATCGGCATGTTCTGATTCCAGGCGATGTCGCCGAGCGCGGCGCCGGCATCCCAGCCCCTTGGGCGCACGACGGACGATGCGTTGTCGGTCACGCAATTCGTCGCACCGATGTACTGCTCCGCATACGGATACGGATAGTGTAGACGGCACGCGCCCGGCGGGTTGGCGGGGATGCCGGGGAACGTCACCAGCAGGTGCGTCGGATCAATCCGCGCACAGGCGATTGCCGGCATCAGGGCGCCGGGTTGTGTCGAGGACGTATGACCATCCTCCAGCACCCAACCGGCACCGTTGAGGCCCTCGTTCTGTACGATCAGGTCGGTGCCGATGTCATGGGCGATCGTCACCGTGACCGTGTTGGCGAACAGCGCCGCCGCGGAGATTCGCGGCCCGAGGCCGGTGCCGACGCTCGCGGGGATAGCGCCGGCATTGCCCGCGCTCGTCTGGATGGCGCGCGCGATCGGCAGCATGGCGCGATGCACGTACCGCGCGTAGTCGGCGTTGTTGAGGTGGTAGCCCTGGCCACCGCTCCATGTGCCGTCGCTGTTGACAGTGGCGCCGCGCGGGTTGCAGTCCCCGGTCTGCGGCAGGACGATCCAGACATTGTTCGCGGGGTCGGCAGCGAGTTCCCACACGACCTCGGTCATCATCGGCATGCCCTGCGGGCTGCCGGTGCTGGGGATCGGAAACCAGTCGAAGACCGGCAACTCGGCGGCCGACGTGTTTAGCAACGCGCGGATCTTGGCGATGAGCGCCAGATACGCCGCCTTGAAAACCGTCTTCTCGGCGTAGCTCCGGCTGCTGTCGGTCTCGTGCCAATATACCCACAGCCCCTTGATCGCCGCGATCTGTGTCGCGCTGAGGCCCTGGACGTAGGACACGAAGGCCTGCCCGTCCGCACCCCAACTCCACTGATCGGGGGGCACCCACTGCGTCGGATCCGTCATGTCCGACGGCGTCGCGGCGAGACCGCCCGCGGCGGCCGCGTTCGGGTTGGCGAGCCAGGTTCCCTGATTCTGCTCGGGGTTTGGCTGGTACAGCCCGTGCCCCTGTTGCGCGGTCTCGCCGCCCGAGAAGTCGATTTCGGCGCTGGTAGACCGGACGAAGAACTGCAGGCCCGCCGAAGCGGTCGGCGATAGGCCGGCCGCGGCGATTCCCGCGACCGAGTAGTCAGACGGAGCGGAGAATGTCGCGAGCGCGTTGGACTGCCCGATCGCCATCACGGCCACGTCCGTGATGGCGCCGATGGCGCTTCCCGACGAGCCGCCGCTCGTGCCGGTGGCGGTTCCGCCGGCCTCTCCTCCGCTGTTCCCGACCGCACCCAGAGCTGACGGGAGAAGCGACTGGCCCTTGGCACGAAGAAGGATCTGCCCTGGGCGGATGAGAAACGTAGCCATCACGTCACCGTAATGGATTGCGTCACGAACACCCCGAGCAGGTTGCTGCTGCTGTCGTAGAACGCCATCTTGCCGTAGTAGGTGCCGGCGGTCGCCGGCGCGTTCCCGCCATAGAAGAACACGGCGCCGCTGTTGGCGCCGGCATCGGTGTTGATCGTTCCGCTCGCAACGGTGCTGGCCGTCTTGCTGGTGTTGTTGGGGTCGGTGTCGAACCACCACACTACGCTGGCGGCGCTGCCGACCTGCTGCCAGGTGATGCTCGGCGTTACCGATGACCCGTGCGCGAGCGGGGTCTGCATGTTCGCGGCCCCACCGAAGAGTCCGATGATCTGGCTTGCGACAACGCCGGTTCCAGAGCCGGCAATGTACGTGAAGGCCAGCGGACCGGGCGGACTGCCCGCGCTGCCTGACCCGGAGCCAGAGCTGCCGTTGCCAGAGCTACCAGAGCTACCGCTGCCGGAACTGGCGCTGCCGGAACTGCCGCTGCCCGAGCTGCCGCTGCCGGAACTGCCGCTGCCGGAACTGCCGCTGCCGGAACTGCCGCTGCCTGAACTGCCGCTACCCGAGCTGCCGCTGCCGGAACTGCCGCTGCCCGAGCTGCCGCTGCCTGAGCTGCCGGCGGCGGTGATCGTGAACGGCTGGGGCGTAGAGCCGCCGACCGCGGTGGCTTGCACGCAGCTCGACACGATTGCGCCGGCCGCATTGGTTGCCATGCACCAGAAGTAGTACGTGCCCGCGCTGCTCGGCGCCGGCACGCTGAAGACCGTCTGATAGTTGTGGCCGCCGTTTGCGAACGGCCCGCCGTTCATCAGCGTCAGACCCGTGGTCGAGGTCGGGCCTTGCGTGGCGCTCTGGGTCCACCCGCAATAGATCGCGGCCGGGGCCGTGTGGCTGCCGTCGGCTGATGCCGTGCCGTCGATGACGTTGGCGCTCGCGATGGTCGAGCCAGCCGCATAGGTCGTGCCCTGCGACGCCGGAAGATAGCCGCTCGCGATCTGATAGCTGGCAGATCCGCTACCCGATGACCCGCCGCTGCCGGAGCCGCCGTTTGTGCCGGACGACCCGGACCCGCTGCCGGAGCCGCCGCTCGTGCCGGACGACCCGGAGCCGCTGCCGGAGCCGCTGCTGCTCGCTGATGTGGCAATGCCGGATGCGAGTTCGGCAGGTCCTGCACCGCTGGCGTTCGTGCCGAACACCTGCACGTCGTAGTCGGTCGATGCCGTCAGGCCGGTGATGGCGAACGTTGTCGCACCGGCGGACAGCGTGCTCGACGCAGTACTCCAGACTGATGTACCGGTGACGCGGTACTGAACCGTCTGCGCAGCCGCTCCCGGCGGCGCGGTCCAAGTCAGGGGAACCGATGTTGCACTCGGCGTGCCGATCGTCAGGCCGGTGACGGCACCGGGCACGGGGATCGGCGTCGCCTCCGTGGTCGCGCGCAAGAGCGCCGACACAGCGCCCTGCCCGGCCGCATTAGCGGCGGTCACTGTGACATCGTAGGCCGTCGATGCGAGCAGATTAGCGATGATGCAGACCGTGTTGGACGCAGCCTGCGTGCTCCAGGCAGTCGTGCCGGATACCCGATACTGCACGACGTACGACGTCGGTAGCGGACCGGCAGGCACACCCCAGGACAAGGTGACCGAGTTGCTCGTCGCCGCAGTGACGGACAGCCCGGCGACCTGGCCCGGCACGCCGGATGGCCCGCTGGCGGCGAAAACCGCGGCGTAGACCAGCGTGCCGCCCGAGTAGGTCGCGACATAGATTCGCGCGGACTGGCCGGCGGCGATGCTCGGCGTGCCGGACGAGGTGGCAATGCCCGACAGTGCGATGGGTCCGCCCGCTACGTTGACGAGATCGCACACGAAGCCGGAGCCCATGCCCGGTGCATTGGCCGTCACCGTCAAAGGTAACGAACAGACCAGGATACGCCCGTTGTGCTGGAGCCCGTTGAGCGTGGTGTCGGCGGTCAGCTCGATGACCGGCAGCGTGTAGGTCGGCAGCTTGGCCGACAGCCACGTCCAGACCGCAGCGAAGGTCTGGCGCAGAAGGGTGCTGCCGCCCTGTCCCACAGTCAGACTGTCGGTGTCGGCGACGGCGGCGGCCGCCGTGAGTTCGTCGATCGTCTGCCCGTCGAGAAAGTTCGCGTACGTGATGGCGTGGTCAGTGCCGGACAGGCTGATGCCGACGAGGTCGCCCGGCGCGATCGAGCCGACCACCTGCAGGTTGCCGATCGTCACGTCGCTGCCGGCCGCACCGGCCGGTCCGGCAGGGCCGACGATGTTGCCGCTTTCGGTCCAGCCACCCTGATTGCGTACGTAAAGATTCCCGGCTTGCGTATCGAGGTACGTGTCGCCGTCGCTGCCGAGCGACGCGGCCGGCGTGCCCGAGCCGGCGAGGAACGCGGTACCCGCCTCGCCTGCCGGCCCTGCGGGTCCGGCCGCGCCCACCGGCCCCATCGGGCCGGTCGGGCCGGCCGGGCCGGTCGGGCCGATCGCGCCGACCGGACCCGCAGGACCGGCAGGTCCCATTGCACCCACGGGCCCGACAAGACTGCCGACCGCGGTCCAGGTGCCGGCCGCGTTGAGGTAGAGCTCACCCGCCGCCGCATCGATGTAGCTGTCGCCGGCTGCACCGAGCGTCCGGGCCGGTGCGCCGTCGCCGACTTGCAGACTCGCGCCCACCGGTCCCGCAGGGCCGGCCGGGCCGCCCTGCGCCGAGATCGTTCCGTTCGGATCGATCGTGATGTTCTCGCCAGCGCTGTAGAGGCTGAACAGCTGCGTGATCGGCAGCCGCGACGGCGTGCCGCTCGCATTGACGATCACCTCGTCATCCAGCGACAGCGCCGGCTGGACGGCGAAACCGAGGTGATCGAGACCATTGGCCGACAACGACCCGTTCGCGATCGTGACACCTTGGCCGACGCCGACCGGCACGGGCGCCCCGGGCCCGGGGTTCGGCTGACCGAGCAGTCCGACATCGGGCAGCGTGATCGCCGGCTGCGTGCTCGCCAGAAGCTGGCGCACGGTCGCCGACACAACCGTGCCGTTCTGGCTGATCGGGACCTCATCGGTCGCGTTGACCGCGGTCGCAGCCGGAAGCTGCGAGATCGTCGGCATTGTGGGGTTTCCTGTGCGGAGAATGCAGAGAAGACGGCGGAAGACGGCGACCCTCGGCGGGATCAGACGATGTTCACCGTATTGCCGTTGCGCCAGAGCGAGCCGTGCGGAAGGCCGCTCGGCGAGGTCGGCAGGCTCGGCAGGACGATCGCGCCGGAGGAGGTGACGTAGAGGCCGAAGGCGGTGCTGCCCGCGAGACCCACGCCGCCGAGAATACCGGGCGGGTTGAATACGACCTGCCCCATCTGCGCGCCGGTCAGCGTGCCCTTGGCACCGCCGATCTGCAGCCCGATGCGCAGGCTGGCGTCAGGCCAGCCGCCCTGGCGGCTGGCGTCAGGCCAGCCGCCCTGGCCCGCGTTCGAATCGCGCGACCCCCAGATCAGCAGCCGTTGGATGTTGCTGTCGATGTACTGGAAGAATTCCGCAAGCAGGTTGGTGCTGCCGACCGGCGGCGCCGGAGAGCCTTCGGCCGGACCCGGAATCCAGATTCCGTCGCCATCCCATTGCGCGGCCGAGAACCAGTGCGTCCGCAGCCCGACCGGCATCGTCTCGCCGCCATAGAGCAGCAGGCAGAAGCTGTCGTCGGTCGGCTTGAGCGCCTGGCCGTCGGAGGCGGCTCCGTTTGGATTGATACTGTTGTAGCCAATGACCATGCCCTGATAGCAGATCTGGTAGTGGTCGGTGCCGTTGTTGTCGAGGTCGACCTCGAGCCCGGTCAGCTGGTGGATCTGGCTGTCCGGGTTACCGGTCGGATTGTACTCCATGAACCAGTTCTGTGCGAACTGCTTCGTGGGCGCGCCGATGAACACCGTGGGTGTGGTGTGGCCGCCCGTCGTGTCGAGATTGCTGGTACCCGGAACTTGTCCCGAGGCAGTCTGGCCGCTGCCCGGCACTGTCCAGCCTGATACCTGGATGGACGTGCCGTTGGCCGCCCAGCCCACGATCGTGCTGGCGTACCGCCGCGTGTACGGCAGCGTCGGGTTGGTGCCCGTCGGCCTGGGCAGCGGATTGGAAATGTAGGTGACAGGCAGCGATGGATCGATGCTGTTAGTGATGATCCACATGCTGGTACGCAGCAGCGCGACCTGCGCGGGCGTCAGCGGCGGGTTGAAGTAGACGTTGTACGCGTCGTAGGCGACGCCGCTGGCGACGATGCGGGGCGTCATTGCCGTCGGTTGCACATATAGCAGCACGGAATCGAAATCAGGGTCGCCTGCCATCGCCGGCACGCCCTGTTCGAATCCGCCGTTGATCCCGGCGCGCGTGTCGAAGAGCGTGTTCTGCGTGGCCACGACCGAGATGAGC
>Ga0074045_10003180_pt1 | contig 14862 bp, 8 predicted proteins | sample BogForMeECP23OM2_FD_94442 | JGI IMG/M metagenome (GOLD analysis project Ga0074045, IMG submission 94442) | Bog forest soil microbial communities from Calvert Island, British Columbia, Canada - Bog Forest MetaG ECP23OM2 | ecosystem: Environmental > Terrestrial > Soil > Wetlands ...
TAAAGAAAATCTTTTTCTTCTATCTTTCTTGAATAAGCGGACACCGATTACTATATAATATTGATTGTCATTCGTTGCATCGCGCAGCTCATTCTGCAATTGGCTCCAGATACTCGGGCTCGATGCCAATTCCGTTATCTTCGACGGTGAAGTGCCAGAAGGAGTCTTCAAACCTCGCGCCGATACGGATGACCGGGGGCTCCTCGCGGCGGAACTTGATTGCGTTAGAAATAAGGTTCTGCAATAGCTGGGCGAGCAGCGCGCGATCGCCGATAACGGTGGGGAGCTCGCCGATCTGGATTCGCACATCGCCGTCGGATATCGCCCCTCGCAGGTTGGCGACCGCCAGATTGGCCACCTCGCAGACGGGTACGGGCGCTAAAGCGTTGCTTTTACGGCCGACGCGCGAATAGTTCAGCAAGTCGTTGATCAGCTGCTGCATGCGTTTTGCGCCCTCAACCGCGAAATCAATGAATTCGTTGGCGTCCTTGTCGAGCTTATCCTTGCAGCGGCGTTGCAGAAGTTGGCAATAGCTGGCCACCATCCGCAGCGGTTCCTGCAGATCGTGGGATGCGACATAGGCAAATTGCTCGAGCTCGGCGTTGGAGCGCTGGAGTTCTTGGCTATGTTCTTCGATTTCCTTGGATTTTCGCTTTATCTCGGTGATATCGGTGCTAATGCCGATCGTGCAGCCGTTCTCAGTCCGTCGTTCGACGATTTGGGCCCATCGCCCATCTGCGTAGGCGCGTATCGCATTGGTGTTGCCGGCACGATGCTGCGCCATGCGCTCTTCAATCCATTCTTCCGGATTCGTTGTGGCCGGCAAGTACCCGTTTTCAACCTGGGCACGAAGCAAGTCTTCGAAAGGCGTGCCGGGGACCAAGAGGCCTGCGACTTGGGGAAAGTATTGCGATGTTGCGCCGTTACAGAAGAGGACGCGATCTTCGGAGTCACATAGCATCAGACTCGACGGAATATGTTCGAGGGCATCGACAAAGAGACGCTGGACTTGGTTGAGCCGCTCGAGCTGCTCCTCACGTTCCTTCAAGCCGGTGATATCTGAGTAAAACGAGACGGTATCGCCTTCTTTAGTCCGCCGCTCGCGCATCAGGATCCAGCGTCCATCGCGGAGTTGGAGAACGGGCTCACCCATGCCCCTACGGTGCCGCTCCGTTCGCCATTGCAGAAATTCTTGTCCGTCTTTGAGGCCCGAGTAAAAATCGTTCGACAGAACGAGCCGGTCGTCTTGGTCATAGAGGGCGAATCCTGCGGGTGCGCTCTCGATAGCGCTCAACAGTCGCGACTCGGCGGTCCGGCGAGCCTGCGCTTCGCGGTCGACCGCAGCGGCTTGCCGCGCCGCTCTGGTAGCGAGATACAACGCGATGACCGTCATGACGATCAGGAGCCCCAGATCTATCGCGATGAGGGTCGCGAACTGTGGGGAGACTATGATCGGTTTGCCGATCAGGACGATCTTGGCCGGAAATCCGTTGACCTCCGAAATTGAAACGTGCTTTTGATCGACGTTTCTTATTGGATAGTGGCTAGGATCTATTAGAGCCTCATCCGACAAACCGGCACCAGCCAAAGCACTGCCGTCATCCCGCTCGAGCAATGCAAATTCGCTCGCCTCCTCGCCATGCGGATCGTAGAGATGAGCAAAGTATTGTGGGTCGATGAGGGCTGCGACGATCCCCTGGAAATTCCCATCATTGTCGAGGACGGGCCGGCTCATCGCGAAAAACGGCTCGTGGTCGACGCGAGAGATTTCAATGCGATCAAGGTAGAGCCCGACGCCTCGCCACTTCTTCTGTTCCGCGAAATACAATCGATCGGCGACGTTGATCACTGGGGGAGGAAATGAGCGGGAGTTGTTGACGATGACACCATCCACATCTGTTACAAGAAGAGCGCGAACTTGAGGTAAATTTTTTCGGTATCTGTCGATGACAAGCTGCGTGAGGATCGTTGGTTTTCTGATGGGCAGACGTACTTTCAGGGTCTCGACGACAGTCTCGAGCGACAGATCAACAGCGGCCATAGCTCGACTAGCATGTTCGGTCAGAAATTGCGCTTTGGTGTCGCGGGAGGCGCGCTCACGCTCGGAGAGCGCTCCGTAATAAAGGGCGAGAATTAATGCGTTACCGGCGTAAACTGCACCGAGAAGGATAATGGTCAGCAGTACTATACGTCGGGCGAGAGGGGTCGCACGAATGTGCTCCTTGATGTAAAGGACGGCAGCTATATGTTGCAACATACGGTCGGAGTCCCGTTCATCAGTCGGTTGAACGCCTGATCTCGGGGGTTGACCGTCGATCAAAAATGTTAAGGATTGAATAAAAAAGACTTCGATTTCCGGATATGGCACGTCGCTCGCGACATCCGTATCACCGACCTATTTCGGTCCTACTTTTAAATCAAGAAAGACTTTTATTTTAGTCGATCTCGAGATCATAAATTTATTGTGCTGACAACCTCAAGACACATTATTTAGGCCCATCTTCATCCGGGTCGGGGGACCGGAATGGACGGCGGATCGAGTGAGGCCAGTGAAGCGCGATTTGCAGCCTATGTCAGCAGCCGCAGGATCTGACGTACCTTACCGAGGATCGTCTCCATGATGTTGAGGGTCGGGAAACGACATCGACGGCGGCTGACGCGCGCGCGTCAACGGTGTTGACTGCGGTCCCGCCTCGGACGAGCCCGACATTGACGGGTCGTGCCGAGGTCGTAATCGATGAGCCTATGCAGGCGCTGGATCTTGCGGGCGAGCACCTCGATTGTGCTGACCCCCTCCGCGTGGGCGGCGCCCGAATAAGCACCGCGCCCGGTCACCTCCAATTCGATAAAGGCGGCGCCCTTGCGCCGCGAGACGAGATTGCCGCTCGGCCGGCCGGGCTCGGAATTGAACACTGCGCGTGCACCCTTCGCCTCGGCCTCGATGACCGGCCGCGAGGACGGCGAGGCGATCCCCTCGTCCGCGGTGTAGTGGTCGGTCAGCGGGCACGGCGCGACAAAGCGGTGCAGCGCTTCGGGCACGAAAGTGTTCATGACCAGGCCCGCTTTCATGTCGGCGATCCTCGGGCGCGAGCAAAGGCTCGCGCCATGCCGACATGCGAAGCTACGCTTCGCCGAGAGGCCCTGGTCCGAAGGCCTGGTTGCCGTCGATCCGGAACGGGCGCTCTGCGGCGGTGCCGTCGGGAAATACCGTGTCGCGATGTCCCATCAGTACGATCGGCCGGTTGACCCCGTTGGTGCCGGGCAGCCGGGCCGCCATGCAGTCGCCATAAGTCGGGTTGCGAATCGATTCGCACGAAATGCCGCCCGCATCGAGATGGGCTCGCAGCCGATCCCCGACCGAATCGACCCCGTGCTTGTGTAGCTGCCGGAATCGATGTTCACGAGTTCGGCCAACAAGGCAACCATCGCCTCGTGCTGCCGGCCGAGATGTTCGAGGATGGCGGTCTTGCTTGAACGCTCATGGCTCGCCCCGAGAGAGATCGACATGGATCCCGACTCGATCATCGGCAAAGACAGCATCCGACTCAATGTTTTGAGGCAGCGTGACGGGGTCGGACGCGCCGGCTGAGCGGTTTGGGCGATGGCCCGGTCCGCTGCTTCAAACGCTGCGCGCGCTCTGGGTTCGGCCAGCGATCGCGCCGAGCGCCGCGCTGGGTCTCGCATTCGAACGGCGGACATCGTTGGCGGAACACGAAATTGCCATGGTTCTACGATTGCTTGGTTCCCTCGTTCATCTCCGATTTCTTCCTGCTTACACCGCATGACGCCGCCCAACGACGCTTCCTCTCCGCTGCCCGGTAGCGACGCGCTGCCGCGCACGACGACCGCGGACCCGCTGTGGTACAAGGACGCGATCATCTATCAGCTGCACGTCAAGGCCTTCTTCGACGCCGATGACGACGGGATCGGCGATTTCGAGGGGGTGCGCCGCAAGCTCGATTATCTGCACGATTTGGGGGTGACGGCGCTGTGGCTGCTGCCGTTCTATCCCTCGCCGCTGCGCGACGATGGCTATGACATCGCCGATTACAAGAGCATCAACCCTTCTTTTGGGCGGATGGCGAACTTCAAGGCCTTCATCCGCGAGGCGCATCGTCGCAACCTACGGGTGATTACCGAGCTTATCATCAACCACACCTCGGATCAGCACCCGTGGTTCCAGCGGGCGCGCCGCGCCAAGGCCGGCTCGCATTTCCGCGACTACTACGTGTGGAGCGACACGGACCAGAAATTCCCGGAAACCCGCATCATTTTCGTTGACACGGAGAAATCGAACTGGACTTGGGACCCGTTGGCGCAGGCGTATTACTGGCACCGTTTCTACGCGCATCAACCTGATCTCAACTTTGACAATCCGCGAGTTTTTCGGGCCGTCGTCGACGTCATGAGGTTCTGGCTCGATCTCGGGGTCGACGGGATGCGGCTGGACGCGGTCCCTTATCTGATCGAGCGGGAGGGGACGATCAACGAGAACCTGCCCGAAACCCATGAGATCTTGAAGCGGCTGCGCGGCGAACTCGACATGCACTACGCCGACCGCATGCTGCTCGCCGAAGCCAATCAGTGGCCGGAGGATGTGCTGCAGTACTTCGGGGCGGGCGACGAATGCCACATGGCGTTTCATTTCCCGCTGATGCCGCGGATCTACATGGCGGTCTCGACCGAGGACCGGCATCCGATCACCGACATCATGCGCCAGACGCCGGACATCCCGGAAACGTGCCAGTGGGCGGTGTTCCTGCGCAACCATGACGAGTTGACGCTCGAGATGGTGACCGATCGCGAGCGCGATTACCTGTGGAGCCACTATGCCGCGGATCGGCAGGCGCGGTTGAACCTCGGGATCCGCCGCCGGCTCGCGCCGTTAATGGAGAACGACCGCCGAAAAATCGAGCTCTTGAACGTGCTTTTGATTTCGATGCCGGGCACGCCGATTTTTTATTACGGCGACGAGATCGGCATGGGGGACAACGTATTTCTGCGCGATCGCGACGGCGTGCGCACGCCTATGCAATGGTCGTTCGATCGCAATGGGGGGTTTTCTCGGGCCGACCCGGCGCGCTTGTACCTACCGCCGATCATGGATCCGGTGTACGGGTTCGAAGCGGTCAATGTCGAAGCCCAGAGCCGCTCTCCTTCCTCACTGTTGAACTGGGTCAAGAGGCTGATCGCAGCGCGCCGCTCGCGCCGCGCCTTCGGCCGGGGCACCTTGCGCTTTCTCTATCCCTCGAACCGAAAGGTCATCGCCTATCTCCGCGCCTTGGGCGACGAGGTCATCCTCTGCGTCGCCAATTTGTCCCGCTCGCCCCAGGCGGTCGAGCTCGATCTCGCGGAGTTCCGCGGTCGCCAACCGGTCGAGCTTCTCGGCCGCAGCGTCTTTCCCCCGGTCGGCGAAATGCCGTATCTGCTGACCTTGCAGGCGTACAGCTTCTTCTGGTTCGATCTGCTCCCCACTGCCCAGGCGGCGGCGAATCAACAAGTGGCGCCACCCGAATTCGTCACCCTGGTGATGCCGCACGGCTGGTCGGACCTCTTCCGCCAGCCTAATTTGCCGCAGCTCGAGAACGAGTTGATTCCGGCCTTTCTGCCCCGTCAGCGCTGGTTCGGGGAAAAGGACCAGCGGATGAAGAGCGCGTCCGTGCAGGCACACGGCGAGATCGCCCGGCAATCCGAGGATGGGTCGGGATCGGAGACCTTCCTGGCGAAGGTGGTCGAGGCTCATCTCGCCGGCGGCGGTCGACCGCGCTATTTCCTGCCGCTGGCCGCGATCTGGTCGCCGGCCGAGACCGAGCTGCGGCAAGGGCTGATCCCGGTGACCCTCGCCGAGCTGCGCCAGCTGCGCCGGGAAGGCGCTGTCGTCGACGCACTGTCGCAGGAAGGCTTTCCGCTGGCGTTGATCGACGCGATCCGCCACGGAGCGACGATCCCGCTCGAAGGGGGCGAGATTCGCTGTCGCAAGACGGCGAGTTTCGAGAGCGTGGCGTTCCCGGAGCGCCTTTCGGTTCGGCGCAGCGGCGCGGAACAGTCGAATAGCTCGGTGTTCTTCGAAGAATACGGGATGCTCAAGATCTACCGGCGGCTTCAGCCCGGCCCGCATCCCGAGATCGAGATGTCGAGTTTTCTTGTCGAGCGCGCGGGGTTTGCCAACACCCCGCCGCTGCTGGCGACCCTGGAGCTCGCTCTCGACGGCGAAAACGGTCCGGAAATACACGCTCTTGGTGTACTTTTTGGCTTCGTCCGGAACCAAGGAGATGGTTGGAACCAAGCGCTGAACTACCTGACCCGATATCTCGACGACGCCCTGCTTTCCACCGGGGACGGGCGATCCGATCTGGCCGATCCTGACGTCTTCTTCGTTATGCTGGCGCGCCAGCTCGGGATCCGTACCGCCGAGATGCACCGAGCGCTGGCCGAGCACGCCGGCGATGACCCCGATTTTATCCCCGAGCCAATAAGACCTGAGGACATCGCCGAATGGCGCAACGATCTTGCAGGGGCCGCCACCGAAATGCTGTCTCAATTGGAGCGCAGTCGGCCGAGGCTGCCGGCCCCGACCCAGGATCTTGCCGAGCGCCTCCTGGCGCTTCGCGAAGAGCTGTTCGGCCAAATTTGCACGTTGATCCCGGACGAGGTCAGGGCGCAGAAGACCCGCTTTCATGGAGATTTCCACCTCGGTCAAGTCATCGTCGTTCACAACGACTTCTTCATTATCGATTTCGAGGGCGAGCCGGCGCGGCCGCTCGCCGCTCGCCGGCGCAAGACTTCGCCGTTGCGCGATGTCGCCGGAATGATCCGCTCCTTCGATTACGCAGCCGTCGCCGCGGTGCGGCATCTCGCCGAGGCGCGGCCGGCGGCGGAGCCGAGAATGACGGAGCTCGCCGAAGCCTGGCGGCAACGGGCGGTGGACGGCTTTCGCGCCGCCTACCGCAAGACGATGCGCGGGTGCGCAGCGTATCCGGCGAGCAAGAAGCAGGCGCGCGAGATGACCGCGTTCTTTACGCTCGAAAAGGCCGTCTACGAGGTGTCTTACGATCTGGCGAACAGGCCCGACTGGGTCGACATCCCGCTTAAAGGCATCCTCGGCATTTTGGCCAGAACGAAGGGGTATGAGCGTGCCTCCCGAGGTTGACCCGCAGGTCGAGGCTATTGTCGAGGGGCGTCATGATGATCCTTTCTCCTTCCTCGGCATGCATCAGACCGCCACCGGGATTTGCGTTCGCGCTATGCTACCGGCGGCGCAAGAGATGGCGGTCGTCGAATCTGCGACCGGCAAAATCGCCGCCAAAGGCGACCGGATACATCGCGGCGGTTTCTTTGTTGCCTCCTTTGCCGATCGGCGGGAGCCGTTTCGCTACCGACTGCGCATATCGAGTGACGCCGTCCAGACCGAATTCGACGACGTCTACCGCTTCTCCCCCGTTCTCGGCGAGCTCGACATCCACCTCCTCGTCGAGGGCAACCATCTTGCGAGCTATCAAAAACTAGGTGCACATCCGGTCATCCACGAGGGTACCGAGGGGGTCGCCTTCGCATTGTGGGCGCCTAATGCGCGCCGGGTCAGCGTTGTCGGCGACTTCAACGCCTGGGACGGCCGGCGCATGCCGATGCGGCGCCGAGAAGCGAGCGGGTTCTGGGAACTCTTTGTGCCCGGGCTGCGCCCCGGGCGCCTCTACAAATACGAGATCCTAGGAACCGACGGCCGACTGCTGCCACTAAAGGCGGATCCGCACGCCGAGCGATCGGAAAAGCCGCCGGGCACCGCGTCTGTCGTCGCCGACCCGTCTCGGCATATCTGGCACGACGGCGCGTGGATGGCGGAGCGCTGGCGCCGCAATGATCGCGAGTCGCCAATCGCGATTTACGAAGTCCATCTCGGCTCCTGGCGACGCAATCTCGCCGAACATGGACGTTATTTGACGTATCGGGAGCTCGCTGCCCAGCTCGTTCCCTATGTCCAAGATATGGGCTTTACCCATATCGAGATTTTGCCGGTAGCGGAGTACCCATTCGACGGATCCTGGGGATACCAGCCAATCTCGCTGTTTGCACCGACCAGCCGGTACGGCGCTCCGGACGACTTCCGCGCTTTCGTCGAGGCCTGTCACGTCGCGGGGCTCGGCTTGCTCCTCGACTGGGTGCCAGGACACTTCCCAAACGACCCGCATGGGCTCGGTCGGTTCGACGGAACGGCGCTCTACGAGCATGCCGACCCGCGTCAGGGCATCCACCCCGATTGGAACACGCTCATTTACAATTATGGGCGCCGAGAGGTGGCGAACTTCCTGCTATCGAGTGCGCTCTACTGGCTGCGCGAATTTCATATCGACGGGATCCGGGTCGATGCCGTGGCCTCGATGCTGTATCTCGATTATAGCCGCCGTGAGGGCGAATGGATCCCGAATACCTTCGGCGGACGCGAGAACCTCGAGGCGATCTCGTTTCTGCGGCGGTTAAACGAGTTGGTCTTTGGGGAAGGAAGCGGCGCGACCTCTGTAGCCGAAGAGTCGACCGCCTGGCCGATGGTGTCACGCCCAGTCTATGTTGGCGGGCTCGGCTTTGGCTTTAAATGGAACATGGGATGGATGCACGACACGCTGCACTATATGTCGACCGACCCGATCTACCGGAAGTACCATCACAACGACCTCACATTTGGTCTTCTTTACGCCTATCATGAGAACTTTATCCTGCCGCTCAGTCACGACGAAATGGTGCACGGCAAGGGATCACTGATAAACAAGATGACAGGCGACCGCTGGCAGCGCTTTGCCAATCTGCGCACGTGTCTGGCTTATATGTGGACCCAACCCGGCAAGAAGCTTCTGTTCATGGGTGCCGAGTTTGCGCAAGAGCGCGAGTGGAACCACGATATTGGGCTCGACTGGCAGCTTCTTGCCGATCCGGCGCACGAAGGAGTGCGTCGCCTGGTGAGCGATCTCAACTTTCTCTATCGCAATACACCGGCGCTGCACCAACTCGACTGCGATCCCGATGGCTTTCGCTGGATCGATGTGGCAAACGCGGCTGAAAGCATCATTTCATATATCCGCCGCGGACGTGATCCACACGAGGTGGCTTGGGTCGTGTGCAATTTCACGCCGGTGCCGCGCGAAGACTACCGGATAGGGGTTCCGCGGCCCGGACGTTATCGCGAGCGTATCAACACAGACGCAACGGAATATGGCGGCACCGGGGTCGGCAATGCCGGGGAAGTACACGCCGAGCCTCATCCATCGCACGGCCATCATCAATCGGTCCGTATACGGCTTCCGCCGCTCGGGGCCCTGATTTTCACCGCAGATTAGGTCCAATGGCCGCGTCGACCACGGTGTGGCCGGGTCGTCCTTATCCGCTTGGGGCGACGTGGGACGGCGAGGGTGTCAATTTCGCCCTGTTCTCGGCTCACGCCGAAAAAGTCGAATTGTGCCTGTTCGATCGCTCGGGCAACCGCGAGGAGGCGCGGATCGCGCTTCCCGAATACACCGACGAGGTCTGGCACGCTTACTTGCCGGATGCCCGACCGAACCTGCTTTACGGCTACCGCGTCTACGGGCCATACGATCCCTCGAATGGGCACCGCTTCAATCCAAGCAAATTGCTGATCGATCCATACGCCAGGTCGCTGCACGGCAGGCTGCGCTGGAGCGATGCTCTCTTTGGCTACCGCGTCGGCAGTCAGCGCGTCGATCTGTCGTTCGACCGGCGCGACAATGCGCGCCAGATCCCGAAATGCCGGGTCGTCGAACCCGCCTTCACCTGGGGCGAGGATCGTCGTCCGCAGATTCCCTGGGAAGAGACGATCATCCTCGAGCTGCATGTGCGCGGGATCACGATCAAGCATCCCGATGTCGACCCCGCGCACCGCGGCACCTGCGCCGGTCTCGCCTCACCGGCGATGATCGACTATCTCGTCGGGCTCGGGGTCACCGCGGTTGAGCTGCTGCCGATCCATGCTTCGGTCGACGACCGCCATTTGATGGATCGCGGGCTTGCCAACTATTGGGGTTACAGCTCGATCGCCTATTTTGCGCCGGATCCGCGCTTCTTGGCGACGAATTCGATCGCCGGCTTCAAGACCATGGTCAGGCGGCTGCACGATGCCGGGATCGAGGTCATCCTGGACGTCGTTTACAATCACAGCGGTGAAGGAAGTCACCTCGGCCCCACCCTGTCGTTTCGCGGCATCGACAATGCGTCCTACTATCGGCTGGGAACCGATCGGCGCCTTTATCAGGACATGACGGGCACCGGCAACACTTTGAACCTTGATCATCCGCGGGTGTTGCAACTGGTCATGGATTCGCTGCGTTACTGGGCGTTGGAGATGCATGTCGACGGTTTCCGCTTCGATTTGACCACGACGCTCGCCCGCGAGAACGGCGATTACGGGCAGGACAGCGCGTTTTTCGACGCGATCCGACAGGATCCGGTCATGGCTGGGCTCAAGCTGATTGCCGAGCCTTGGGATCTCGGCTCCTATGGCTATCAGCTCGGTAATTTTCCTCCGGGTTGGGCCGAGTGGAATGGGCAATACCGCGACACGGTCCGGCGTTTTTGGAAAGGCGACAAGGGCCTCGTCCCCGATCTCGCCTCGCGCGTGGCGGGCTCGTCCGACATCTTCGGCCACCGCGGCCGGCGTCCTTGGGCGAGCATCAATTTCGTCACCGCCCATGACGGTTTCACTCTGCAGGATCTGGTCAGCTACAACGACAAGCATAATGAAGCCAACGGCGACGATAATCGCGACGGAAGCGACGCCGATTTCAGCTGGAATTGCGGGGTCGATGGGCCGACCTGCGATCCTGACGTCACCGGCCTGCGCGACCGCCAGAAGCGCAACCTGCTCGCTACCCTTCTCCTATCGCTCGGCGTTCCGATGCTGCTCGCCGGCGACGAGATCGGGCGCACCCAGGGCGGCAACAACAATGCCTATTGTCAGGACAACGAGATCTCATGGTTCAACTGGGAGCATATAAGACCCGAAGACGAGGCTCTCCGTCGTTTCGTCCGCTATCTGATCCACGTCCGCCGTCGCCACCGCGTCTTCTCGCGGCCGCGGTTCCTGCGCGGAGAGATGCTGTCCGAGGCCGGGGTCAAAGACATCACCTGGGTGACCCCGTCGGGTAAAGAGGCGACCACCGAGGATTGGAACAATCCGGTCGCGCAGTCGCTCGGCTATGTCTTGAGCGGAGCGGCGGGCGAGTTCTTGACGCCGGGTGGCCAGCGCGACATCGACGAGAGCTTTCTTGTGATGATGAATACATATTATGAAGATCTCGATTTTCACATCCCATTACTTGCCGCGCCAATGTCCTGGGAAGCGCTCGTCGACACCTCGCAGCCGACCGGGCGTGTCGCCGACGGCAAGCTCTATGAACCGGGAGAGATTTATCGGCTGCAGGCCCACTCCTTCGCCCTTTTCATCAATCGCGCGCCGCGGCTGGAATTGCCGCGAAGAAATGCGATCGCAACCAGCGTCGTGCCGCCTGTCAGCGCAGAGCCGGGGGAGGATGATGCCAGGCCATCATGAGCTTCCCTTCGGTGCCGAACTCACAGCCGATGGGGTTCGGTTACGCCTCTGGGCGCCCAGTGCCGGCATCGTGTCATTGCAGATCGCGAAAGCGAACCCGGTTGCGACCCCGATCCTCCGCGACCCGGGTGGCTGGTTCTCGTTGAGGACCCCGCTGGCATTGCCCGCCACGCGCTACCGTTACGTCGTCGATGGAAGGTCTTTTCCCGACCCCGCTTCACGCGATCAGTCTCGGGGCCTTCATGGTGCGAGCGAGGTCGTCGATCCCGAATGGGAGCCCTGGAACGCCCCTGAGCGCAACTTCTTTCTTTTGCCTCCGGCCCCGCAGTGACATGAGCGACCGCGCCACGATTGTGCACCTCGCCAGGCTCGTCGGCATTGAGGCGCATTATACGGACGCGCTCGGTCAAGGTCATCAGGTATCCGACGAGACCCTATTGGCGCTGATCGGCTCCTGCAGTCTTCCCGCTGACCCGACGGGAGCCTTGCATGCACTGGCTGAGGAAAAACGGCGCGCGCCGCTGGGGCTCGGTCCGGTACACCTTGCTCATGCAGAGGTCGCACACCCCGATCTCGTGTTGCGCCTGCCCGCCGGCTGTCGAGAAATCTACTGGGCGTGCCGCCTCGAAGATGGCGGGGAGTGCTCCGGTCGGCTGTGGACGGCCCCAGGAGAAGGTGGGGAGCAGTTCACTCTGCCGCTGCCGACAGGGCTGCCGCTCGGCTATCACCAGCTCGACCTCGACGCTGGCGGCGTCACAGCGCAGCTCAGCCTAATTGTTGCCCCCGCTTGTTGCTACCTGCCCGACGAGCTCGGCCCGCGCGCCCGCAGGTGGGGTCTGACGTGCCAGCTCTATGGGTTGCGCAGCACACATAATTGGGGAATGGGCGACTTCACAGACCTTGCCTGGCTCGCCGGCGCCGCCGGGTCGTTTGGAGCGGCAACGCTCGGCATCAACCCTCTCCACGCGCTGTTCACTGCCGAGCCGCTGCACGTCAGCCCCTACTCGCCTTCGAGCCGAATCTGGCTCAATTATCTTTACATCGATGTGACCGCCGCGCCCGGATTTACCGAGGATGAAGCCGTGCGCGCACTGACCGGCGAGCAATGGTTCGGGATGACCCGCGCCGGCGCGCGCTCGGCCGGGCTCATCGATTATGGCGCCGTTGCCGCCTGCAAGCGGGCAGTGCTGGAAGCGCTGTTCCGGCGCTTCCGCTCGGTCGAACTGGGCACCGACGGTGCCGCGAGAGGCTGCCTCGGGGAGGCGTTCCGAGATTTTCAGCGCAGCGGCGGACAGTCGCTCGTCGACTTCGCGATCTTTGAGGCGCTGCACGAGCATTATAGCCATCAACTACAAGAATTCTCGTGGCGGGGCTGGCCGCTACCGATGCGCAACCCGCACTCACCCCAGGTGGCCGAATTCGCCGCCGCACATCGCGACCGTGTCGAATTCTTTGAATTCCTGCAGTGGGAGGCCGACCGGCAGCTCGCTGCCGCGTCAGCGGCCGCCCGCGAGGGCGGATTGTCGATCGGGCTCTATCGCGACCTCGCAGTCGGCGCCGATCCGAATGGGGCAGACGCCTGGGCCGATCAGGAGCTCGTGGTGCCGGGAGCATCGATCGGTGCGCCCCCTGACGCGTTCAACCCGTCAGGGCAGAATTGGGGCTTGGCGCCGGTCAATCCGCTCATCCTCCGGAGGCAAGGCTTCGCCCCGTTCATCGCATCGCTCCGGGCCAACATGCGCCACGCCGGAATCCTGCGGATCGATCACGTCATGTCGCTCAGTCGGCTCTATTGGATCCCATCCGGAATGGAAGCAAGGGGCGGAGCCTATGTGACTTATCCATTCGACGATCTCCTTCGGCTCGTCGCCCTCGAGAGCCACCGGCATGGGTGTGCCGTCGTCGGAGAGGATCTTGGAACGGTGCCGGAAGGCTTTCGTGACACGATGCGGTCGGCAAACCTGCTGTCCTACCGTGTCCTGGTCTTCGAGCGTCGGGCTGACGGCAGCTTCGTGCCGCCCGCCGAATACCCGGCGCTCGCCGCGGCTTCGGCAGCTACCCATGACTTGGCTACCCTCAAGGGTTTCTGGCTCGGCAACGACCTCGCTTGGCGCCGCCGTCTTGGTCTCTATCCCGATGTGGGTGCGGCCGAGGCGGAGGCGATCCAGCGCGGTGGCGACCGCGATCTGCTGCTCGAGGCGCTCGTCACGGACCGGGTGCTCGCGCCCGAGCGACTTGGCCAATTTGTGTCCGACAACGGCGCGCCGATCTATACGACCGGCCTCGGAGAGGCAATCCTGACCTACCTCGCTCGCTCGCGTGCGCGCCTTATGCTGGTTCAGCTTGAGGATGTCCTCGCGGAAAGCGAGCAGGCAAATCTGCCTGGTACTACGGATGCACATCCGAACTGGCGTCGCCGCCTGTCCTGCGATCTCAATGAGATTGTGTATGGCACCGATTTGCAGCGGGTAGCCGCATTGATCGCGGAGGGGCGCCTGCGCGCGGCGCGTGGATGAAGGGGCGGCTCGTCGGCTTTACCGCGATCCGCGCCACTTATCGCCTGCAGTTCCACCGCCACTTTACCAGGGCGGCGAGCTGTGGGACTTCAGCTTGGTCGGTCCCGACAGTCGCTGCCCGGTGGATTGGGATCTTCGGCGGGCATTATTGGAAGACGTCACTGCCTGCTCGCTAGCCGATCTCGCCGAGCAGTGGCACGACGGACGCGAGAAACTCTTCGTCACCCGGCGCCTGCCTGCTGGTTGATGAACCGCGCAGCGGGCCTCGTCGTGATTTTGGCCGCTCGTTCCTATCCACCCTCGAGCACCATGCCCGATTGTCTCAACATTATTGGCAGAAAGGGGCTATAGTGGCATCGCCTCGAGCTTGGGCACGAGCCGCGGGATCCCGGGTTACCCTGGCGGTTCGCCCAGGGGGTCGGCGGGGGAGGCGGGGCCCATGCCTCCCCGCCCGCTCCGCGGTCGGCACGCGAGCGTCGGACCGACGACGCGGTCGCCTCTTTCAGCGCGGCAGGAGGCTGGCACCCATCAGGAATTCGTCGATGGCGCGGGCGCATTGCCGCCCTTCGCGGATCGCCCAGACGACGAGCGACTGGCCGCGTCGCATGTCGCCGGCCGCGAACAGCTTGGGAACCGAGGTGTGGTAGTCGATCGTGTTGGCCCGGATGTTGCCGCGCGGATCAAGCTCGACACCGGATTGCTCGATCATGCCGGGCCGGCGGGGGCCCAGAAAACCCATTGCCAATAGAATGAGGTCGGCCTGAAGCAAAAAGGTGCTGTCCGGGGCCTCCGTCA
>Ga0074045_10003181_pt1 | contig 14851 bp, 15 predicted proteins | sample BogForMeECP23OM2_FD_94442 | JGI IMG/M metagenome (GOLD analysis project Ga0074045, IMG submission 94442) | Bog forest soil microbial communities from Calvert Island, British Columbia, Canada - Bog Forest MetaG ECP23OM2 | ecosystem: Environmental > Terrestrial > Soil > Wetlands ...
AATATTGAATGCATGATGATGGGAGTCCCCTGTATGAGCTATATCAGAGAGGCATTCCTGAAAGATATTCCAGACTGCCCCATTATCATTACGCGTCCCGAGACTGTGTATCAGAAAATGAAGGAATATATGGACAAGCCTGAGGAGTTGAAAGCTATCGGCAGCCGGGGGCCTGAATTCGTAAAGAAATATCACGATCCCGAGAAGATTGTCAGGCATATGCTGCAACGATATGATGAAGCGCTCAGGAAAAAGTTTGACTCGTGAAACCAGGCTCTTTTTTGTACGGATCATTAATAAGAATATGGAACGTTGTCTATAGGCTCACTCTGCTTTTATTAAGTCCGCTCAGTTATGCGCTTTTAAAACGCTGTAACGAAGCATACGCCGATTCAGTATTGCATATATCCTATATGGTACATGTCCCCTACTATATGGTGAAGACGTTGAGGAAGACGGGGATGAAGGCTGATTACATGGCGATAGGCAGCAGTTTGGTGTGGGACAAATGTGACTACGCGATAACGTATTCGAAATGGCCCCATATAAGGGCCTTGCAGGAATTCCTCATATTTTGGAAAGTAGTCTCCAAATACGAAATAATCCATTCACATTTTATGATCATGCTGACGAATTCCGGATGGGAGCTTCCTGTTTTGAAAAAGCTGGGCAGAAAGATTGTAATCCATTATCGGGGCTGTGAGATACGGGACAGACAAGGAAACATCTCATTGCATCCCGGGTTGAATATTTGTGAAGAATGTGATTATGGCGCCTACTGTGAAAAAGACGAGGTGGTAAGAAAGAGACGCGATTTGTCCTCGCAGTACGGGGATTTGTTCTTCGTTACCACGCCTGATCTGAAAGACTTTGTTCCTTATGCGGTCTATTTGCCTTTTTTTGTGCCGGAGATAGAGTTAAGCTCTTATAAAAACGGCGATTCACCAGTGAAGGGTGAAATAAAGATCGTGCACGCAACTAATCATCCGGGCATAGAGGGTACGGAGAAAATCAGGAAGGCTATTGACAGTTTGATTAAAAAGGGATATAGGATCGATTTTGTCTTCCTCAAGGGCGTGCCCCATGATGTTGTGTTGAAAGAGATTGCTACAGCCGACCTCACTATCGGGAAAATGAAGATGGGCTATTATGCTAACGCCCAGATAGAGAGCATGCTGATGGGGGTCCCGGCGATAACGCATATAAGAAAAGAATTCATGACTGAAGAACTGGAAAACTCGGGTTTTATATTCACGGATATTGAACACATCGGGGATACGATTGAGATTTATATCAATGAGCCTGATAAGCTTAATGCGAAGAGACGCATTGCGAGGGAATCCATTTTGAAGCTGCATGATAATAAAAGATTGTCCGGGCAATTGACTGCCTGTTACAGGACCATAAAGGCGGGACAAGGCGCATCGGTATCTCATCAGGAGCATCCAGTGTGGAGACCATAGATGTTATTATTCTGGCGGGAGGGCTTGGGACGAGACTGCGAGAAGTCGTCGGTAATACGCCCAAGGTACTTGCCTCTGTAAACAACCGTCCCTTTCTTGATATAGTACTCGGTTATCTTGATAAATGGGAGTGTGTCGGCAAGGTTGTTATTGCAGCCGGCTATATGGCTGAAAGAATCATCACTGAATACGACAGAAAAAATCGCTATCATTTTCAAATTGACTTTTCTGTCGAAAAAGAACTTTTGGGGACCGGCGGAGGCATAATAAAAGGACTTGGCTTCACAACAACAGACATTGTGCTTGCTCTCAACGGGGATTCCTATATTAACGTTGATTTGACACGGTTAAGCGCGACGCATAATGCAAGGAAAGCCGCGATGACTATAGTGGTAAGACGTGTAGGCGACGCAGGAAGATACGGCTCGGTCAAGCTTGATTCTTATCATAAGATTATCTCGTTTCATGAGAAGAAATCCGGGCAGACGGACGGTTATATTAATGCAGGGGTTTATCTTTTTAGACGACGGCTCTTTGAAGCGGTTGATGCCGGCAAAGTTCTGTCGCTTGAAAGAGAATTGCTTCCATACTTTCTTGAAAAAGAGGAGATATACGGGTATGTGAGCACGGGTAAATTCATTGACATCGGAACCCCGGAATCATATAGAATAGCGGATTCTTATCTGAAGGAGATGATTTAATGGAAAAAGAGAGAGTTCTTGTTACTGGCGGCGCAGGCTATATCGGGTCCATTCTCGTTCCTGCACTTCTGAACAGAGGATATAAGGTTAAGGTCCTTGATTCTTTGATGTTTGACCAGTTCTCTCTGCTCGAGTGCTGTGCAGACGCCAATTTTGACTTTATCAAGGGGGACATCTGCGATGAGGCCCTCCTGTCCTCTCTTATTAAAAAACACGATGTAATTATTCCCCTGGCTGCCATAGTGGGAGCTCCTGCATGCAAGGTGAACCCTTCTCTGACAAAGCTGGTCAATTATGACGCTCAGATGAAAATTATGGATCTTCTGTCGCCGCAGCAGAAAGTTGTCTTCCCTACAACGAACAGCGGCTACGGCATTGGTGAGAAAAACAGCTTTTGCACTGAGAAATCGCCCCTGCGTCCTGTTTCAGAATACGGGAAGCACAAGGTGGAGATTGAAAAGGCTCTTCTGGACAAGGGAAGCGCGATAACATTCAGGCTTGCTACAGTGTTTGGCATTAGCCCACGTATGAGAATGGATCTTCTTGTGAATGATTTTACCTACAGGGCATTCAAGGACAAGTTTATTGTGCTTTTTGAAGAACACTTCCGTAGGAATTACATTCATGTGAGAGATGTCGCAGGGGCATTTCTTTTTGGACTTGATAATTATGAGAAGATGAAAGGAGAGCCCTTCAATGTTGGTCTGAGCTCTGCAAACCTTACGAAACGGCAGCTTTGTGAGAAGATTAAGGATTTCGTCCCCGATTTCTATATCCATTCGGCGCCCATAGGCGAAGACCCCGATAAGCGCGATTATGTGGTGAGTAACGAAAAAATCGAGTCGCTTGGCTGGATGCCTGCCCATTCGCTGGAATCCGGCATTCAGGAGTTGCTGAAGGGGTACAGGTTGCTCAAACCAAATCAGTTTACAAATGTCTGATAATACTATGTGGTCACAGGAGAACTAGTCAGCGCTGAAAGGCAGAGCAAACAATATCCGCAACAGAATCCTGGATATGTGTTTGAAGACTGGCGGCCATATAGTATCTTCCTTTTCATGTGTAGATATACTCGTCGCACTCTATTTTGGCGGTATCCTGAAGGTTGCTCCTGAAAATCCGGAATGGGAGGAAAGGGATCGTTTTATACTGAGTAAAGGGCATGGCGAAACTGCCCTATATGCAGTTTTGGCAAGCAAGGGCTTTTTTCCTGAAGAATGGATTGACACGAGTTATCGCCGAAACGATTGCAGATTGGGCGGACATCCGGATGTCAAAACCCCTGGAGTGGAGGTGACTTCCGGGGCCCTGGGTCATGGGCTGGGCCTGGCAGCGGGTATTTCTCTGGCCGCAAAAATGGACGGTAAGTCGCATTTACAGTTTGTTCTCTTGGGAGATGCAGAGTGTACCGAGGGTTCCGTCTGGGAAGCCGCCTTGTTTGCAAGTAAACAAGGGTTAGATAATTTAATCGCAATTATTGACAGGAACCATATCGGGTCTATTGATTTTACAGAAAATTATACAAGTCTTGAGCCCTTCCCCGACAAGTGGAAAGCATTTGGTTGGGCTGTCCGGAGTTGCGATGGGCACAATTTTAAAGACCTGCTGGATGTTTTTAACTATTCTAAAACGCATGAGAATAAAAAGCCATTGGTTGTTATAGCTGAAACGGTAAAGGGGAAGGGGGTTTCTTTTATGGAAAATAGCCCTGTCTGGCACGCGTGCGCGTTAACAAAAGAAGATGAAATCAGGCAGGCAAGAGAAGAGCTGAGAAGGTGTGAAGATGAAAATGTCTAGCATAGATATGAGAGATGCATTTATCGGCGAACTTTATGGTCGCGCCAGGCTCGACAAAAATATAATTTTTATGTCAAACGAATATGGGGCTCCGAGTCTCGATCAATTCCGTGACGATCTCCCCGGCCAATTTGTCAATGCGGCAATATCCGAGCAAAATTTAATTTCCACGGCTGCCGGCATGGCAATGGGAGGCAAGAGAGTGTATGTTTACAGTATTGCTTCATTTATTACCCTGCGCTGTCTGGAGCAGATAAAAATTGACCTCTGCTGCATGAGAGTCCCAGTCACTATTATAGGCGTTGGATCATGTTATGCATACAGCGTCGATGGCCCTACGCACCATGCCACCGAGGATATCTCACTAATGCGTGCGATGGCAAATATGCAAATTTACAGCCCTGCAGATTCAAACGCAACTGCCTCTCTTGTTGACGTCTCTCTTAATTCTTCGGACCCTATGTATATCAGGCTTGACAAGGGTAAACATCCATTGTTATATGAAAAAAATTATGATGTCTCGCCCGGTTATAGTGTTTTCGGCGACGGAGAAGATATTTGTATAGTTGCAACCGGGACTATGGTGCATAGGGCAATAGAAATTGGTGCTGAACTGAGAAAGCATTCGGTGGGGACGCGTATTATAGATATGTACAGGTTGAAACCAGTAAGTCCGGGAAATATATTGCAGGCTATTGGAAGACCAAAGAAAGTTTTTACAATTGAGGAGCACACCATCCATGGAGGGCTGGGAAGTATTATAGCGGAAATAATGATGGATGCCAATCTGACTATCCCTTTTAGGAGGTTTGCCATATCAGATGACCTGTTATACGCCTACGGTGAGAGGGCAAATTTGCAACGTTGCCGCATGCTCGACGTTGACAGTGTTGTAAAGAGTATATTGGAAGGAGAATTCTTCAGGAGGGGAGTACAGAATGTTGTATAAAAAGATTTTGGTGACCGGATCGTCGGCTGTCCTGGGAACGGCCGTCAAAGCCATGAGTAAGGATTACCCCGAGTGTGACTTTGTTTTTATTACATCTAAAGATTGCGATTTAACCGATTTGTCGGCCACTTTAACTTATGTGGAAAGGTATCAGCCGGATGCTGTATTCCATTTGGCTGCTGTGAGTGGGGGTATAGGGCTAAGCATGAAACATCCTGCCACAATGCTCAGGGATAATACCTTCATAACCTTTAACATACTGGAAGCAGCCAGAAAATGTAATACAAAAAAAACGATTATGACACTCACTACAGGGATGTATCCCACTAATGCGCCATTGCCTCTCAGAGAGGAGTATATCCATGATGGATATCCGCATGAATCCAACTTCGGCTCTTCATTTGCCAAACGTTTAATTGATCCCGCGATTCGGGCCTACAGGGAAGAATACGGACTTAACGTCGTCGGGTTGGTTCCAAGCGGCATTTTTGGAGAAAACGACAATTTTAATTACGACGATGCCCCGATGTTACCGGCATTAATAAGGCGTTTTTATGAAAATAAAAATAATGATTCGGAAATTGTCATATGGGGGGACGGTACCCCTTTGCGTGAGTATACCTATTCAAAAGATTTGGCGAGGATATACATGTGGGCTCTTCTTGAATACAACGAAGCTCAGATATTGAATATAGGCACTATTGAAGAGCATTCAATACGCGACATAGCGTTTATGATAGCAGAGATAATGGGCATAAATCGGACACGTATTGTCTTTGATACTACCAAACCAAAGGGGATACATAGAAAAAATACGGATAATTCACGCTTCATGAAACTGTCAAATTTTAGATATACCCCTTTTCGGGAGGGTCTTGAGAAAACGATCAGGTGGTTTTGCGATGCCTATGACAACAAGCCGGAAACGCTACGGTTTTACAGCAAATCAAAATCGCGATAAATTTTGGAGGGCCTTTGAAATACAGGAAGCTTGGAAATACTGGGTTTGAGGTTTCAGAGATCGGATACGGGACGTGGGGTCTCGGGGGCAATTCGTATGGGGATGTCAATGATAGCCAGGCGAAAGCGTGCTTGCGACTGGCGCTGGATAAGGGCGTGAACTTTTTTGATACTTCCGATTTGTACGGCAATGGTCACAGCGAAACATTGCTCGCACAAGTTATCCGTGAGGTCCGTGAAAAGGTTGTCATTGCTACAAAAGGTGGAACGCTGCCGCATAGCGGTTTTCAAATGCCGCAGGATTTTTCGCCTGATTATTTAAAGAAGGCATTGGAAGGAAGTTTGAAAAGACTGCAAACTGATTATATAGACTTATATCAGCTCCATAGTCCCAGACTAGAAGATATCAATGATGAGCTTCTTAAAGCACTCCAGACTTTCAAATCGGATGGCAAAATCAGGGCGTATGGGATATCAGTACGGTCGCCTTCCGATGCTGTTCAAATAATAGATAAATGGGGATTTGAGGTTTTTCAAATTAATTATAACATGATTGATCAACGTAGCCGCGAAGCAGGTTTTTTTGCAAGGGCACGAGAGTTGAATGTCGGGGTGATTGTTCGCACTCCCCTGGTTTTTGGCTATTTGACGGGCGCCCTCTCTGGCGAAGAGGAGTTTAGAGGGATTGACCACAGGGCGAACTGGCCCAGGGAGCAATTGAAACGGTGGGCGGATGCGCCAAAGTTGTTTGTGGATTTAAACAGGAATAAAACAAGGACAACAGCGCAATTGGCATTACTATTCTGTCTTTGGGAGGATGCGGTATCAACAGTAATTCCTGGAATGATGAATATAACAGAAGTGGAAGAGGATATCCGGGCGAGCGAATTGCCCTGCCTGACAAATGAAGAAATTGATAGTATTAAGCAGATTTACATTAGCCACGACTTTTACGATAAGCATGCCAAGCAAATAGGGAGTAAACAATGAAGAAAAATGACCCATCCCGTTTTTTAGAGCCGGCGAGAACTACATGTGAAGAAGTTGAATTCAGGATTGAATTGGAGAAATATTTTGAGGCGAGTCTGGGTTCAAATGTTGAGAAGTTGCAAAACTTTGCCAAATATGTTCCAACCCAGGACCTCAGAAAATTTATTTGCAGATATGAACTCTTTAAAAAAATTCTTGATGTCCATGGTTCAATAATCGAATGCGGCGTTCTTTTTGGCGGCGGACTGATGACCTGGGCCCATTTGAGTGAAATGTTTGAACCAATAAATCATACAAGAAATATTATAGGATTTGATACCTTTAGCGGTTTTGTAAATGTCACTGGCAAAGATAAGACAGGCACTGCCTTCCAGGGAAAGAAAGGTGGATTGGCTATAGATTGTCACGAAGACCTGTTGAAAAGTATAGAAATGTATGACAGAAATCGGTTATTGAGGCATATACAAAAGGTAAAACTTGTTAAAGGAGATATCAAGAGTACCTTGCCGCGATATCTGCAAAAGAATCCTCATCTTGTAGTGAGTTTGCTGTGGCTGGATTTTGATATTTACGAGCCTACAATTATTGCTCTGAAAGGATTTGTTTCCCGCATCCCCAAAGGCGGGATAATTGCTTTTGATGAATTGAATCATGAAGTGTGGCCCGGCGAAACAATTGCGGTGATTGAAGAACTCGGATTGAACAACCTTAGAGTCCAAAGATTTCCTTTTGGAGGAACTCTTTCATATGCCGTTATGGAATAGTTGGCCCATAAAGTTCGATTTGAGAATATGAATGAAACACAGTAAAGAATATCTGGTCTTGAGAAGTAGTGACCTGGCAATTCTTTTTGGTACTTCCGAGGAGGAATTACAGGAGTATTGTGGAAGTTTAATTGACTCCCTGGACTTTCGATACCGGGAACTCAGTGAAGGTGAAAGGGATGCTCTCATTCTGTCCGTCCTGGAAAAAATTGATTCGAAAGACCTCTCATCTGCCGGTTCAGCAAGGAAAATAGACTGGGAACATGGCTGGCAGGAAAACCTTACGGCGTTTGTCCAATCCGGTTTTGATTTGAACATGCTTCTCCCGAAATATTACAAAAAAAACGTCCCTGTAAGATTGCAACGTAATTATGTAATGCCGATTTCCGAGGACTTCGTTTACAATGTGACCCATGTTTTCAGGAGTTGGCTGTTTCAAAGATATTTTCCGGCAGTTGATGCGGTACATGAATTCGGTTGCGGGACGGCTCACCATCTGGCATATCTTGCATCAATATATCCTCAGAAAAAGTTTTACGGATATGATTGGTCAACGCCCTCACAGGAAATAATCAAGTTGCTTGCCCAACACTTTGGTTGGGATATAAAAGGATTTAAGTTCGATTTTTTTTGTCCTTCCGAAGATATTGTCCTTGGGAAAAATTGTGGTGTCCTAACCTTCGGGGCGTTGGAGCAGACAGGGGCCGACCATGACAAATATATTGATTTCCTTCTGAAACAGGCTCCTGAGATATGTATAAATGTGGAATGCCTGCATGAACTGTATGATACCGGCTATCTGCCCGATTATCTTGCTCTGAAATATCACAGGAAAAGAAATTATCTGAGTGGTTATCTGACAAGATTAAGAGAACTGGTTTCACACGGAAAGATCGAAATTATAAAGGTGCATCATCAGCAATTTGGTAATATATTCGACGATCCTCATTCCTACGTTATTTGGAAACCGCTGTAATGGCGAATATGAGAAAAAAATTCACGACTCTGTTGATTAATCCATCAACGCCTTTTTTCATGCCAAACAAGGAATATTTACTTCCACAGGGATTATTGTATTTGGCCGGCTATCTTAAGGGAGCCGGTGAGGAAGTGGAATTGCTCGATTTGAACATATCGAGGCCGTGGGAAAAGACCTCCAGGGCTTTATCGCAGGAATATTGCAACCGGATAATTTTTGAAAAAATTCGCAGGTTGGATCCTTCGCTGATAGGATTCGGATGCCTTTTTTCCGGGCAATTCGCTGACGTGCTTGAATACAGCCGGTTTGTAAAGTCACATTTTCCGCACATGCCTATTGTTATAGGTGGGATGCATGCAACTATTTTTGCAAGGGATATCATCGAGAACTGCTCATCAATTGATTATGTTGTGCTCGGCGAAGGGGAACCGCAATTGCTGGCTTTGGTGAAGTATTTGAAAGGCGAGACAGTCCTGAATGGACATTTATGCGATGGTCTTGGATATAGAGGGGATGGGCAGGTTGTAATTCACCGGAAAGAAAAGTTTCTGGTGAATTTGGATGAGGTTCCTTTCCCCTGTTATGAACTGGCAAATCTCGAAAATTATAAGCATGACACTTCTCATTGGCATAATCCGGGACATCTTCCTATTGGTCTGACTGTGCCTTTAATCTCAAGCAGGAGCTGCCCCTGCAAATGTAATTTTTGCTCGATGTTCCTGATTGGCGGGACGCGTTTTCGAGAGAGAAGCGCAAAAAATGTTGTTGATGAAATCCAACTGTTGTACCTGCATAAGGATGTAAGACATTTTAACTTTATGGATGATAACCTGACGTTGAATAAAAAACGTATTATTGAAATATGCGACCTGATTTGCAGGCGGGGATTACTGCTCCAGTTTGAAACGCTGAACGGGCTTATGACAAGCACGCTGGACGAAGAAGTAGTTAATGCACTTGTTTCAGCGGGTTGGATTCGCGGCGCCATAGCCATAGAAAGCGGCTCGGATTACATAAGAAATAAGGTAATGAAGAAAAGACTGCAGAGAGATAAAATATATAACGCTGTTGAACTGATAAGCAGGCATCCGCACGTGTATCTTAAAAGTTATTTTATTGCCGGCATGCCTGAGGATACTAACGAAACTTTGCAGGAAACATATGATATGATAAATGAGCTGACAATCAGGGAGGCATACGTCACCAATGTTGTTCCCTTTCCTGGCACGGCGCTTTTTGACCAGTGCGTGAGAGATGACCTTTTCATAGATGATATCGATATAAAGGACCTTTGGAAAAGCGAACAATTCTACATGACGAATAAAGAGCGTTTTTATGTTAAGCCATACAAGCTTACTCTTGAAGACCTTCGACAGTGGAGAAAGAGATTCGACAGCCTCCTGGCCGAGAAGAAAGGAGAACATTGAAATGGTAGAGATACATAAAACAAATCTCGACGGAGTACTGTTGATCCGGCCAGATTCATTTGAAGATCATCGGGGTGAGTATGTTGAAACATATAGTGAAAAAATTTATTATGAGGCCGGTGTAAATGTAAGGTTTGTTCAGGATGATTACTCGGTATCTTCAAAAAATGTCTTAAGAGGCATTCACGGAGATTCGGCGACATGGAAGTTGGTATCCTGCCCTTTTGGAAAGTATTACCTGGTTGTCTTAAATTGCGATGAGTCATCGCGGGATTTTGGAAAATGGGATTCATTTGTTCTGTCAGACAGGAACAAAAAACAGGTTCTCATACCTCCGGGATTCGGGAATGGACATTTAATCCTGAGCGATATCGCTATTTTCAGCTATAAGCAATCAGCATATTATAACCCCGGCACACAATTCAGTTACAGATGGAACGATTCCAAATTTAATATTTGGTGGCCGATACAAAATCCAATTTTGTCACGACGGGATGAGGCCGGCAAATATGTATAACCGGAATAATTTTACGGTATACTGAGCTATGATTATCACCAGAACGCCGTTTCGGGTCTCTTTTTTTGGTGGCGGAACAGATTATCCGGCATGGTATCGTGAGCATGGCGGGATGGTACTGAGCACAACCATCAATAAATACTGTTATATTAATTGCAGATATCTGCCTCCTTTTTTTGACATAAAGTACCTTATTCGATACTCAAAACGCGAAGAAACCAGGACGTTAGCGGATATCGCGCATTCTTCGGTACGTGAATGCCTGCATTTCCTGGGAATAGAAGAAGGAATCGAGATGGTCCATACCAGTGATATCCCTGCTCGTTCCGGTATAGGATCTAGTTCTTCATTTACCGTGGGCCTGCTGAACTCGCTTTACGCATTGAAAGGCCAGATGACCACAAAACGGCAGCTTGCACGCGAAGCTATTCATGTAGAGCAGAGTGTGATTGGAGAGAATGTGGGTTGTCAGGATCAGGTTGCTGCCTCTTTCGGCGGGTTTAATAAAATAGAGTTTGGAAATGGTCACGAATTTTACGTTTATCCTGTTACCATAAGCAGTGACAAACTGGAAACTTTCCAGGACCACCTGATGCTTTTTTTTACCGGTTTTTCAAGAAACGCTACCGATATTGCAGCCGAGCAGATCAAACTTATTCCCAAGAAGAAAGTGGAATTGATGGAAATGATGGCAATGGTGGATAGGGGGATAGACATACTTAACGGTAACATCAGCAATATTGAGGATTTCGGCACACTCCTTCATGAATCCTGGATGTTGAAAAGAAGCCTCAGCGACATTATATCCAACAGCACTATCGATGCGATTTATGAGACAGCCCGCAATGCAGGCTGCCTCGGGGGCAAACTGCTGGGAGCCGGCAGCGGAGGGTTTTTACTTTTATTTGCACCGCCAGGTATTCAGCACAGGATAAAAGAAAAACTGCGGGGACTTATGCATGTTCCCTTCCGCTTCGAAAATCTCGGGTCACAGGTTGTGCTTTATTCAACTCAGGATTTGAAATGACATCAGTAGATGAGCCGAATTATAAATTGAAAAAAGGGAGAATAAAATGAAAGTATCGCTGGTTGTTTTTGCGATCAACGAAATCGATGGCTTGCGTGCCATGATGCCGAAGATCAAAAAGGATTGGTATGATGAACTCATAATTGTTGACGGAGGCTCAACGGACGGGTCGATTGAGTACGCAAGAGAAAACGGATACGACCTTTTTGTTCAAAAAGAGAAAGGGCCTGGTGCTGCCATCAACGAGGCAGTGAAAAAAACAACCGGGGACTTTGTCATACTTTATGCGCCCGACGGCAGTTTTGAAGTGGAGAGAATCCCGGAAATTACTGAAAAACTGAAAAGCGGTTATGATATCGTAAATGTCTCACGATATTATAATGGGACTAAAAGTTTTGATGATAATATATTTACATATATCGGGAATAAAACATTTACATGGCTCGCGAACTGCTTCACGCCATTCAGGTTTACCGATTTTCTTTATACTTATGTGGGTTTTAATAAAAAATTAGTATCGGCATTGGATGTTGATACATCCATGATTACATGGGCCCAAATACTTATGCTGCGCGCCATAAGGAATAAATATAAAATTGTTGAAATACCCGGGACTGAATATAAAAGGATAGGTGGACAGGTGAAAGTTCCCAAAATAAGAACGTCGTGGTTTATATTATATACGATATTACGGGAAACTTTGTTCTCCAAAAAGGATGCACCGGAAATAGTCTGAACGAAAGGCATATATTCGTAAGCGCGCACCAGAAAAAAACCTTTCCATAGCGATTCCCGGAAGCGAGATGCTTCGGAAGGCTTTTCTGCAAATCTATTGAATGGAAAAAACCCACGTGGCCAAAAAAATATGAAGCTTTACAGGGATTTAACAAGTAAAATTAAAGTGCCCTTGGCGCCATTGGCTGTATTCGCAATCGTTTTGGTCTCACTTTCTTTCCTCGTTTACTGTCATAGCCGGGGAATTATTATATTGTCATGGCAACCCAGGCCTATTTCGACAGTTAACCACGAGATAGGCCATGCCTATCAGTCGCCGCTGGGAACGACATGGATGAGTTCGCATGGCGGGCCATCTCCGGCCAAGGTTTTTGAAGACGGCAAGCTGCTGGGACCGGGCAACTCTATGCATGCGGATATCCGCACATCCGGGGGCGGTAGGTACAGCTTCTGGTACGATACATTATATTTTTCGGCATCCGACAATAGTGATCCGGCTGCAAACAAGCGGAAGTACGAGATTCTGTGGCCTACGCCAATCAATAGAAATTTGGTAAGGATATTATATTTATTAACCTTTGCTGTCACCCTGGCTGCGCTCATCGTTTGTGCACGCTCGCTAAGAAAGACTCTATTGAAATTTCCGAAAAGCGCGATGCGCCCCGTGGACTCCATCGATAAAAGCGCGATGCGCCCCGTGGACTCGATCCATAAAAGCGCAGTGCACCTCGTGGCCTCGATCCATAAAAGCGCAGTGTACCTCGTGGACTCCATCCTTAGCGTAGTTGAAGGGTTAAAAAGATTTCCCGCCGGGCATCAGAAGGCAATCCTGTTTATTTCCTTCCTGATTGTAATCATTCCCTTTTTAATAACCAGGCTTCCTTATTTTCTGTATTATCCGGTGCCGTCATTACAGCCTGACTATTCTATGTATTGGGAGCCACTCTACCAGATGGAGAGTGGAAAATTCCCGCCGGTATTTGATTACAGAACGCCCGGGTATCCTCTGTTCATGGGATTTGTGCTGCTATTTTCAAATAAATTAATGAGTATCGTTCTTGCGCAAAACATTCTGACGCTTTTTTCCGGACTTATTGTTGTTTATAGTATTCATAGGACATTTTATTTACTGACGCCATTGGCCGCAATTGCAATTACTGCATACATTTCCAGCATGTCACAAGTGCTGACGGACATGGCATTGCTTACCGAAAGTGTATTTACAAATTTGATTATATTATCTATAGCCATGCTTATACTGGCCTTGAAAAATAGAAAAATGATATATTTCATTATTTCTTCCGCATGCATGGCGCTGAGTATATATGTCCGGCCTACAGGGCAATTCTTCGCCGTAACATATTGTATGGTTTTGCTATATTTGATCTATAACAAATATCCGGGAAAAAATATTTATGGATTTTTAGCTCCATTTCTTGCACTCATGCTTTTCTTGCCGACTTATAATTATTTTACCTATGGAAAATTTAATATAACGAATGGAAAAGAAATAACATTAATATGCGGGACTTCTTTTTATATTGAACCAAACCCCAACTATTCCGATAAGCTTAACAGCGTGATCGAGAAAGTTCGAGGAAGATTTTCAAAAGAGGATAGGGAGATTGTTTTGACCACATGGGACATCAATAAATTCGTTGGCAGTTATTACAAGAATGAGTATTGGAATATTAGCAACATAATGTCGCCATTTTCTGAAGTCCCGGAGGTAAAAAGTATAGGCTTATTAAATGTATATAAGAAGGTATCAATGGATTCCATCAGGAAAAATATCAGGACATTTTCAAAGCTTTATATAATGAATTTAAGGCTATATTTTTTTAGGGATATAAAGCTTGATTATAGCAGTAGTTTTTATGAGACGATTTTACCTGAGACTTATGATTTGCTCTGCATAAAAAAAGGGTATGGGCTGTGGACATCCAATGAGAACGAACGTAAAAGCCTTCTCCGGGAGTTTTATGATCCGCCGCAAATGAATTATTTCATGAAAGAAACTACGTCGGATGGTTATAAAATTGAGATAGTTCCCACCACACTGCAGAAGATACACCTGTTATATAATCGATGGAATCAAAAAATATTCCGTAATGATTTCTGGCCGATTATGACCCTTTCTCTATGTCTAATTAGCTTGATTCGCTTTTCCGCTTCTTTGTTTAAACATAGCGGGGCTTTCATTATGCTTATTATTACATCTTCCGCATTGGGACATGGTTTAATATGCTCAATTTTCGCAGATACCCCACGTTTCAGTGCCCCTACCGAATTTTTGTATTACTTGTCAGTTGCGCTGATACCGATTCTCTTAAAAAAAGAGAGAGAGCCTATGGCTGCCATTGCCTTATCCACCGGAACATCTGAATTGACGTAGGTATCAACTGATTATGCTTGTGAAGAAATTTTCAGCAGACAGGTCATGGCCGTGGGAAAAGAGTGGATGTTTTGATATCCGGCACTTTAAGCGTTATCCATCATCTTATTTGTGCAAAACGCAGGCTTGATGAATGAATAGGAAATC
>Ga0074045_10003182_pt1 | contig 14851 bp, 10 predicted proteins | sample BogForMeECP23OM2_FD_94442 | JGI IMG/M metagenome (GOLD analysis project Ga0074045, IMG submission 94442) | Bog forest soil microbial communities from Calvert Island, British Columbia, Canada - Bog Forest MetaG ECP23OM2 | ecosystem: Environmental > Terrestrial > Soil > Wetlands ...
TACCGTTTGACCACGCGCTCGCCGCATGAGATTGCCCGGGCCGTCTGCGAGATCGAGCCCGAGAAGCCGAGCACGGCCGTCCTCCGCGTGGAGGAGGTTCCCGACTTTCACGGCGAACGCAGGAAGCTCACGCCGGAGCTCGTCAGCAATACGCGGGAAGGCACGCCGGAACGGCTCAGCCGCCGTTTGGCAGGCGACCTCGATCAGATTGTGTTGCAGGCGATTCGCAAGGAAAAAGACCGGCGCTATTCCTCGGTCGAGCAGTTCTCCGCAGACATCGGCCGCTATCTCGAAGGCCGGACCGTGCTGGCGCGAAGAAGAACTCTCCGCTATCGTTCCACAAAGTTTGTGCAGCGGCACAAGGTTGGAGCGCTCGCGGCTGCGCTCGCGGTCCTGACGCTGATCGCGGGCATGGCGACAATCGTGCGCGAATCGCGGATGGAACGGGTACAGCGCGCGCGGGCTGAGAGGCGATTCAACGACGTACGGGATCTGGCGAATTCCCTGATGTTCGACATCAACGATTCGATCGCGAATCTACCCGGGGCAACGGCGGCGAGAACGTTGCTCGTCACCAAAGCATTGAAATACTTAGATAGTCTTGCCGCCGAAGCCAACGGAGATCCTTCGCTGCAGCGTGAGCTGGCAACCGCGTACCAGAGGGTCGGAGATATCCAGGGTCTGTTGAATACGCAGCAAAATCTGGGGCATTCCTCGGATGCGCTGCAGAGTTATCGCAAGGCATTGACCATTCGCGCGTCCTTGGCTGCCGCCGACCCCGCCAATCCTGCCGACAAGCGCGATCTTGCCTTCGTCTATCAGAGGATCGGCCAAGCGTGCGCCTTGCTGAACGATTTTGCAGGAGCCAGGGAGAACGATCAGAAGGCGTTTGCGATCTACGAAGCGTTGCATACCGCCAGCCCCGATGACACCCAGGCGAGTCTCAATCTTGCGTCCTCATACGCTGTTCTGGGGCGCTTGGTGAGTTTGAACGGCGAATGGGCCAATGCGGCCGAGAACGACTTGAAAGCCGTCGCAATTTTTGAGCAGGTCAGCTCCGCCAAACCACACGACTCAACGGTCCTCTTCCCCTGGCGAGCGCCTACCGCGAAGCCTGTTATGACGTCGGCAAGGCTGGAGACCGGACCAAGGCGCTGGAGTTATGCCGGAAGGTAGTGGGCATCAACGAGGCATTGGTGGCTGCCAATCCCAACGAGGTGCGAGCTCATCTCGATCTGGCTTCAGCCTGCGGAAATCTCGGGATGACCCTGGCCGACGGAGGGGACATGGTGGGAGCCATCCAGAATTGGCGCAATTCGCTGGCCAACGCTGAGCCGGTAGCAGCGGCCGATCCCAAGAATGCAAGAGCCCAGGTGGTCCTGGCACTGGCCGAGAACCAGCTGGGGCTGCTGTTGGCGAAAGCCGGGCAGACCAGCGACCTGAACTACGAACTCAAGGCTCTGGAGATTCGCAAGAAACTATTCGAGGACGACCCCAAGAACAAAGGCAGACAAGAGGCCGTGGCCGTTTCCTATGCGACGCTCGGAGACACGGAAGAGATACTAGCGTCGAGATCCCATATGTCCGCGAGCAAACAGGCGCGCCATTGGCGCGAAGCCCGCTCCTGGTATCAGCAAGCTCTGCAGAGCTACGTCTCTCTTCGCTCCCAAGCGGCCCTGCGTGGAGGAGAAGCCGGAGAGCCCGACCGAATGGCGCAAGAGATCGCTAAGTGTGACGCCATGCTACGAAAGACGCAGAGTTCGGTGGCCTCGACGACCCACTGAGCAGTCCGGCCCATTCGCAGCGGACATCGAGCCGGACAAGAAACCGATTCTGGACCTTGCCGGTCAGGTTGGCCATGGCTTTCAGGGCCTGCTCGAACGTTCGCACTAGGGCATCTAAGTAAGCTGTGTCTCGACTGCTGCGTCACTCCGCACAGTCTCACATGGAGTCGATGCGCGAGGCACAGGGCAGGTTCCTGGAGCAGCTTTTGGGCGACAGGATTCACCTACTAACGGAGAAGGTTCAGTGAGAAATCGCGGGTCGAATCTCCGAATCGTGGGTTGGGAATTTCGCCTTAAAGCCGCTCACTGCTTTAAAATGTGGTGGCCAGGGACGGAGTTGAACCGCCGACGCCAGCCTTTTCAGAGTGTGTATAACGAGTGTTTTTAGGAACTTACAAGGACCCGTGGGACTGCCAAGTACCTGTAAGTAGCTGCATGACACGTTGAGTGCGGACTGGAACTGCGGACCAGCAATCGGGCTCTTGCATAAGAAAAAGTTTTGGCAGGAGTGGTTGATCGTCCGGTTTCTTCCGCAGGACTAAGGATTGCGGATTCAGGTCACAGTAATTGACTTGCGAATTTAGAAATTAGGGAACGAACCAGTGGCTTGGTTGGGATCGAAGACGTGGAGATGGACCTCAGAGAGTGGCGTTCTGCAGCACGGGCCGCGCAATGCCCGCAAACAAAGCGGCAATGTTCTCCAAATCACCGGTTCCGAACGGCGTAGCTTCCTTGACAGCTACGAGTGTAGGGATGCAACCAAGAACCAAACTCCACACCCATACGCGCTTTGTGGACATTGATCTGGGGCGAGAGTCGGCGCCGGATGAAACGACGGTGTTTAGATTCCGCACTCACAGGAGTCGCAGCAGTTGGGAGCGCGTATCTTCGAGCGGGTGCAGGAACGCTTACAAGAGCGGGGAGTGCGCATCGGTACGGCAGTTGCCAGTGGCCACAGCGTCTCTGGTTTCGCTATAAGGCCAGGTTCGTCGATACATCGCCGCCCGCTCCAAGAACTGCCAGATGGACCCAGAAATGTATTTACCTATATGTGACTAGCTGTACCACTGGAAACACTGTGGATAGTTGGTGACCACCGCAAAGTGCCCGTGCGCGTTTGGTGCCGTTCTAAGGGCTCCGCTACGATCCTGTAGGCCCGCCCAACCGGAACTGGAGAAGAGCACCCTCCGGATTGGAAACGACTGGACTGGGACAGGCCAGCCAATGATCCAGATTGACGCCCAGCAACATTTCCAAATTGCGCACGTCGGGAGCGTATTCTATCGCCAGCCGTTGTCGAAACCCAGCCTCGATGGCGGAGCGGGACTCATAGACATAGTTAAGTCGCCTCGCAATATCTCTAATTCCCCGCCACAGGGCCGGAGACACATATCCGATAGGTCGGAGTAATTTGTATGGATACATCAACCAATTCTGCAATGCCGGAAAGCGCACACGCTTGTTTTCATTGATGATTTCGAAGTTACTCCTTTTGTAGGAGCGCAGTCGCAAGAATGAGAGAACGTTCTCGTATGCAATGCCGGGCGCCTTGGCGAAATCGTCGTACAGGATGACGTGGACCCGCTCCTTGCCGAAGGCATCGAAATATCGTTGTATCTGCTCCGAAAATCTCGTGATCTCGCGATAGTGCGGACGCAGAACAGGCTCGCCTCGAAAAGGGCCTGCCCGCCAATATCGCGTTTCCTGAGAATCAATCGCCAACTCGAAGCGGGTAATGTGCTCGGTCCCATTGAACAGTTTCTGACTGTGCATCGAATGAATGACATCAATTGGACTCCGAACCATAACTATGATTTGAGCGGACGGATTGAAATCGAGAATCTCTTTCGGGGCACTTCGAGACGCCAAGTACGTCGTCGATGCTTCCCCGATTCGGCGCTTTCCGGTGGCGCGACTAAAATTGCTTAAATACTGCGTAAGCGTTGCTGAATTTCTCTGGTGGCCTACAACATCGCCGGCAAAGAAATTAGGCTCTTTGTCCTTCGACATGCCTATGTCTGGGTGACCGGACAGATACGAATAGAGCGCCGTGGTGCCGCACTTTGGTGCTCCCACGATGAAGAAGTTGGGTTTGTTTATCTTGAGCATACGTTCTTTCCTGGACCTAGCTGCGTTTGCATCCGACTCTGTCTGCCCTAGAATTGTCGAGGGTAACTCCCCCAGTATCACTTGGACGGGGGTGGCGCCGGCGCCAGTCCGACTACAGACTACGGACTGACGACACCCCCATCTGGCATCGATATTTTCCGAACTGACGCCTCAGAAGTGACCAGGCGAACTCGGGCTACCGGTGTTGACGATGGTCGATCCGCTTAATCGCTTGCACACTGGCGAGATTCTCCAAAGGACTGCGCATGCGTTCGTCGACTGGCAACCGCGCTCGATATTTGAGCAGCAGGCCGACGAGCTTGCGGGCGTGCCAATATCGCGGAACATACGAGGCCGGATTCGAGATGCAGCGGAAGAGCCAGCCCAGATACGCCTTGTCGGCCCAAACCGGGATCCTAACCTGGGTGCCACTCAGGAATGCGATCGCCGCGCCAATGCAGTGAATGGCCGGACGATAGTCGAGATTCACCTTCAGGTAAAGTCCAAGCCGCTCCTGTGTTCCTCCTCCAACCGCGACGATGACGTGCCGTGGGCAGCGCTTCCGCAGATGATCCAGCAAAATCTCATCCGCGATTGGATCGCCATACATCGGTGCAATGTAGGTGTCCTCCGCAGAGACCGGAACACCCTCTTGCTGCAACCACCCCACATTTCTTGCCGCACTGGCTTGGTCAGCCATGACCCAGAAGGTCGCCTGGGGCTGGCGCAGATCCGGAGATCGCAACAGCTCACGCAAGTACGCCAACCCAGAAAGTTTCCGGATCGGCTTTGGCTGCAGAAGGTTCCATACCATCACCATCAATCCGCTATCGGCAATGGCAAGATCGGCATGGGTCAGAGCATCGCGATATCCGGCGCTCGTAGTCAAAGCGGTTAAGGCAGGCGCAGCGGGGACTACCAGCAGGCCGCCATCGTGCATCCGTTGTACTGCTTCGCGCGCATTCCCGGAGAAGAACTGCACACCTAAAATGGATTGGAACGAGCTGCCTTCCCGGGGCTCGGCTGAAGGTGTTTTTGGAGTTTTTGTGGCAGTTGTGGAATTCATAACGAGAACTAAGAAAGCGAGTGTCGTACGATGGTTTGTTTCTTGGGAGTAGCGTTCGGGCGCTTCAAATTCGCGCCTTCTTGCCGCCTCATCCAGTCGACCGTGATCTGAACGCCCTGTTCCAGCGTATAGGGCAGGTCGCCGGCGACTTGCCTTGTGGGATTGAGGTCAAAGACAGCGTTCGTAAGCAAATTGTTCAGTCGAAATGAACTTAAAGGAGGGTTCCTCATACCGGCCGATTTCAGGAAATCTCCTACTCTTGCACCCAAGCGCATGGCCGCAATCGGCACCCGTCTGATCTGCCGTGAGCCGAATCGATCCGCTATGGTTTGTGCCCAATAGAGCGGATCTGTCGGTTCATAGTCAGCCACGTAGAATACCTTCCCGTGCACCATGTCGTTTTCCGCTACCTCCAGCAAACGACTGATCTGGACCACTGTGTTCAGCACAAAACCGTAGGAACGCCGAATCTCATAGCCGGTTGGATGAACATAGAATCCCTTCCTGACCGTATCGAAGAAGCCCCGGTAGGGAACATTAAACCAAGGCCCCCAAATTGAGGTTGGACGAACCAGAGTCCAGCAGAACTTATCGCCCGCCTGCTGCCGGACGAGTTGCTCTCCGACCTGTTTGCTGTGGCCGTAGGCAGTATGTGGGCAGTAATCATCGTCGTGCCGCGGAACATAGCCCAACTTACATACATACATGCTCGAGGCAAAAATCGCGCGCTTAAGTTTGGGCGCCTCCTTGGAGGCGGCTACTATGTTCGATACACCCTGGATGTTAGCGTCGTAGTCTCCGTCGGTGGTTCCGTCCAAGTCGGTGCGGGCTGCCAGATGAATAATGTATTCCGGGTCGAAATCCCGTACCGTCTCAATGAGCACATGTCGGTCCAGAATGTCTGCCTGGACGAAGGAACCAGGCGCGGCGGGATCTTTCGGAGGGCGAAGGTCGATATTCAAGACTTCGTGGCCGCCCGCAAAGCAGTGTTGTATCAGGTTGGTGCCAATGAATCCCGAACCACCCGTAACGATAATCCTGTTCATCGCCTCACCTCGTCACAAGCATTGGGTATGGATTTCAGTGCTGCGATTGCCCTGCGGCACTTCTCAGAGGAGACATTCAGCCGGTTCGGTTCGTCTTGGAAAAAGACGGCATCGACCTGAAGCTGTCGGCCAGTGTGTTCGTCGACCGTGCCCGCCGATAAAAGCCACAGAGAAAAACCAGCGGTTCCGAGGGCGCTCGCTACTCGCCCGAAAGAGTCCTGCCCGCTATAACAGGGGACCAAAGCAAGCTCAACGTGCAGGCCGATCAGCCTGGGCAACAATTCGCGCGCCCCTTCGAGGACCTGCGATTCGCAACCCTGCACGTCCACCTTGAGGAACGGTACATCTCCCTCCCGAAGGTACTCGCCGGCAATCTTGTCGAATCGCCTCATCAAAACTCGTTCTGTGCCGACATACGCAGAATCGGGTGCCGCCGCCAGATGAGCATCGAGCATGCCTAAAACGGAGCTGGAAACACTGTCACCCGCGATATGGATATCGACCAGGGCATCGGAATTTCCAATCGCCACGGGGGGAGGAACAATCCAATTGCAGTCGGCTTTTGCAGTCTTCAGCAAACGAGCATGCGCGTTCGACAGAGGTTCGAAGGACACGATCCGCCCGGCGTAACCGGCCAGCCGCAGTTCCTTGCCAAACTGCCCCACATTCGCGCCAACATCGAAGACGACATTGACCTTGTGCCACGCCAGCATTTTCGCCAGATGGCCGATGTCCGAAGGACGAGGATAGAGCTTCTTGAGTCTTAGGTAGGGCGCGGACCCTTCGATCCTGAGTCGGCGAGCGCCCCGGCGAACAACATCTCTAAACATCGACATTGGTATTGCACCTCGGATGAGTTTGTGGCCGGCGAATCGGCGGCGAGATGGGACGCACCCTAACTTCTAATAGTTCCGCGGCGAACGCCGGGCGCCTCGGACGCCGTCATTTGCGATGGGAGCGAAAGCTGGCGAAAGTTCGTCCCGCAGCCTTCCCCGAGAGGCGGCGATTCGTCCAAGAATGTCGGCGAAACCGCTCGCCGTACGGTTGACCTCGAAACACACCTCGAAGCACGCCTTCGCCTGCCTGCGCATGTGCTTTTGCTGTTCGGTCGACATACCCAGCCATCCCGTGAACAGGTTCTTGGTCCCGTCCAACGTATCGGAGGCCACGATTCCGGCCTCGGAGGCGGCGATTTCCCGCCAGATGTTGACCTTGTCGGAAATGAGCACGGGCAGGCCACAGGCCAGAGCTTCGGCTACAACGATTCCGAAATTTTCCGAGTGCGAGGGCAGCACAAATACTTCAGCCGCCCGGTAGGCGCCCCACTTGACCGCTCCGGAGAGCATTCCAGTCCAGGTAATTTGATCGGCAATCCCCAACCGGACGGCGTGGCGATGCAGTTCCGCCTTCCAGCCAACTTGATCGGGACCGGCCATGACCAGGTGCCACGCAAGATCTTCTGCGAATCGGTCCGCAAAGGCTTGGAGCAGAAGGTCGCAGCCTTTCTTTGGATGAATGCGGCTCAGAAACAGCGCCAGTCTCTTGCCGCGGAGATGGGGAAAATGGTCAAGAAATTCCCGCTGTTGGTCCGACGCATCCCCTTCAGGGGACGCAATGCCCAGGCCCGCGATCGCCTCGTTGCAGCGATACAAACAGAACGATTCGCGGGCCAGACGACGCTCCTCTTCGCAGGTAAACAGAACCACGCTCGCATCGCGCAGCACGCGGTACTCGGCCCATGGCCAGTACAGCCACTTCTTCAGGTGTTTCAGCGGGTATTGCCGTTTGAACCAGGGGTCCAGCATGCCATGGGTAAACACCATGTACGGAGTATGCCCGCCTCGGAGTGCACGCCATGTTCCGAAGCTGTTGTAGGTCCAAAGGCCATTGACGATCACTACATCGTAGTTGCTGGCATTCTCTCGCAGCCACGGCACCCAGCGTTTGGAATATCCGTATTTTCCGCCGGCGCTGCCCAGCGGATGGACCGGAACACCGAGGCCGCGCAAGAAGGGCTCCTCCGGGGAGTCCAGTGACGCAATCTCGGTTGTACACCCGTGTTCCCGCAGCACCGCTTCGAACTGCTTAATGACTTCGATCGGTCCGCCGTTCGACGGATGCATGGAGCAAATCGTTTGGAGAATCTTCATGTTGGATCGGAAGGCCGCAAAAGGTCAGCCTGACAATTAGTTTTCGGTTGCTCTCGCTTCGACTGCCACCGGACTGCGGAGCGAACGCCATCCTCGATTTGCGCCCTGCTTGAGGGAAGACATGTCCTGTTCCGTCAACACTCTGAATAAGAAAAGCAGAAGGACAAAAGCCCCGAGAAAGAGCGCCCCCAGAACCCACGCCGGCGAGGTGCGTCCGCTCATGCCGAGGAAGCAGGCCGCGATCGATACGGCGACCAGTTTGCCGGCTGTACGCAGACTCTGATTCAGGCCGAGCATTAGCGGGGCAATGGCCGCCAAGGTGCCCGCCAGCATGATCGCTTCCCCGGTCAAGAATGCCGCACCTGCTCCGACGGCTCCGGCGCGCGGTATGAAAAGGACATCCACCGCGGTTTGGCAGCCGACGACTGCGAGCAGCACGTAAAACATGAATCTTTGCCGCCCCGCCGCGGTTAGGGTGATGTTGTTGATTTGGCTCCAGAACATGAGCGGGAATGCCAGCAAAAGAATTCTGGCGGGCGCAACGGTTCCCGTGAACCTGGCTCCGAACAGCAGCCGTGTGCCGTAGCCCGTGTACAGCACGCCAATGCCCGTCCCCAACACTGCCAGCATGAGCCCCAGTCTGACGAACGTTGCGTAGGTTCCTTGAAACCGGGCCTCCTGTTTATCCTGGCCGCTCACCATGGAACAGAAGATCGGGAAAGCGGCGGTGATCACGTCCACCGGGAGCACCCGAAGCATTTCGAAGGCCCGGAAACTCGCGGCGTAAATACCCAGCTGCTCGGCTGAGGACAGGGCCTTGGTAAGAAAAAGATCGACCCGGCAGTGCACGCCGAGCAGCAGTGCGACACCCATCATGGGAAGGGACTCGCGGAACAAGTATCCGAGTTTATCCAGTTGGGGACGGAAACTGCCGATGCGCCAGCGCCGGAAGAACCAGAGGTAGGCCGCTAGCGCCTTCATGCCCATCGAGAGCGTCAAAAGGCCGAGGATCGCCACCATCGACCCACGCCGGACCACAATGGCGATGAATCCAGCCAGAAAGAATATTCTTTCGGCGGTGATCAGCGTGGCTTCGAACGACATCTTCTGTTCGGCTCGGAAAAACGCTACCGGGACCACGAACAAGATTTGAAATGCGGATGCCATGCCCGCGAGGAGGAGCCCTCTCGAGAGGGTCCAATCGCTGCGCCAATGCACGGCTAGAGACCCTGTGGCCACTGCAGCCGTCAGTGCGAAGCAACCATGAAGGAAAATGCAGGCCCAGAGGTTCTGCCTCCAATCGCCGATATTCCGCGTTTGCTCGCGCACCAGTATGGAATCGGCGCTGCCGCAGAACGCCAGCTCCATGAACGAGGTGGCGGCTAGGATGAACACCAATTTGCCGAAGTTCACGACCCCGAAATGGCGGGCCGCAACCCCCAAAAACGTCAAGTTGACGACGGCCGATAAGACCCTCGACCAAAGAATGAAACTAAGATTTTTAGAAAAGCGCCGAGCGAGGCTCAAGGAAGAACTCGATTTCTTTGCCAGTATTTTTTCGGATACAGACCGAGGGACCGCTTGCCCCGTGCTTTACGATTCGAATGGGGTAGCTTCGTAAACTCCCCGCGCCCAAACTCAGCCCCACCCTCAGTTGTTGCTTTCCAGGAAACGTAAATACGACTCCGCTCGCGCGCGCCAGCTATGCTGCCGCGCCATTTCCAGGTCCGGACACGACTCAGTTTGGCCGGCAGCAAGACAGGCTTCGAGAACCCGGACGAAGTCCTGAACATCTCCGTTTTTGAAATACCACGCCCGGTCGGCCAAAGCTTCCCGGACCTCGCCTACAGCATTGGTGACGATGGGCGCCATGGCCGCGGTAAAGTAGTAGACCTTGCCGGGGCAGCGGGCCCAGTTCCACCAGTTGTCCCGGATGGGGAAGACCTGCGCATCCGCCGCGGACAGGTACTTGGGCACGAGTTCGTCGGGCACGAAGCCACACCACTCGATTGAGTCTTCGAGGCGCAGTTCCTTAGTACGCTCCCGGAGAGACGGGAGAAGCGGACCGGCGCCTATAAAAACGAAAACGACGTCCTTGCGTCGGCTCACGATCTGGACCGCTGCCTCGAACACCATGTCGGCATCGTAGTTAGCCTGGAGAGCGCCGAAGTAGACGACCACCTTACGACCGCCCCACTGCCTCTTGATCTCCTCCCACCCCAACCGCTGTTCCAGGAACAGGTCGAGGTCTACGGCATTGGGCAGATAAAACGCGGAGTCCCGGCGCGGCGCCCCAAAGTGCTTTTGAAGAAAACGGCTCGCAACCACCAGACGATCGGCATAGTGAACCGACGCATTCTCGCCCAACCGATAGAACAGCCGCTTCGCATGGCCAAACATCGCGATTCGGGAGAGGTGTTCGTCCAAATCAACGATCAGCTCGCATTTGTACCGCATCCGATAGGCGGCCGAGGGCGGCAGGCAAGGCTTGATGACCTCGACGCAATGGACGAAGCGCGGGCGCAGCGAGCGCAGCACATCGTACTTCGAGCGCATCTCTCTCCACCCTCCGGCTGCGGTGAAATGAACCGGGACACCATCGTAATGTCCTTCCGGAAACCACTTGCGGTTCTCCGGAAGGTCGGGAAGCAGGATGTGGGCGTCAACGCCCAGGCAGTGGAGGTTACGCGCCAGCCCGACGACGCGATAGTTTGTGCCGAAGGCTTGGGTTCCGGCGCTGACAAAGGCGATTCTCATTCCCGGCATCTTATTCCTAGCATCTTAGGCTCTGGCGGACGCGCTGGACTTGGGCGCGTGATGTTTGCGGGCGGCCTCGAAGGTCTCGCGCAGTCCTTCGCGCAAAGAGATGCGAGGCCGGAAATCGGGGATCAGGCTCTGTTGCAAGGTAAGATCCAAGCCCTTGCGCGCCGGGCCTTCTGGCTTGGTGGTATCGAAGATAATCTTGCCCTTGTATCCGGCGATTGCGGTCAGCTCGGAGACGAGGTCCGCGATCCTGGTCTCCTCCGTCCATCCGATGTTGACCGGCACAGCGTTCGCCGCCCTCTCCAGCATGAGCTTCATCAGCATCGCGACGTCGGAGCCATAAATGAAGCTTCGCGTCTGATGGCCGCTGCCCCAGATCAAAAGCGGTTCCTCACCGGCCAGCAAGCGCCGGATGAGCGCCGGGATCACGTGTGGCTCCTCGTGGTCCCAGTGGTAGCGCGGCCCATAGGCGTTGACTAGGCGGACGATGGCGACTTCGAGACCATACTCCCGCGCGTAGTAGGCGCCCTGTAGCTCCGCGACACGCTTGGCCCAACCGTAACCTGCATTGGGCGCCTCGGGAAGGTTGCGCTCAGCGGCCCCTTCCGGCGTGGGCACGGGCGAGCCGTCGGGATACACGCAGGAGCTGCTCGTGACCAGGAAACGCCGTACGCCCGCCTGCCGGGCCGCTTCCAGCATGTTCAGCGAGATCATCAGGCTGTCGTACAACATCTCGCCATGATGGCGGCTGCTGTAGCCGATCCCGACCGTTCTCGCCGCCAGATCGAACACCGTGTCCATGCCGCGGACGGCCTGCCGACACGCGGCTCGGTCCTGCAGGTCGAGCTGGAGAAACTCAAACTGGCCGGCGCAACTCCGCAGGTTGTCCAGGGACCCGCTCATCAGGCTGTCGGCCACGCGCACCTGGGCCTCGTCCCGCAATAGCTGCTCGACCAAATACGACCCGATCAACCCGCAACCGCCGGTGACCAATACTTTGCGTGAATGCCAAAACTCCGACAAGCGATCCTCCTTGGGCACACAATGTTTCGTTACACAATGTTCGTTACACAATCTTCGATACACAATCTTGGATCGACAATCTCGGATCCACGATCCTCTGGCGGCTCGCTCTGCTAGGTTGGAGCCACGCCGTTCTACTCAAGAAGGTTTGCCGCCGAGCACCAGCGTTGCCGGTGAATCCTGCGCTTGAGGGACGGCTTTCGAGAGAATCGCACCGGCGATCACTACCATGGCCATGAACACGGCATTGGCGTATATGGTCAGAACGGCGAAGAAATTATTGAAGCCGATCCATATCCAGGCGAACAGGAAATTGATGTAAATACACATCCAGAGAGGCGATTGCCGCTTTCGAAACTGCACATACGCGAGGTTGACGAGTGCGGTGTACAGGAATGTGCCGATCAAGCAGAACCACGCGCCACCCTCGAAATACAAGTCTCTCAGGTAGGTCCCCATGTTCGCGGCGCCTGTGAGCTCATGATAGTTCGCCTCGTAGTCCTTCACCATGGTTCTGGCGATCGAGCCTTGTAGAGTTGCGGAGAGGAGCGGCCGTAACATGGACGCGCCCCAATGGGATTGCCCATTGCTGGATCTAACATAACGGCTGAAATTTTCGAAGTTCAGGGTCGCGTAGCCGTAGGGTATGGCCAGCGCCTCATTGATGGGCCACGGGACGTCATCCACATACCGGAATTCGATCATGCCGGAGTAAGTGAGGGTCGGATTTCTACTGTCTCCGGCCAATCTCAGCATCGTCATCGCCGCGAACGAGACCGCACCGGCAAGGCTCCAAATAGCCATCTTCTTGAAGCGAAACGGCCGGTTCTGTGAGCGTAGAGAGTAATAGTAGAGAACCGCGTAATAGAACAGGGAATCGAAGACGTCGGACTTCGACGTTTTGAGGATGCCCAGGAAAGGCGGAATGGCGGCGATTCCGTAGAAGAGCCACTTGGTTCGCTTTTCGTGGGCGCACCGGGCGACGTAGAAGCCGAGCAGGCCTGCAGTCGCCAGTCCTCCGCCCAAAATTTCAAGCTTGGAGTCCTTGCCGTACCGATGCAGATCGCTGTCGGTGGCCAGGACGTTGGCATACTGAAACAGTGGAATGCCCCGGCCGAACTCGGCGGACAGGGTTGCCGCGCAAGTTATCAGAAAGAACAGCACGACAAAGAGGCGCAAGTACAAACTGCCTTCCCAGGACCGGCCATACCTTTCGAGAGAAGCGCCGAGGTTCCGCCTGCCCAGAAAACACGCTGGCATCAGGCAACCGCCAATCAGGATCGCGGTTGAGACCGCGATCAGGGTTGCCCCTTCTGCCCCGAATCCATCCTGCAGCCTTGACCACTCGAGAAAACTGCCGATTAAAGGAACAATCCAGCAGTAGAACAACAGGTTGAACGGTGAAAGGGGGTCTCGCAAGGTGGCCGCGTTCAACGCCCTCCAGGCGAACCATACGAGCGCCAGCGCCGAGAAGACGATCACTTCACGCATAACAGTATTCCAGATGCAAAGGCTCGATCCGGCCTGCCCGCCGTGGAAGCGCAACCGAACGCAGGGCGAGGAAATGCCAGCGGGAGCTTGTCTACTGGCCCGTCCCGCTGAATACGACCTGGGGAGTTTTCAGCATGATCTTCAGGTCGAGCCAAAAGCTCCACCGGTCCACATACTCCGTATCGAGCTTGATATATTTCTCGAACGAAGGATCGCGGCGGGCTTCGACCTGCCACAGACCGGTAATTCCCGGCAACACGGTCAGCCTTTTCAGATGTTCGAGTTCATACTGCACGACTTCGGAGGGGAGCGAAGGACGGGGCCCGACCAGGCTCATGTCGCCCTTGAGAACATTCCAGAACTGCGGCAATTCGTCGAGACTGTACTTGCGCAAAAAGCGGCCCACCCGCGTGATCCGTGGATCGTTCTCCATCTTGAACAGCACTCCATCGCGCTCGTTGAAGTCGCGCAGTTCCTCCTGCAGCGCCTCGGCCCGCTCGATCATGGTGCGAAATTTCAGACAGGTAAAGGCGGCGCTTTTCTTGCCCACGCGCGTCGACCGGTAGAGTGCCGGACCGGGGGAGTCCAGCTTGATGGCGAGGGCGATCGCCAGCCAAACCGGGGAACTCGCGATCAGGGCCAACCCGGCGAACAGGATGTCGACCGAGCGCTTCAACAGCTGCCCGAGGGCGGGAAACCGTTTCCCGGGAATGGACAACGCGGGGAACGATCCTAAGGGATCGATGCAGGCTCCGTCAGCTCCCTCCCCGTACAGGTCGGCGACGATGCGGACGGGGACGCCCCACTCCCGGGCCACAGCGACCGCCTGCTTCACCAAACGCCGGTCGGCGGGGAGAGCGATCAGCAGTTCGTCGATAAAGTAGGCGCGCAGGATGTTGCCGAGTTCGCCGACCGGTCCCAGCACATCGTCGGGCGCGATCTGGCCGGGATCGCCGTGGACCGCGCCGGGCGCGTCCGGCCAGCCGTTGAGAAAACCTCTTACCAAATACCCAAGTTCGCGGTTGGCCGACAGGTAGTCTCTCAGGTTTTGGGCGGAGACATCGTTGCCCATAATCAGCGCATGCCGGACGCCCCTGCCGGCAATCCTCGCCGAAACGTACCCGCGAATATAGACATGCCGAAGCAGCAGCGCACCCGCGGACACCAATGCGGCGAAGGTTACTCCCTCGAGCGAAGACGCTGCCCCCGATAGGCGAAGGTATACCGCCATTGTGACCCAGGCCGAACTGACGGCCTTCAGCACCGCCCCGATCCTCTCCGGCATGGCCGCAGTTTCGCCGGCGTTGTGAAGACGCTGGCTATGACAAAATAGAACGGCCAGAAGGGGAAACAACAGCAAGCTGGGTGCGATCTCGCTTCCGGGCTGCCGCCGCAGCGCCAACAGTGGCGTTTCGTGAA
>Ga0074045_10003183_pt1 | contig 14850 bp, 17 predicted proteins | sample BogForMeECP23OM2_FD_94442 | JGI IMG/M metagenome (GOLD analysis project Ga0074045, IMG submission 94442) | Bog forest soil microbial communities from Calvert Island, British Columbia, Canada - Bog Forest MetaG ECP23OM2 | ecosystem: Environmental > Terrestrial > Soil > Wetlands ...
GGAAGTCGTTCGATCCGGAGCGGGTGATGATGTTGACCACGCCACCGGCGGCGCGGCCGTACTCGGCGGCGTAACTGTTGGTAATGATTTGAAATTCCTGCACCGCCTCCTGCGAAACGGTGGAGCGCACGCCGTTGACCGAGTTGTCGGTGGCGTCGGCGCCGTCCACGTTCACCAGGTTCGAACGGGCGCGCTGGCCGCTCATGTTGAGGCCGGAAGTGGGGGCGGCGCCGGTGTTGGGCGCGTTGTCGCGCACGACCTGGGAATCGGTCAGGGTGAAGTTGATGTAGTTGCGGCCGTTGATGGGCAGATTGTCGATGCGGCGCTGGCCGATGGTGTCGGTGGTGGAACTGCGCGAGGTTTCTACGAGCTCCGCCTGCGAACTGACTTCCACGACTTCCTTGCCGGTTGCAACGGCCAGCGTGATGGGAAGTTCAACCAATCCGCCGACTGTGATCACAACGCCGGTGCTTAGGATTCCGCTGAAACCGGGAGCGTCAATCGACACTGTGTAAGTCCCCGGAGGCAGCAGTTGAGCGCTGTAGCCGCCCTCGCCGTTGCTGGTGGCAGTGCGCTCCAGGCCCTTGGCCGCGTCGCGGACGATGACCGTGGCGTTGGCGACGAGGTTTCCCCTGGGATCTTTCACGGTGACGTGCAGATCACCGGTGGCAGAGCCGCCCTGGCCAAAACCAAGGGCGGACAGCAGCAGGACCAAGAAACACAAGGAGGCAGACTTGACGGTGCGGATCATAAGGTTCTCCCTTGGACTCGCGCAAGCGAGCAGACGGCGGGACTGATTTCCACGGCAGGTGCCGATGTGATCACGGATGGTTTGGAACGAGTTGCTTTGCAGCCCGGTGGTTTTTATAACAGAAAGACCACCGAAAACAAGTCAGGAATCGAAAAGGGTGGTTTCCGAGTTACCCCAGATGGGTTACTGAAGTTCGTCCGGCGTTGCGGGGAGCACAGCCCAACAGCGGGTGGAAGTTAAGGGCTGCGATGAAACTCACAACATGGCCGAAATGCGGACCGGGGCAGCTGGATTTTGCAGCCGGCCCAGCAGCATGGCGGAGCCATTCAACTGTTCGTAGCCGCGAAGGATGGGAGCGGCCGCCCAGCCGGAGTTCGGCCAGGCCAGGGCGAAATAAATTCTGAGCAAGGCAAAGGTGGCGTTGCGGCGCAGCAGGAGGGCGTTGTCCACGAGCCGGCGGGCGGCTTCGGCGGTATCGGGGTTGCCGGCGGTCAGTGCGGCCTGTCCCATGCGAACCAGGACGGCGGCGTTTCTTCCCGCCGCTTGAACGTAAAGGGCCGTGGCGCGCAGTCGCTCCCGCTGGACCAGGCGAAACTCCGCAGCGGGCAAGCGGCGGCGGAGGTATTCGTCTTCTGCGGGGTCGACGAGGTTGCGGAATGCCTCAACGTCTATGGGCTGAATTTGTTCCGCGAGCCCTGAACCGGCGGTGACCTGCAGGCTGCGCGAGACCGCGACGCCGAGAATGAAGATCAGCGCGAGTGCAGCGGCGACGACGAGAATGATAGCCAAAGTCATGGTTGGACCAGACGCTCCAGTTCCCGGTTCCAGACCTCGAGGTTATTCTCGGGCAGTGGAACCGCGGGGGTCGCAGCAACTTTGCTGGGGATGAGCAGGTAATAGAACCAGATGAGGACGCAGGCGTGGTAGGTCGCCATGTTGAGTAAGTCGAGAAGATGTCGCTTTTCGGGCAGGCCTCCATTGGCCATCACGGCCCACGTCGCGAGGTGTACACAGGCGGAGATGCTTAGACCGAGAGCAACTCCGAAAAGTGGCCGATCTAGCGTAAGGCGGAAGTAGGATGAAACAACAAAGATGAAGGCCAGCAAGCCGGCTTCGATCAGATAGATCGTTTGCTCCAGGATGTGCGCTCCAGAAACGATTCCAAAAAGGCCATCCTTTGGGGTACAGGCGGCAGCCAGGCCGGCGGCCAGCACCAAGACCACGCCAACCCCGCGAATCATGAACTTGCCGACCTTCGCGACAGAAGGATACGGGTCAAAGATGCGGGCGAAAATCTCTCCCACCAACGCGAACTTTAAAAGACCCTCGACCAGCAATCCCGTCCAAAAGATCAGCCACCATGTTCCAGGAGTTACCGAAGGGACTACGTCGGTAGCGTAAACAACGAGTTGTTCAGTCGCGCCTAGGATGGCAAAAGCGAAGAAAACCGGATACCGCTGGTTGAGACCTCGTCGCCACAGGAGCAGCCCAAGCAGCAAGAGGAACAGATTCGGAGCCACCCAGAGATAGTGCCAAAGTAGTGAGTGCGCCTGCAGCATGACGATAGCGAAACACTATACCGTACCCGCTGCAGGCGACAAAGTTTTCGTGATTCTTGTCCGGTTTTTGTAAGAATACAAACTTCCGGCTACGGCTTGCACAAGGTTGGGCCACAATTAGTGCCGCCTGCACCTCCATCGGCCCGGACGGCGGTTGGAACCACTAAGGTGGACGCGAACAGGACAGCTGCGCCGAGGATGAGAAGGATGCGTTTCATGGTTGTTTTCTCCTTGTGACTGCGAATTGGACCGTGATAATTTCATGGGCGCAGTCGTGCGCGCAACGAGTCTGCGAACCTTGGAGCGTTCGGAATTCGTAACAAGATGACGCTGAAATCGGCGCTACAGGACGTGAAAGAAACCACTCTGGCGGCCGTGTCGGGGCTGCTGGGGAAGCTGGTCTATCTGGCGTCGCTGCGGCGCGCCCAGGGGCGCTACGAACACTGGGGGATGGAACTGGTGCACGGGCCGGAGTCTTCCGAACGGGCCTTGAAGACGGCCCACAGCGAGGTTATCGCCGGAGTGTTACGGATGCCGCTGGCGTCGTTGGTCGAGGATCTGGAGGCATCGAGCGGCGCGACGGGAGTGACTGCCCAGGCCTACGTCGATGGGATGAGGGCCCGCTTCGAGGACTTGCTGCCCGGAGATCGCCAGGCGCCGGCCGCCAGTCACCTTAATTCAGTGCTGCTGGCGCTTTCGATGCTGGAGAAGAATCGAGGGCGTGCCACTCGGTCAATTTCATAGCCACTCCCACCACCTGGCCGAGCACCTCGGCTTCCTGGGGATGGCGCAGGATGCGAACCGGAACCGGCGACAAAGGATGCGGTTGAAGAATGATCTCCTCACGGCGCATACTGCACCAGCAGCAGGTGTGGCCATCGCGGGTTTCGACAAAATAAATGGGGCGTTCGTATTCCGAGCGCCAGGAACCTTCGACCACTTTATTTTTTGACTCGTCCACCTGGATGAAACTGCCGGGCGGCAGAATCGGATACATGGTGAAATCCTGTGTGCCGACGTAACCGTAAGTGAAATCGCTGTTGGCAAATTGCGCGAGGTAGGCGACGGGCACCATTCCCCACTGCTCGACCATGCGGCCCAGGTTGGTGGTGCGCCGGTCGTCAAAGCTGGGATCGAGCCGCAGCGGCACCTGCACTGAGGAAAGGCCAGCCAGCGCATCGGAAACGTGCGACTTCGGCGGAGAGACCAGGCCGAGGTCGGCGGCTAGATTGCCCAGGTCGACGCCATACCACGACATCAGCTCGCGAATGTCGCGGCGGTAGATGACCGAGAGCGTGTAGAGCCGGAAAATGCTGGGTAGAATGCCTTTGGTCTCGATGTCGGACAACCGGCTGGGAGGAATGGAAAATTCCTCGTTGCGATATTTGTCAGCCACGCGCGCGCTGGAGTTCTCGACGTCACGCATGGTGAGGCCGAGTTTCTCGCGCAGCGTGCGAAGACTTTTTCCCGCCGGTAACATGGGTATCCTCCAAAGAAAGTGGGGGAATCATATCAAAGGGGAAGCGCTAAGTGGGTAAGACTTGTGTGAAAATTTAAGCACACCAGTCTTGTTACGAAATCCGAACACGCGTGTGGCCCCGTCAGACGCGCACGCCCGAGGGTCTGGCGTCTTCAGCGACTCGAATCAAGCGCCCACTCCCAGCCTGTGGATTTCCTGTGGTTGTTCGGAATTCGTAACACGCCGGTGCGGGAAGCAAGGATTTTCTTTTATCGAACTGCCCCACTCCACGGGCTGATTTTTCCGGCAGCCTTGAAGTCCCCAACAAGATTTCAGAGATGACATTTGTCACGCTCACCGCGTGATGGATGGCACTGGTGCGTTTCTTCGCCGTTCGCGATGATGCAGTTGTTGATGGTGCAATCGTAGATGGCGCAATCAGTGGACGGGAAGACGAGAATCGATTCCCGCCCGGACGCGCCCAACGGGGCGGGAGGACCGAAGATGATTGAAACCCTGGAGCAGCCACGAAGCGCGGGAATCGCGAATTCGAACCTGGTCGTCGCCAGCCTGGAAGGCGTGAACATGAATTATGGCAGCGTGCGGGCGCTGCGCGGCGTCGATTTCCGGGTGAACGCCGGAGAGGTCGTTGCCTTTCTCGGTCCGAACGGCGCGGGCAAAACTACAGCCGTGAAACTATTGCTGGGATTGCTGCAGCCCAATTCGGGAAGGGCACGCGTTTTTGGCGGCGACCCGACGAATCCTGAAAACCGGATGAGAACCGGGGCCATGTTGCAAGTGGGGCGAGTTCCGGAAACGTTGCGCGTGCGCGAGCACATCGACTTGTTTTCCACGTATTACGAGAAGCCGATGGCGCTCGGGGAAGTACTGGCCGCCGCTGGTTTGGAGAAATTGAGCGACCGGAAGTTTGGCGACCTCTCTGGCGGGCAGAGGCAGCGCGTGCTGTTCGCGCTGGCGATTTGCGGCGATCCGGATCTGGTGTTTCTCGACGAACCTACGGTCGGGCTCGACGTGGAGGCGCGGCGCATGTTGTGGGACGAGATTCGCCGGATGGTCGATCGCGGCAAGACGGTGCTGCTGACGACGCATTACCTGCAGGAGGCTGACGCGCTGGCCGACCGCGTTGCCGTCATTAATAAGGGAGAGATCATCGCCCAGGGAACTCCGGCGGAGATCAAGGCGAAGACCGCGGGCAAGCGGATTCGCTGCATCACCAGCCTCAATCTGAACGCCCTGCGCCAGATTCCAGGGGTCACGGAGGTGAAAGAAGATCGCGAAGCGGTTGAGATTCACGCCATCGAGGCGGAGCCGATCGTTCGCGAACTGCTGGCGCGGGATGCCGGACTCTCGGGCCTTGAAGTCAGCAGCGCGGGCCTGGAAGAGGCTTTCCTGGAGTTGACCCGCGACACTACGAACGAAGCTAATCAATCCAACTGAGTCCAATGGATACGTGAGCACCGGAGGAAACACCATGACGACGACCACCGCGCCCCTGGCCCTGAGCAGGCCGCAAATTCAGCGCTCGCCGCGGCACACGGCGATCATTTATCTGAAGGAAGCGAAGTACGAGTTCCTGAAGAACCTGCGTCTGCGCATGTACACCATGTCGGTGCTGAGCTTTCCGATTATGTTTTACGTGCTGTTCGGGCTGCTGCTGAACGGGCACCAGGCGATTGCGGGTACGTCGGTGCCCGCATACATGATTGCGACCTACGGCACGTTTGGCGTGATGGGCGCGTCGTTGTTTGGAACGGCGGGGGGATTGGCGTCGGACCGCGGCCTGGGGTGGTTGCAGGTGAAGCGCGCCAGCCCGATGCCGCCGTTCGCATATTTCACGGCCAAGGTTGTGACCAGCATGATTTTCAGCGCGATCATCGTGCTGGCGCTGTTCGCACTGGGTTACGCCTTCGGCGGCGTGCGTATGCCTCTCGGCCAATTTGCCCTGCTGGTGGGAACGCTGGTGGCTGGTTCGCTGCCGTTCTCGGCGATGGGACTGGCGCTGGGATATTTCACCGGGCCGAACTCGGCGCCCGCGACCATCAACCTGATTTATTTGCCGATGTCATTCTGCAGCGGGTTGTGGGTGCCGTTCATGTTCCTGCCGAAAATTGTGCAGCAGATCGCGGTCGTGATGCCGCCGTATCACCTGGCGCAATTGGCACTGGGAATCGTGGGAGCGGGACGCCATGAACCGAATGCGGCGCATTGGGAAATGCTGGCGGCGTTCACCATGATCTGCCTGGGCGTGGCGCGGATCGGGTTCCAGCGCGATAAGGGAAAACTATACGGCTGAAGCCTTGAGGTCGCGCGCCCGGTCTGCGCGCGAGATCCCTTCGGCTTCGCTCAGGGCAGGCTCTTCCCTCCGCCTGAAAAGCGGCTACGGTCAGGATGACGCCCGGTTGAATGAAGTCGAGTGGGACGAAGTCGAGGACACCATGATGAGCGCAGGAAAATCAATCGGCGGTACGATGCTTCTGATCTGCTTCGGGCTGGTCACCATGTATGGCGGAGAAAAATGGCTGGTGGCCTTGATTCCTGCGGCGATCCTGGTGTGGTATGGAACTGGACCGGCGCTGCGGCGGGGCCGGAATTGACTGGCGGGGCGACAATAGACGTATGCCGGTGATGAACTTCGATCGCGATACAACGTGCGCAAAGGGGAGTCCGCTGAAGCTGAAGCCCTGGAGGGTGATCTTTAAGGACAAGGATCACGGATGGAGTCCTCTGCTTTGGGTGGTTTACCTGGGCTTCTTTTTTATGGATCCGGTGATGAGTCACGCGAGCCCTTCGCGATGGCTCCTCGATCTGGGCGGCGCCGCCGTTTTTCTGGTTCTCTATTTTGGACTGTTCGTCCTCGAGAACCCGCGGACAATATTTCACGTTGGCGGGATGGTGCTGCTCGGGCTTCTGTTCCAACCCATCAATGGAGGGGCCTGCACGTTCTTTATTTTTGCGGCGGCCATGCTGCCGTTTTGCGTGGAGACGCAGACGGCTGCCGTCGTCGGATTGGGCACGATTGGAGCGATCGGCGCCATCCAACCGATCTGGCGACACGACAGTGGCTTGGTGCTTTTTTATTCCGCGATCTTTCCGGTAATCATCGGCGCGGGCAATACATTTTTCGCCGAGCGCAACCGCATGAACCGGAGACTGCGCAAGGCCAACGAAGAGATTGAGCAACTGGCGAAAGTCGCCGAGCGAGAGCGCATTGCGCGCGATCTGCATGACGTTCTCGGACACACGCTGTCGCTGATCACGCTGAAGTCGGAACTTGCCGGCAAACTGATCGATCGCGATCCCGAGCGGGCAGGAAAGGAAATCCGTGAAGTCGAGCAGATCTCGCGGCAGGCCCTGACCGATGTGCGGGACGCGATTCGCGGCTATCGTTCGCAGGGACTGGTGGCCGAGCTGGCGCAAGCGAAGTCGACGCTTGAGACCGCCGGATTAACCGTGCAGTGCGATGCCGCGACCACGGTGAAACTGCCTGCCGTACAGGAAAGCGTGCTGTCGCTGGCAGTGCGCGAAGCGGTCACCAACGTGGTGCGGCACGCGCGGGCCCACACCTGTCGCATGCGCCTCGAACAGGAAAACGGCAGCTGCCGCCTGGAGATTCAGGACGACGGTCTGGGCAGTTCCAACGGCGAGGGGAACGGATTGCGAGGCATGCGTGAACGCGTGGAAATGCTCGGGGGCACGCTGCTGCGCGAAACGCGGGCTGGAACCAAACTCACGATCACGCTGCCCACGAAGGAAGTCGTGGCGCAAGGCGAAGGCAGCCGCAATTGAACCCGCCATTTAAAGAGAGCGGTAAAGAAAGCGGCAAAGAAGGCGCCCGAGAAGGCGGCCGGGAAAACGCCAAAGACGGCCGCAAGACTATCCGCGTGGTTCTGGCCGAAGATCAGGGGATGGTGCTGGGCGCGCTGGCCGCGCTGCTGGAAATCGAGGGCGATATTTCGGTCGTGGGGCAGGCGCGCAACGGCAAAGAAGCGCTCGAAGCCGTGCTCGCGCACAAGCCCGACGTCTTCATCACCGACATTGAAATGCCGCACATGAGCGGCCTCGACGTGGCTGCGGAATTGAAGCGGCGGCGGACAGGGACGCGCGTAGTCATCGTTACTACGTTTGCGCGCTCGGGATACTTGCGGCGCGCGCTCGAAGCCGGGGCGTCGGGATATTTGCTGAAGGACATGCGCTGTGAAGAACTCGCCGACGCCGTGCGCCGCGTGCATCAGGGGCTGCGCGTGATTCATCCCGAACTGGCGACGGAGGCGTGGGGAGAAATGGATCCGCTCACCGACCGCGAGCGGCAAGTGCTCAGACTGGCCGGCGAAGGCATGGCCAGCGGGGATATCGCTGGCGAGCTGGGATTGTCCGACGGCACGGTGCGGAATTATCTTTCCGAAGCAATCAGCAAGTTGGGGGCGAGCAATCGCGTGGAAGCGGCGCGGATCGCGCGGACCAAGGGATGGTTGTAAGAACCGCCGCAGTCTGTATGATATGGCTGAACGCGGACTCGGATGACGATAAAGAAGCTAATTCTGAGAAACTGGCGGAACTTTCAAACCGTCGAGGTCGAACTCGAGCAAAGAGTGTTTGTCGCGGGTCCGAACGCCTCGGGCAAATCCAACCTTTTGGACGTCTTCGCTTTCCTTCGTGATATTGCGAAGGCCGGAGGAGGTCTCCAGAAGGCCGTGAGCGAACGTGGCGGACTCTCAAAGCTCCGTTGCTTGGCCGCAAGAAGGTACCCAGACGTAGAGGTCGAGGTCCACGTAGCCGATAACGGTACAACGTGGTCGTACGCCATCGGTATCAAGCAAGAAACCCGGGGATATCGGCTGCCTCTGCTGGCCTATGAGCGGGTCATGAAAGGCGATGAGACAATACTGACGCGCCCGAACGATGAAGATAAAGCCGACCCCCTAAGGTTGAGCCAAACCCATCTCGAACAGATAAACGCAAACGCCAAATTCAGGGACCTTGTCCGGTTCTTCGAGTCAATCAGTTATCTCCATCTTGTGCCGCAGCTCCTGAGGCACCCCGAGGCATTTTCAGGCCCCGGCGTTCCCGGCGATCCCTTCGGGAAAAGCTTTCTGGAGAAGGTTGCGAGAACCCCCGAGGCGACGAGACGGTCGCGTCTCGGAAGAATAGAGGCGGCACTCCGCATCGCTGTTCCGCAGTTGAAGGAATTGAAGCACACGAAAGACGAAGCTGGCATTCCTCATCTTGAAGCAGTCTATGAACACTGGAGACCGCACGGCGCAAGGCAACGCGAGGACCAATTCTCGGACGGCACTCTTCGGCTGCTTGGCTTGCTATGGTCGCTGCTGGAGGGCGACTCGCTTCTCCTGCTGGAGGAGCCTGAACTGTCGCTTAATGCCGGCATAGTGAGAAAGTTGCCCGGTCTGATGTACCGGCTCCAAAGGCAGAAAAGACGACAGATCATCATAAGTACTCATAGTCCCGACCTGCTTTCAGATCCAGGGATTGGAGGAGAAGAAGTGCTGCTTCTGACGCCTAGCAACGAGGGTACGCACGTGGCTCTAGCATCGTCTCTGAGCGATGTTCGGGACCTTTTGGAGGGCGGACTTACGATAGCTGAGGCGGCGTTGCCCAAAACCGTTCCGCCATCAGTCGGACAGTTGGACCTCTTCGAATGAATGGCCCGATTCCGATCAATATTGCGGTCGAGGATGCGCTGACGGAGTCACTACTCTTCAAGCTGCTAAATACGCTTCCGAATCTTTATGCGCCCCGAACAATTTACAACCGTGGTGGCAATGGGTATCTGCGCCGGAACGTGAACGGATTCAACCTGGCTGCGCGGGGAACGCCTTTCCTGATAGGAACAGACCTTGACCGGTACGAATGTCCGCCGAGGCTCATTGAAGATTGGTTATTACAGCCAAAACACCACAACCTGCTGCTCAGAGTGGCGGTGCGGCAAGCCGAAGCTTGGGTACTTGCGGATAAAGAAAACTTTGCAGCTTTTCTCGGAATACGGCCTTCAATGATCCGCGAAGACGTCGAGTCTATCCAGGATGCTAAGAGGGAGCTGATCCAACTCGCGGCGCGCTCGAGAAGAAGAGTACTCCGCGAGGACATTTGTCCTCCGCTCCATAGCACAAGAAGAGTCGGGCCAAATTACAATGCACGTCTCGCCGCGTTCATCCAGCAGTTGTGGGACCCGAACGCAGCTCGACAGCGTGCAGCGAGCCTGTCACGGACTATCGACCGCCTACTCGCGTTCAGGCCGACATGGCTTCGGGCTGGCGGCACTTAATCCCTTCGCTCGATGCCGGTATCCTGCTTCTTCACCGTCTTGTAGGCCCAGGCCATGCGCGGGGTGTTGTGAGCGATGCCGATGTGGCCTTCGGGGTTGAGGACGATGATGCCGCCGTGGCCGTTGAGGCGCTGCTGCAGATAGTTCATGGCTTCCTGCGCGGACCACTCGGGCAAGTTGCCGGCCTGAATGCGGTCGGCGGTCCACTTGGCCAGCACTAACTTCATAATGGGCTCGCCCCATCCGGTGGTGGAGACGGCGGCGCTCTCGTTGTTGGCGTAGCAGCCGCAGCCGATCAGCGAGGAGTCGCCGAGGCGGCCGGGGGCCTTGTTCAGCGTGCCGCCGGTGGAAGTGGCGGCGGCGACGTTGCCGTTGCGGTCGAGGGCGACGGCGCCGACGGTGTCGTGCGAAATCGTTGGATCGTCAGTGGTGTCGTCGGAGCTGGGCGCGAACAAATCGTTGCCGTCCGGCGTCGAACCGGCCTGCTTCAAACCAGCTTGGGCGGCCTGATACAGGCGCAGGCGTTCGACTTCGCGGGGAATGATGAGGTCTTCGTTCCGGCAGAGCGCAATGCCGTGCTGGGCGGCGAAATTTTCTGCGCCTTCGGCCACGAAATAAACGTGGGGGCTTTCGCTGAGAATCTTGCGGGCGGCGCGCACGGGATTGCGCAGGCGTTCGACGCAGCCCACGCCGCCGGCACGGAGGGTGGCGCCGTCCATGATGAGGGCGTCGAGCTGAACTTTTCCGTCTCGATTCAAAAAGCTGCCGCGTCCGGCGTCGAAAGTCTCGTCGTCTTCCATGATGACGACGGCTTCCTCGACGGCGTCGAGGGCCGGGCCGCTGCGCTCGAGCACGCGCCATCCCGCAGCCAGCGCGTTCGAGACGCCGCGGAGGTGGGCGTCGACCATGTCATCGGGCATGGCCCAGGCACCGCCGTGAACGACGAGAACGGGATCAGTCGGCAAGAAGTGTCCTTAGAATCATCTCTACCTGAGAGCAGCGCAGAAATCAGGCATGCGAAGGGATAAGTCTAGCAGGTGCACCAGGCGCGTTTGGTCTCGGCCTTTGGCGGCAGGAGTGCCCACCCGCACGTTCCTTCTTCAGAAACGTAAAGCCCCGGTTATCAGCCGGGGCCTGGATGATACTGAACGCGGCCTGCGAAACACTTATTAGGATAACTCGGCAGTCTGCGAAGTCAAGCAAGATTTTAAAATGTCGAGTGACCAACAGAGGGTGAGGGAGTCGAACCCTAGTGGCTGATAGGGCCACTCGACGGTTTCGCAAGCCGCGTCCAGTACCCACTGGCAACACCCTCTAGACGCTGTCTGCGTAAGGAAATTCTAAGGGCTCCTGCTGATTCAATTCTATGATCGGCATCGAATAATTTCGGGCTTGGTGTCGATTCGGGAATTGTGGTGCTTCTGACGAGTGCAGAGGTCCTTCGCGACAAAGGACGTCGCTCAGGATGACAATTGCTGTGGCGGGCTACGCAGCCTGCCCCGGAGTGAGCGAAACCGGCGGGTCTTGGGTTCGGGTCCAGGTGTAGCGCATGCGGTGGATGACCGTGATCGTGCTGAGGACTGCGATCACCCACAACACTGGGGCCATGCGGTTGAAAAGCGCTCCGAGGATGACCAGGACCAGGCGCTCGGGGCGCTCCATGAAGCCCACGCGGCAGGAGGGGATCAGGCTTTCGGCGCGGGCGCGGGTGTAGCTGACCATGATGGCGCTGATCATGACGAAGGCGGCGAGGACCACGTAGAAGAAGCGTCCGCCGCGGGCGTAGAAGACGAGTAAGCCTAGAAACTGCGAGGCGTCGCTGTAGCGGTCGACGACCGAGTCGAAGAAGCCTCCGAAACGGGTGACGCGGTTGGTGGCGCGGGCGACCTGGCCGTCGACCAGATCGAAGAAGCCGGAGAAGATGATCACCAGTCCGGCGTAGAAGAACATGCGCTTCTGGTTGCTTGCGTTGGCCGAACCGAAAAGGATGGCGGCCCAGGTGTTGACCACCAATCCCATAAAGGTGAGGACGTTGGGATTGATGCGGGAGAGCGCCAGCCAGCGGACGATGGTGTCGAGCAGGACTCCGCAGGCACGGCCGAAGGCGCTGGTCCAACTTACGCTCATTGGGGCAAACCCCGAGCAGTCAGGATCCGCGCGAGATCCCCTTCGACGTTCGTCTCAGGGCGGGCTCTCCCTCCGCCGCGCTCCGCGCGCCCCCGGCTCAAAGCCGGGGGTCTACCAAAACGGCTCCGGTCGGGATGACGCCACAGATTTATCTCTAGGCGAACCGACATCAGGCGCCTGCCTCTTCCGGGGCGATCTCGTCGTGGATGGTGCTGAGGGTGAGGATTTCGAGCTCGCGCTTGCCGTTGGGACTGTCCACGATTACAGTGTCGCCGACTTTCTTGTTGAGCAGGCAGCGGCCGATCGGCGAGGTGGTGGAAATTTTTCCGGCGGCCACGTCGGACTCTTCGCTGGTGACGATCTTGTATTCCATTTCCTGATTCTTGGTGCTGTCGTAGACCTTGACCGTGGAACCCAGACCCACTTTGTCGTGGGGGATGTTGTTCATGTTGACCATGGAGAGATCGGCGAGGCGTTTGCCGAGCTGGCGGACGCGCGCCTTGACGAACTCCTGGCGCTGCTTGGCCATGTGGTACTCTGCGTTCTCGCTGAGGTCGCCGAGGGCGGCGGCCTTTTTGATTTCTTTGGGAAGCTCGTGAATCAGCTCGTGTTCGAGCGCGTCGATTTCGTCCTTCAGTTTTCGTTTGATTGCGTCAGTCATTCGTCAACCCACAGCCTTGAACCCACAGCCTTTGGAATTATAAACCCGTGGGCGGGGTGTTGAGTGATTGGGTGTGGAGTGATAGGGACCGGCGAAGTTTACGCCTGGAACTCTGAGGCTTCGGGGAAGCGGAGCTTGCACTTGGCCAGGGCGCTGGTGAGGATTTCCTCGACCTTGGACTCTTCGCAGTTGCGGGCCATGGCCAGTTCGCTGACCAGGAGGTAGCGGGCGCGCTCCAGCATCTTTTTCTCGCGGAAGGAAAGCGGCTTGGCCTGGTGCAGGGCGATCAGGCTCTTGAGGACGCTGGCGACCTCGAGCAACGAACCGGTACGCATGCGCTCGGAGTTTTCTTTGAAGCGGTCTTTCCAGTCGCCGTTGCTGCCGTTCTCGCCAATGGAAAGAGCGTCGAGAACTTTCTGGATTTCGCCGTTGCGCACCACGCGGCGCAGGCCGACGCTGCCGGCGTTGTGGCAGGGGACCATCACTTTGAGGCTGCTGGCTTTGATGTGTAACAGGTAGAACTTCTCGACCGTCGCTCCCACCGAGCGGCTGCTGATCTGTTCAATAACCCCAACCCCGTGATTGGGATAGACCACCTTATCGCCGATGTGGAAATTCAAGTCCGTACCGCTCATGTTTACACACCTAAAGGGAGGCGATAGGTTCGTGAGGGAGAAGCTAGCAACAAGTCCTAAGTACTATTCTGTATGCTACTCCCACGATGGGCCGAAAGCAAGACCGTTACGGGACCAGCCTCAGACTCGCCAAGTCTTGTTAAGTTGTTGAAATATAAGACTGTAACTCGGCGGCGGACGTCGGACTGCGGACCTCGGACGTCGGCTGCACGTTTCCGGCACGCCGGTTTGCAGGCCGGCGCACCGGGACCACGCTTATAATCAGGCCGTGGAGTCCATCCGGAGAACGCCGATTTCAGCCGGGCCCGGGGATGTTTCATCCCAAACTGAGGGCCCGCGAGAGCTTCCTGCCGGGCGGGTGCTGGGCCTCGATGTGGGCTCGCGCAGAATCGGCGTTGCCGTCTCGGACCCCCTCGGAATCACCGCGCAGGGGTTGGAAACGCTGCAGCGCAGCACCAAGCGCCGCGATTTCGATTATTTGCAGCGGGTGATTCAGGAGTATGACGTGCGGGAGATTGTGGTCGGCCTGCCCTTGCGCATGAGTGGCGCGGAGGGGATTCAGTCGGACAAGATGCAAGTGTTCGCCGAGGAACTGCGCAAGCGATTCCGCCTGCCGGTGCACCTTTGGGATGAACGGCTCACCTCGGCCGAGGCCAACCGGCTGCTGCGCGAAACCGACCTGTCGATCGAGAAGCGAGGCAAGGCCGTGGATCGCATGGCGGCGGTGCTGATACTGCAGGGATGGATGGAAGGGCGGGGGAAGTAGAAATCGGACTTCGGACTTCGGACCTCGGACTTCGGACCTCGGACTTCGGACCTCGGAACCTTATGCACAGAAGATTTTCCGTTGCTGTGACGTATGCCCTTGCGTTGTTGTGATGTGATCCCTGACTCTTCAGCCTATGGCGTGGACCAGCCATGGGGGTACATCATGTCCGCTTCGTACAGGGATCTCCGAGTCTGGCAGAGCGCGATGGAGTTGGTTGTCAGCGTATATCACGAAACTCAAGGATTCCCTAAAGAAGAACTTTACGGCCTGACGAGTCAGATGCGAAGAGCCGCTGTCTCGATTCCAAGCAACATCGCAGAGGGCAAGGGCCGCTCGACAGATCGCGACCGCGCCTTGTTTTTCTGCCATGTCCGGGGCTCGCTGCTCGAACTGGAGACTCAAATCCTAATCGCTCAGCGGTTACGGTATTTAACCGCGTCGCGCTCTGAAGATTTGATCCGGAACTCTAATGAGTTAGGACGTATGCTTAATTCTCTCATCCAGTCCATCAGAATTCCCGAGAGCGCGAGGCGCTCGCAAGCCTGAGGTCTGAAGTCCGAAGTCCGAGGTCCGAAGTCTGAGGTCTGA
>Ga0074045_10003184_pt1 | contig 14846 bp, 9 predicted proteins | sample BogForMeECP23OM2_FD_94442 | JGI IMG/M metagenome (GOLD analysis project Ga0074045, IMG submission 94442) | Bog forest soil microbial communities from Calvert Island, British Columbia, Canada - Bog Forest MetaG ECP23OM2 | ecosystem: Environmental > Terrestrial > Soil > Wetlands ...
AGCCCGCCGCGGCTCAGGGGCGGGGCATCACTCCAGCCAAGGGCGAGGTTTTCCATTACGGTGAATGGAAGGATCAGGCCCGCTCCGCGGCGGTCCTGGGGAACATAGCCCATGCCCGCATCCATGCGCCGCCTCACGCTCCACCGCGTGACGTCATTTCCCTTGAAGAGGATGCGGCCCGATTCAGGCTGGGCAAGCCCGGACACGACCTCGCAGAGCTCTTTCTGTCCGTTTCCCTCGACGCCGGCGATGCCGACGATCTCTCCATGCCCCACAGAGAGGCTCACGCTCCTGAGGGCGGCAACCCCCCGGAGACTGCGGGCGCACAGGTTTTCGGTCTTGAGAATATCTTGAGCGGAAGGACGGGATGCCGGATGCTGGACTTGGAGGACCACGTCGCGGCCGACCATGAGATTCGCAAGCTCTGCCGCCCCCGTCATCTCGGTGCGCCGCTCACCGGCCAGCTCGCCTCTCCTGAGCACGTAGACCCGTCCAGAGAGCCGCTTCACCTCCTCCAGCTTGTGGGTGATGATGATGATGGATGTGCCGCTTTCGGCCAGACGCTTCAACACGGCGAACAGCTCCTCCACCTCCGCCGGTGTGAGCACAGCGGTCGGCTCGTCGAGGATGAGGATCCGCGCGCGGCGGTAGAGAGCCTTGAGTATCTCCACCCTCTGCTGGAGCCCGACGGAGAGGATTTCCAGTCGCGCATCAGGGTCGACTGCAAGCCCATAGCGTCGGGAGAGATCGGCCACAGACCGCCTGGCTTTCCCGTATTGCACGTGTCCCAGCCGCACCGGTTCGTCACCGAGGATGATGTTCTGGGTGACCGTGAGCGTCGGGACGATCATGAAGTGCTGATGGACCATTCCGAGCCCCCGGGCGATTGCCGCGTGCGGGGAATCGAGCTGCACCCGCACGCCGTCAATGAGTATCTGCCCCGAGTCAGGCCGGTAGAGCCCGAACAGCATGTTCATCAGGGTTGTCTTGCCGGCTCCATTCTCCCCCAGGATTGCGACGATCTCCCCCTGGAAAAGGCGGACCGAGATCGACTTGTTCGCAATGACTCGACCGAATGTTTTGGTGATTTCGCGGGTTTCAAGGACGGGAACCCCGGAGGGCATTCCGTCAGATAACACGCCGGCACGATTGCGTCAAGAAACGCGACGGCCTATCCCTCCATCATTCGGATGATGACCACCATCGCGTGACCGCCCCTCTCGCTGATGTACTCGTGCCTTCCCATGCCGGCGGGGATGATCGCCGCCTGGAGCCGTTCGATCTTCGTCGCGCGCTCGGGGTGCGCGACGGAGCGGATGGTCACCTCCTCCCCCTCGGCGAGAGTCGCGATGTGCATGAATCGGCCCTCCGTGTCGTTCTCATGACGCTTCGTGAAGAACAGCCGTTCGATATGGAAGGGCATCTCGGGGAGTGTCGTATACTGGTCTTTCCGCGTCTCCCCGTCACCGGAGAGCACGACCGGCCGCGCCCGCAGGTGATTGCGCACGTACTCCTCGCGCCGCCACCTGTTGTTGGCGATGAGTGGTCGAGGTGCATCCTCATCCGCTTCCCCGTCATGGTCTTGGTTTCGTCGTCCGAAGAAAGAGTACTCGGTTCCCGCCACGCTCGGGCCGGTATCCATCTCGAGGATCATCTGGTTGTCCGACTCGCGCGTCAGCCTCTCCCACTTCTCCAGGTCCGCGCTCTCCTTGAAACCCATCCACGTGGTTGCCCCCGCGTAGGCTTCGACGATGTCCGGGGTCGTCTTCACCTCCGTTCCGACGGTCCTGCTCTTCATCCTCCTGCGGCGGTTCTTCATCCAGGGAATGACGCTCTCGATATCGACATGATGGACGTGCTACACTCAACGCAATGTCGGGAGAGACGATTCTCGTGGTGGAGGACGAAGCCTCGGTTGCGCGCGGTCTTGAATATGGCCTGAAGGCTGAGGGCTACAGCGTCCTCGTGGCAAACACCGGCGCAAAGGCGCTCGAAACCGCGCGTGCAGGCAAGGACAAGCTGCCGCACCTGATGCTCCTGGATATCCGGCTTCCCGACATGAGCGGCTTCGACGTCTGCAGGATCCTGCGGGAGGAAGGGCGGGCCCTGCCCATCCTCATGGTGACGGCGCGGGATGAGGAAGTGGACAAGGTTCTCGGCCTGGAGCTGGGCGCGGATGACTACATCGTGAAGCCCTTTTCCCTCCGGGAGCTTCTTTCACGCGTGCGCGCCGCGCTGCGCAGGGCGTACGGTGAGCTGGCCTCCGCGGGCGCGGAGCGCGTGGCCTTCGGGGACGTCGTGGTGGACCTCCAGCGGATGAGGGTCGACCGCGCGGGCCAGACCGTGCTCCTCACGCCGACCGAGTACAGGCTTCTCCGGCATTTCGTGACTCATCCCGAGCAGGTCCTTACCCGGGATTCCCTTCTCGAGGTGGTCTGGGGTTATGACAACAGCGTGGATTCGCAGCGCACGGTGGACGTGCACGTGCGGCACCTCAGGGAGAAACTGGAAGAAGATCCTGCGGCGCCGCTTTACCTCGTCACGGTCCGGGGCGCCGGCTACGTGTTCACCACGAAACCGCGTGTTAACGAATCTTAATCGCGCCGTAAATAGACGCTAATGATGAGGGAGTAGCTTTGCACCTGGAGGTACAAGCAGCATGAGACTTCGATTCATTCTCGTCGGCGTGCTTTCCCTTGCGGTCGGCGCCGCCCTGGGGTTCGCCCAGCCCAAGGCGGAGAAAGCGGCCGACTCGACCGCGGCAACTGCGCAGGTTGCGGCAAGTGCGGATCAGAGCGACCAATCGTCCGCCAGCGAGCCGGGTGTTCTTGTCGTGGCCGTCCAGAAGGACAGCCCCGCGCAGAAGGCGGGCATCGTTCGAGGGGACATTATCCTTGCTTTGAATGGGACCGCGGTGAACACACCCGCGGACCTGGTCAAGGGCGTCGAGGCCCGAAAGACCGGTGACTCGGTTGCGTTGAAGCTTCGCCACGGCGACACGGAAAAGACGGCGAATGTCGTCCTTGCCGAGCGGAACGGGCGTGCCTGGCTGGGCGCCGCGTTGTTTCCCGGCGGCCGCGAGCTGGGGCGCGACTTCGGCGATGACCAGGAGTTCGGACATCACCTCCCCTTTTCGGGCGCGTACGTGACGGGCGTCGTAACGGGAAGCCCCGCGGAAAAGGCGGGCCTGAAGCAAGGGGACGTGATCCTGTCCGTGGACGGCACGAATGTCGATCCCCTGCACAATCTTACCGACCTGATCAGCGCGAAGAAGATCGGCGACACGGTCACTCTTACAGTGGAATCCTCGGACCAGGGCCAGCAGCGTCGCGACCTCAAAGTCACGCTGGAAAAGAATCCGACCAGCGACGCGCCCTACGCGGGAATTCAGTACACCGGGGCGCCTCCCCGTTTCGGCCGCGGGCCGCGCGGAGACGCCATGATCCCGGCAGGGGTGTTCGTGGCAGAAGTCGTACGGGAGGGACCTGCCTTCAAAGCAGGCATAGAAGCGCATGACATCATCACGAAGATCCAGGGCGTGGCAGTGACCAATCCAAAGGAAATCTTCGACGCCGTGATGGCGCACAAGCCGGGCGACACGCTCGGCGTGACGGTGCGTCATGCCAGGGACGACAAGGATGTGGACGTGACGGTCACTCTCGGCGCAAACCCGAACGACGCAACAAAGGCCTACATGGGCGTCACGACAAGGTCCCTCATTGAAATGCCTGTGCCCGGTCAGGGAGGGTCCGGCGGGATGCCCGGCCAGCAAATGACCCAGCCTGGCAACGCGTCCCCGGGCATCTGAGCGGCGCAACCGAGCCGAGTACGGCGAAACAGTGCGGAGTACCGCACAAGGGGAGGTTCGAGATTGTTCCAGTCGATCCGGTGGAAGCTGGCGGCCAGCTACTCGGTGCTCGTTCTTCTATCCGTCACGCTGATGGGCACGCTGGCCCTCTACATCGTGCAGCGCGACGTGGGAAGGCAGGAGGCCGGGTACCTGAAGGCGAACGCGCGCGCCGTTGCCGAGCAGGCCCGCGGCTTCATGGACCCGCAGGTCCGCCGGATCGCGCTTGCGGAGCTGGCTTCCACCTCCGCGTTCCTGGGAGACTCGCGCGTAAGGATCCTCGGGCCTGACCACGAGCTTCTTGCGGACTCCGGCAGCCCCGGCCTGCCGGACGAGTTCCTCTGGCTCGTCCCGTCGGGCCTCGCGGAAATCGATACCGGGCGCGAGGGCTCGTTCCCCTTCATTCTCCCCTTGCCGCCGCATCCCCACGGCGGACAAATGATGAGCCCGCGCGAGCTGATGCCGCTCCTCCGCGACCTCCCCCTGGGCACGTCTCACGTCTACGCCCGGCGCATGCTCACTCCGTGGGGAAGTCGGTTCGTGTTCGAAGGCGATCCGATGGAGCAGGAAGGGCCGCGCGCGATCAGCGCGCCGCCCCGGCAGGTGATCGCCACCACGGTCGCCGTCGGGCCCGAGGACAGTCCCCTGGGTTATGTTGAAATGTCCAGCCCGCTCAGCTTGAGCGGCGTCGCCCTGGGACCGATGAGGAGCGCGGTGCTTCTCTCCGGTCTGGGCTCTCTTGCTATCGCGATCTGCGTGGGGCTTCTCATCGGGAGGACCCTGTCGGATCCGCTGCGCAGCCTGGCGGGCACGGCGCGCCGGATGGCGGAGGGAGACCTTACTTCCCGCGCCGCAACCGGGCGGCGGGACGAGATCGGAGAGCTGGCGCGCCAGTTCAACGGAATGGCGGAAAGTCTCGAGACGAGCTTTCGCGATCTGCGTTCCGAGCGCGATTCATTGAAGAGATTCGTGGCCGACGCCTCGCACGAGCTGCGCACGCCCATTACGGCCCTTGCGACTTTCAACGAGCTGCTGCAGGGAAGCGCTGCGGAGGATCCGGCCGCCCGACGGGAGTTCCTCCGGGAAAGTCAGACGCAGCTCGAGCGCCTCCAGTGGATCACCTCCAACCTCCTTGACCTTTCCCGCCTGGATGCGGGGATCGCGGCACTGTCCCTGGGCAGTCACGCGGCAAGGGACATCGTCGAGTCGGCAGTCGCGGGGGCCCGGGAACGGGCGCGGGCGAAGAACATCGCCCTTTCGATCGACGTGCGCGATCTGTCGCTTGTCGTCTCCTGTGACAGGAACAGGCTCGAGATGGCACTCTCCAACCTTGTCGTCAATGCCGTGAAGTTTACGGACAGAAACGGGCACGTTGCGGTGACGGTGTCGGCGGAAAACGGCTGCGCGCGGTTCGCGGTGCGGGACGACGGCCCGGGGATTCCCGCGGAAGAGCTGCCGCTGATCTTCGGACGCTTCTATCGCGGCAGGAACGCCGCGGGGGAGGGTGCCGGTCTCGGCCTTGCCATCGTGCAGAGTGTCGCCAGGGCCCACGGGGGGTCGATCGAGGTGCAGAGCGCCCGCGGCTCGGGAAGCGTCTTCACCCTGGTGATTCCGCTCGTCGCATAAACGCCGGCAATAGACGGGTCGTATCTTCGTCTGTATCAGATCTATACACGCGCGCGGTACGTGAGCCGCCTGTAGTCCTCCACAAAACCGAACTGGATGAGCCTTTCCTTGTAGGGGCTGTTCCCGACCGGCACGTCGTTGATCGTCTCCACCCGGATGGCGCTCATGGGCCGCCATTCACGGCCGGTGAGGACCTTCACGAATGCAAAGTACTCCAGGAGTCGCTGCGATTCGGGGGGCACTCTGATCTCCAGCTCCAGCCCCTTGCGGCGTGGCACGAGCACGACATTATCTCCATGGAACACGACGTGGGTGGTCGGCAGCCGTGACGGCAGTGCCGGCTTCAGCGTCTCGATGTCCACACCGCAGAGGCTCGCTGGATCCGCAGCGTTCACCCACCACACGGCATCGACGTAACCGGCGGACCGCATTCGCGCGGAACGCGTACGGCCTTCGGGCCGAGCGCGTTCTCGCGCACTCGCGTATTCTGCGCCACCGCGTTCGACGGACGCGGCACCGCCATCATCCCCCCACCCCTCGATCAGCGAAGGGTCCGCGAACTGCAGGCCCTTGATCCCTTCGAAGAATCTGCCCGCCACCACTTCGCCGGAGAACTCCATGAGGCGAAGGCTGCGAAACACGCGGGACCAGCGGAGGGGCGGGAGCTCGTATTCCAATATCTCGCGAAAGAGCACGCCGTAGCGCTGGAGGAGCTGCCTGATCCTGTCACGGGCAATCTCCTCCTCGTCCAGCGCGTCGCGCTCCTCTCCCCCCCGCGCCACGCGAAACCAGAAGCCCGTGCTGGGCCGGGTTGCCTGCCATCGGTCGAAACCCGGCCGTCCTCTGCCGGGCGCACGCCGGCCCAAGGTACGCGGACTGCCGCGGCGCGGGTCGTCCCGTGCAGGCTCTTCCGCGCTAAAGCCGCTGTCCACCCCTTTCCGCAAAGCCGAAAACGAGTCGCAGGAAACCATGCCCTTCCAGGCGAGATCCCACAAGCGGTTTGTCAGCTTTGCAGAGCTCAGCTGCAGCTTGTCCGCCAGGTCCCAGAACGAGTACTTGCCTGCATCGGGTCCGAAGAGGGCCTCGGCGCCGGCTGCATCAGGGGATGATTCGAGGAAAAGCTCGGTGTCCTCGCGGAAACAGAACGTGAGACGCTGTATGCCGCATCCAAGCCAGAGCAGGCCCGATTCCGCGAGCAGGCTGTCCAGCCACCGTGTCCTGTACTCCTGCAATCGGGCAGGAAAGACTTCCTCCTCCCACGCCCGGGCAGGAAGGGGAAACCCGAAGAGCCTTTCCCATTTTCCTTTCATTTCTTCAGGCCCGCCGCCGCGATCGATCAGCCCCTGCCGCTGCGCAATGAAGCGAGGGATGCGTTCCGCGGGAAGCGCGCGCACTTCGGGACGGGCCCGGGCGCGGGAGATTCGCAGAAGGATTTCGAGATTCTCACGGTCGCACACGAGCAGCGTCTCTGAACCGGCAGCCAGGCGATCCAGCACGACCTGCTCTTCCTCGGCAAGGTCCTGGATGAGAGATTCCAGCCTGTCGGCAGTCAACCCGAAGACGCTTCCGACAAACGAGGGCTCGACAGGGCCGTAGTAGCGCAACCACTCGCCCAGCAATTCGGCCCGCGCGTCGTCCTCCGAAGCCTGGAGGGCTCGTTCGACACGGGGAAGCGTTTCCCGCGCCACGACGCAGGAAAGCTCGCCGAACGAGCGCGTGGCGATCTTGGACCGGAGCTCCTCTTCAAGTGCCTCCGAACTGGACCCGTAGTCACGCACGCAGGCCTGGAGGAGCGCCTGCCACTCCGCCTGTGGAAGAACGATCCTCTCCTTGACCCAGTCCAGGAGCTCGCGCGAATCCCGCGGCGCATATCCTTCCCCGGTGCGTTGCAGCTTGGCCTGAAAGTCGGCAAGAACTTTCGCGGCAAGCCGCGGACGCAGGTCGGAAGAAAGGGCAAGCTCCCTGACAAGCTCGCCTCGCAGGGCTGTTCCGCCTGCGCCCGGGGGGGTGTCATCCGCGTACATGAGGCTGTTCGTCTGCTTCCACAAGAGGCCGTTGCAGAGCGGAGAAGGCACCGGGGTGGAGACCTCCCCCACATGGATGACCCCGGAAGCAAGCTCATCCAGCAGCATGCCCAGGTTGGACAGATCGAACTCGTCCTGCAGGCAGGTGCGCCACGCCTCCAGGAGCAGGGGGAAATCGTCGTAACGCGATACCGCGGTAAACAGGGATTTCGCCCGCTGACGCGTGAGCCACAGGGGCATGCGCCTGCGGGCGGATGCGCGCGGAAGGAGCAGGGCGCGGCCGGCGCTCTCACGAAACCGGGCGCCGAAAAAACCGCTGCCTTCCAGGCTCTGGCGCAGGAGCCTTTCCAGGCTGCCGGACTGGACAAGAGAAAGGATTTCATGCGCGGACCGCGCTTCGGGCAGGAAGAGAAGGATCGCGTCGTTGTTCTGGAACATCTCAGGGCGGTAGCCGAACTTTTCCTCCCACGCAGCGGACAAGGCGAGGCCGAACGGCTTGTTGACCCTCCCGCCCCACATGGTATGGAGGACAACGTTTGCTGCTCCCGCCTTGCCGTCGGGATCCCGCGTATGCTCGACGAGCAGGTGGTGGCGATGGGGAAGGTCCGCGCTGGTTGCCTCTTTTTGCCGGGCAAGGAAGTCGATCATTGCGCGCGCCGCATCCGGCTCGAGACAATAGTCGCCTTCCAGCTCCGCGGTGAAGCTGCTGCGTGACAACTTCCCATTCCAGTCTTCAAGGGCGCGCGCGATGCGGTCGGAGATCTGGAAATCCCTGTTGCGTTCTTCCGCTTTCCAGAACGGGGTCATGCCGATCCTCGTTGGCACCGGCACGACCTCGACGTTCTGGTGATCGATCTTCTGGATTCGCCAGCCCTGCGTGCCGAACACGAAGCTGTCACCGAGGGAACGCTCCCAGACGAACTCCTCGTCCAGCTCGCCGATGAAGGCCTTGGAGTCCGCGGCCCGCAGGCTGAAATAGCCCCTGTCAGGAATGGTCCCGCCGCTGGTAGCCAGACGGATCCGGGCACCCTCCTTGGCGCGCACCGTGGAATCGATGCGGTCGTAGGACACCATCGGGGCGAGATCACGCAGCCGCGTTTCCTCATACTTGCCGGCGAGCATGTCCAGCACCAGGTCGAACTGCCGGCGGGCAAGGGTGTGGAAAGGAAAGCCGGCCCGGATGAAATCGTACAGCTCGTCCACCTTCCAGGTTTCCACCGCAGTCATGGAGATGATCTGCTGCGCCAGCATATCCAGCGGGCAGGTCACCGGGGAGAGAGCATCGATGTCCTGCTCCCTGATGCAGCGCGCGGTCACGGCCGCATCCACAATGTCCTTGCCGTGCAGGGGAAAGATGACGCCCCTGCTGGGCTGCCCCACCGAATGTCCGGCCCGGCCCAGGCGCTGGACGGCAGAGGCGACAGTGAAAGGCGTCTGCACGAGGATGACCTGGTCCAGGGAACCGACGTCGATGCCGAGCTCCAGGGAGCTGGTGGCCACGATGGCTTTCAGCTCACCGCGCTTCAGCCTCTGCTCCACCACAAGGCGGAGCTCCCGCGAGAGCGAGCCGTGGTGCGACCAGGCGAGAGTTTGCGGCTGGCCCTCGTTGATGAACCGCGCCAGCTTTTCCGCGTGGCGCCGCGAATTGACGAAGAAAAGCGTGGATCGATTCTCCGCGATGATCTTCCTGCATTCGCGGGCCAGCGCATCAAACAGGGGCTCTTCGCCGGGCGCGCTTGTCGGTGCAACGGCCGGGTACTCAATTCGGATGTCGTAGTCCTTGGCCATCGGGCTGTGGATGACCTGCACGCGGCGCTTGTGATAGACCGCCTCGCCCCCCGGCGGATGCGCCAGCTCGAACCCGCCCACAAGGTCGGCCACGAGGGACAGGGGTTTCACGGTTGCCGACAGGGCGATCCGCTGGAACTCTCCCGCCAGCCGCACGAGCCTGTCCACCGCGGTCACGAGGTGCGTGCCGCGCTTCGTAGCCGCCACCGCGTGAATCTCGTCCAGGACCACGACGGCGACGCCGTCCAGCATCAAACGGGCGTTGGGCGAAGAGAGGATCAGGTTGAGGCTCTCCGGAGTGGTGATGAGGATCTCAGGGGGGTGACGCAGCATCCTCTGGCGTTCGGTTGAGGATGTGTCCCCGCTGCGCGTGAGGACGCGTATGGGCGGAAGCGACTGGCCCGCTCGCTGGAACACCGAGGTCAGCTCCTGGAGCGGCGAGAGGAGGTTTCGCTGAATATCGTTGTTCAAGGCCTTCAGGGGAGAGACATACAGGATCCGGACCTTTCCGGGAGACAGGACGCCGGTGGCAAGCTGGTTGATGCCCCAGAGGAAGGCGGTGAAAGTCTTGCCGGTGCCCGTGGGGGCGGACACGAGGACGTGCGCGCCGCGCGCGATCTCGGGCCACGCGCGCTCCTGTACTTCGGTCGGCGTGCCGACGGACTCCAGAAACCACGAGCGGATCAGGGGGTGAAAGAGTGAAAGGGCGCCCTCTGTCCCACGGCTCATGCCGGCGACAGTACCCGCACGATCCTTTTCCAGTCAACGGGCAGCGGGCGGGGAACGACCTGCTCCTGCCCGGCCTGCTCCCTGGCCTTCTGGATCCGGCTGTCGATCGGAGAATGCGGATCGATGTATTTCAAGAGGTCCGGCTCTTTCTGCGCCGAATCCCTGATCCTCGCGAGCGCCGCGCTGAAGGAATCAGGAGGTATGCCGGCCCGCGCCAGGAGGCGCACGGAGAACGCGTCTGCCCGGTCCTCCGCTTCACGGCCGTAATGCACATTCACCATCGTTTGGATGATCCGCTCCAGCACCGCTCCGCCCTGCCCACCGGTCACGACATTTGCCAGCGCGGCGATCCCGATCTGCCGGGCCAGCAGCGTCACAGGATCGCGGTGAACGACGTGCGACAATTCGTGGCCGAGCACGCCCGCCATCTCCTCTGCAGAGCTCATTTCCCGGATCAGGCCCGTATTCACGCAGATGAGCCGGCCTGGAAGGGTGAAGGCGTTGATTTCGGGTGACTTGACGACCAGCACCTCAACCGTGAACTTCCGTCCGTCCGCGCGCGCGCGGTCCTCCGCCGGGATTGCGGGCAGCAATCGGCCCATGATCGCTTGAAACGCGCGGGTGACTTCCCGATCCTCCACGACGCTCGCTGTGGCCCGTATCTGCTCCCGCATGATCGGCCCCAGGGCATCGTCGAGCGTCTGGGCGACGTCCAGGGATGCCCTCTGTCCGGGAAACAGGAGCCGCTGCGCGGCGAATGCTGCAAGGGCCAGGAAGAGAACGACCGTGCAGACTGCGCCCAGCTCCCGGGCCAGGCGCCCTACCCGGTTCAAAAGCCCTCCGGAGGCTTGTTCTCCCACTGCCTCGGCCTGCGACGCTTCTCGGCATTCGGGCCGTAGTACCTGCCAAAGCAGAATCGGCCGATCAGGGGGAAGTAAATGAACCGTCCTTTCCGAGCGCGAACGAGCGCCACAATGGACCAGATGATGTAGGTGAGATTGGCCAAAATGGTGAAAAACAGATACCAGAAAAATGCGGGGGCAAATCCATCTTTCACGACCAGGTTGCCGACAAGCCAGCCCACCATGCCCGCGTTCAACAGCACGACCGGGATATGGGTAAGAAGCGCCTGGAGTGAATGGAAAGCAGCGAAAACGGAGTTTTTCCTGTTCACAAAAAAGTAGATCACCGAGGCAATCAGGTTGAACAGCGGAATGGGAAGCCCGATTGCCAGGGAAGCGAACATCATGAGGTACGCGCCCATCGCGTCCTCTTTGTCGCGGTCAGGAATCTCCTCCGGTTGCGGCAGCCGCAGGCCGGCAGACGTGTCAATAAAGCTCATGGGTCACTCTCCACCGGTTGAAAATGCAAATGCGCCCGGGAACCTGGACGGCCCCCGGGCGCATGAAAGAAGATCCGGATTATTCCTTGCCGGAGAACTTCGGATACTCGTCAGTGAAGTACCCCATATAGAGAGCCACGCGTGTGAGCCAGCGGTACGTCCCGACATTGAAAGCGTGCCAGCGGGCGGGATACGTCCCGGCAAACAAGATAACAAACCAAGCCAGGAATTGCAGAACGGCGGTCCCGATGAATCGGAATGCCAGGCAGAAGAGGTGAGGGATCGCGACGTAGATGAGGCCGAAGAAAAACCGAAGAAGGACCAAGCCCCGGCTCACCTTTTCCGGCCGGGGAACTTCGAGGACCACCGAGTCGCTCTTCCCGCTCGGGAAGAAGGCAGGGTAGCCGTCCACGAGGTTCGCGACCGTGGCTTCCACTCGAAGGCTCCAATTGTGATACCCGATCTGGAACTTGAAAATCGACTCGGGGAACTTCCCGGTGAAGAGCACGACCCAGAACGTGACAAAGGACAGGATACCGGACCAAATTCCCACGATAGCAAGAAGGAAGTTATGCGGGATGCGAATGTAAATCAACCCGAAGAGCGTACGCAGAATCAGCTGACCGCGGGAATACTTTTCCTGATGGGTGATCGTAAGCCTCATTGTGGCCTCCTGTAGCACGAAATGTACGTCGTGTTCGGCGGTATTGCAACGTTTTTTTCATGCGGAGCCTGCCGGCATTGCTTTTCGGGCCTTCTCCCGTTAGCTTTTCCGTGGAAGGACGCACCATGAGCGCGAACACGATCCTCCTGATTTTCATTGTCTTTTTCCTGGCCGAGCTCGGCTGGAATACTTTTCTCACTCTCCTCAATCTTGCGCACGTGAGAGGACACGCGGCAGAGGTCCCTCAGCCTTTTGCAGGCGTGGTGGACCCTGACACGTATGCCCGGTCTGTTTCCTACACGCTCACGCGCGGCAGATTCGGGCTGCTGGCCGGCAGCGTCTCCTCGGCCGCGCTCCTGGCCGTTGTCCTCACGGGAGCGCTGGGCAGCATTGACAACCTGATCCGCATGATTCCGATACATCTGTACCTGCAGGGGATCATTTTCATCGCGGCTATCTCGCTCCTGTTCTGGCTGCTCGCGCTGCCTTTTTCCCTCTATTCGACATTCTCCATCGAAGAGCGGTTCGGATTCAACAAGACCACCCCGGGACTCTACCTGGTGGACACTCTGAAGGGATTCGCGGTTTCCGCCGTCATTGGCATCCCTGTTCTGCTGGGTCTTTTCTGGTTCATGGACCGAACGGGGAACCTGTGGTGGATATGGGCGTTCGGCGCCATGACTGTCGTCCAGCTCGTCATGAGCGTGCTCGGACCGCTCGTCATCGCCCCCCTCTTCAACAAGTTCACCCCGCTGCCGGACAGCCCGCTCAAGGATCGGATCCTGGCCCTGGCGCAGAAGCTGGGCTTCCGCACGAAAGGCATTTTCGTCGTGGACTCGAGCAAGCGCTCCCGTCACTCCAACGCGTACTTCACCGGCCTGGGCCGCGCAAAACGCATTGTCCTTTTCGATACCCTCGTCCCGTCGAGCGGAGAAGAAGAGATCGTGTCGGTGCTCGCGCATGAAATCGGGCATGAGAAACGCAACCACGTGAAGAAGGGTCTGGCAATTTCGCTGGTTTTCTCCCTTGCCGGGTTTTTCCTGCTCAGCCTGCTCCTGCACTGGCCGCCCCTCTACCAGGCGTTCGGGTTCCGGCAGCCCGGCTACCACGCCCTGCTGGTCCTCATCGCCTTCTGCTCGGGTCCCTTCTCGTTCTTCCTGCAGCCGTTGTTTTCCATGCGCTCGCGCAGGTACGAGTACGAGGCGGACCGATTCGCCGTCCAGGGGGTCGGCTCCGCGGCTGGCATGAAGTCAGCCCTCCTGCGGCTGAGCAAGGACAATCTTTCCAATCTCGCTCCTCATCCCCTGTACAGTTTCTTCCATTATTCGCATCCGACGCTGTCGGAGCGCCTTGCTGCGCTGGATCGGTTCGAGAAAGCGCTCGCGTGAAAACCGACGAAAATGTGCTCTGGAACCTGGACGACCTTGTCTGCCCGCCGGTCCCGGAAACGGTCGACGCAGCCCTGGCTGCGGCTGACCAGAGAATGGACCAGCTCGCTGCAGCGTACCGGGGCCGGGTTGCGGATCTTGGCGCGCCGCAGATGCGCGATCTCCTCCAGGAATACGAGGCGATCATCGACGCGTCCGGAAAAATCGAGAGCTTCGCCTCCCTTTCCTGGACCTCGCAGAGCGACGATCCGGCCCGCGGGGCGCTTCTGCAGAAGGTACGGGAGCGCCACTCACGGCTGACCCAGAAGGCCGTCTTCCTGGAGATCGAATGGGCCAACGCCGGCGAGGAGGATGCGCGGAAGCTCATCGACGATCCCCTGCTTTCCCGGTGGCGCCACTGGTTGATCATTTCCCGGCTGTACAAGCCCCACCTCCTGTCGGAGCCGGAAGAAAAGATCCTCGCGGAGAAGTCGGTGAACGGCGCGCAGGCGTGGACACGCTATTTCGACGAGACCCTTGCATCCACTCTCTTCGCGTGGGACGGGGGAACAGTCCCTGCTGAAGTCATCCTCCGGCAGCTGTACGCGCCGGACCGCGAGGTAAGGCGGCGCGCCGCGGCATCCCTTACTCACGGGCTGCGCGGCGCGCAGCGCACCACGACGTATGTTTTCAACACCCTCCTGGCTGAGAAATCGTCCGAAGACAGGCTCCGCAAATACCCCACGTGGATTTCATCGCGCAACCTGGAGAACCAGGTCGATGACGCAACCGTGGACGCCCTGGTGGCTGCCGTGACTTCGCGGTATGACATCGTGGCACGCTACTATCGTCTGAAAAAGCGGCTCGCCGGCCTCGACGAGCTCTTCGACTACGACCGCTATGCGCCGCTTGCGGCGGTGGACAGGCGCTTCACGTGGAGCGAGGCGCGGGAGACGGTCCTCTCCGCCTACGCCCGCTTCCATCCCCGCATGGCGGAGATCGCCTCGCTGTTCTTCGAAAAGGGATGGATCGACGCTGCCGTCCGGCCCGGGAAGCGGGGGGGCGCCTTCAGCAGCTCGACGGTCCCTTCCGTGCATCCGTACATCATGATGAACTTCCAGGGCACGTCGCAGGACGTCATGACCCTTGCCCATGAGCTGGGCCACGGCGTGCACCAGTTCCTGGCCCGGGACCGGGGAGTGCTGCAGCAGAACACGCCGCTCACCACGGCAGAGACTGCCTCCGTGTTCGGCGAGACGCTGGTATTCCAGGACCTCGTCTCACGTGAGAAGGATCCCCAGGTCGTCCTGTCCATGATCGTGCGCGAGATAGAATCCTCCTTCGCGACCGTATTCCGGCAGGTGTCGATGAACAGGTTCGAGGAGGCCGTCCATTCCGCGCGCCGAGCGGAAGGTGAGCTCACCACTGCGCGGATCTCCGGGCTGTGGCTGGAGACCCA
>Ga0074045_10003187_pt1 | contig 14840 bp, 13 predicted proteins | sample BogForMeECP23OM2_FD_94442 | JGI IMG/M metagenome (GOLD analysis project Ga0074045, IMG submission 94442) | Bog forest soil microbial communities from Calvert Island, British Columbia, Canada - Bog Forest MetaG ECP23OM2 | ecosystem: Environmental > Terrestrial > Soil > Wetlands ...
GGAATCGGCAGCAGGTTGAAGATGCCGAGGTTCAGGCTGATTCCGGCCGTCAATTCGAGCAAGGGCGTCCATCCCTTTTGCTGGGCGGCATAGCCGGCGTCCTGCGCGATGCCGATCGGTCCGGAAACGGCTTTCAACGAAACTTTTCTCTGAGCGATCTTCTTGGCCAGCTCGAGAATCAGCAGCGAATATTTCTTGTTCGTCTCGAGCGACAGGCTGAGCGCCTCCGCGAACGGTAAAGTGGTGACCTTGGTCTCGCTCTTGTTGAGGAAGCCGAGGCGGTAGCGCTGCTCTTTCGGGTCTTCGGTTTTGGCGAGTACCGGAGTCAGATGGAAATCCAGCATCTGCCCGCCACGCTGCACCGTGAGATCGACCGGCTTGTCTTTAGTCTGCTGCAGGCGCTCGATCATGGCTTCGATCGAAACCAGCGGCTGCCCATCCATGGCGACGATGCGGTCGTCTTCTTTCAAGCCGGCGCTGGCTGCAGGCGTGCCCGACTCCAACTGGCCAACGATCACGGGTTCTTCTGGGTACCATCCAGCCGAACCTACTTCGGAGGTGGTCACAGCCTGCGGGACGAGCGTTTGCTGGAAAGTCTGATCGCCGCGCTGAATGGTGACCGTGAGCGGCTGGTTCGGACTCAGCCATACCCGGGGCTGCAGTTGCTCCCAGGTCGGATTTTGAATGCCGTCAACTTTCACGATCCGGTCGCCCGGCTGCAGTCCAGCCTTGGCTGCCGGGGAGTCGTGCTTCACCCCTTCAATCACCGCCGGCTTATCGAGAAATACCGGATACTCGTAATGCACCATATAAACCGCGGTAAGTAAGAAAATGGCCAGCAGTATATTCATGGTCGGGCCGGCGATAGCGATGAGGAAGCGGTGCCAGCGCGAATGCGACATGAACTCAGAGGGGTCGCCGGTGCGCTCGTCCATGGGATTCTCCCCGGCCATCTTCACATAGCCACCGAGAGGAATCGCATTGATGCGATAGTCGGTATCGCCCTTGCGGAAGCCGACCAGCCGCTTGCCGAAGCCAATGGCGAACTGCTCGACCCGGACTCCCAGAAGCTTGGCCACGGCATAGTGGCCGAACTCGTGGATGAGAATCATGAACCCCAGAACAACCGCGACCGCCACCACCGAGATGATGAAATCAGACATATTAAGAGGTACGAAAACCGCTCTCCGTTAGATTCGTTTATACAACCCAGCTACACCGCAGATGTCGCCTGCGGCTGCATGTTTTTCCTGCTCGTTCCCAAAACCAGCTGTCGGGCGAATTGTCGGGCTTCGGTATCAGCCTGAAGCACTTCGGCAATCGAGTTCAACTTCCCAGAATTAGATGCCGTAACGGTCTTTTCGATGATTCTGGGAATTTCATCGAAGCCGATGCCGCCCTCGAGAAACGCCGCCACGGCAACTTCATCCGCAGCGTTCAATGCCACCGTCTTGGCTCCTCCCGCCTCCGCTGCCTCGTAAGCCAGCCGCAGACAAGGAAATTTACTCATGTCAGGCGGGCAAAAGTCCAGATGACGCAAGTCGCGGACCGCAAAGCGCAGATCCGATTGAATCCGCTCGGGATAGGTTAGAGCGTACAGAATCGGCAGCCGCATATCCGTCACCGAAACCTGAGCAAGTATGCTGCCATCGTTAAACTCCACTAAAGAATGAATCGTCGACTGCGGATGGACAATCACTTCCACTTTCGCTGGAGGCATGTGAAATAATCTGCACGCCTCGATCACCTCGAAACCCTTGTTCATCAAGGTCGCCGAATCGATGGTAATGCGCTTGCCCATCCTCCACGTGGGGTGATTCAGCGCCTGCTCCACCGTAATCGAGCTGAACTCCGCCCTCGGAGTGTTCAGAAAAGGCCCGCCCGAGGCCGTGAGCCAGATCCGCTCCACCTCTTCCATGCGACCGCCGCGCAGACATTGATGAACGGCGTTATGTTCGCTGTCGATCGGGAGCAGAGGCTTACCTTGCCGCCGAGCTTCCTCGGTAATCAACTCACCGGCGGCGACCAGGCATTCCTTGTTGGCCACGCCTACGGTTTTGCCCGCTCTGACCGCCTCATAGGTGGCTTCAAGCCCGGCCACGCCTACGATGGCGCTGACCACGAAGTCGACTTCAGGGTGGGTCGCAACCTTGACCGTGCCGGCCGCTCCATAAACCACGTCGATTTGGTCTAGCCCCGCTTGCTTTAGACGTGCACGCAGCACATCGGCATCAGCTTCCGCAGCCAGAGAAATCAAGCGCGGCCGCCACCGCCTCGCCTGCTCGAAGGCCTCGACCAGATTGCCGCCTGCCGCCAGTCCGACGATCTGAAACCTGTCCGGGTAGGACTCAGCCACGCTCAGCGTGCTGCGGCCGATCGAGCCGGTCGATCCCAGGATGGCAATGCGTTTCATGCTCATTTGCAACTGTATGCCTGCGCCGATTCCTTCATTCCATACCTGTCAACGCTACGGCGTAATGGTCAATCCAATCCCGCTGCTCGACAGTTTCTGGGACGGCTACGCCCCGTCCCGCCGAGACCGACTCGACCGCGGCGCCGGGGCTCATTCCTTTTTTCACAAGGAGACAAGCTGCCAGCAATCCGCTGCGCCCGATCCCCTGACGACAGTGCACGAGCACGTTCTTGCGGTCCGCCAGGGTGCGAGCGACCCTCTCCAAAGCTTCGGCTAACTTCTCCTCTGATCTTGGTACTTGGCGATCTGGAATCGGAAACGAACTGAAGTCCATCCCCTGAGCCCTAACTTCGGCTGCTTCATCGCGGAGGTCCAGGTCTCTTTCCTCGTCCGGGGTGAGCAGTGAAAGCACCGAATCTATTCCGGCTCGCCTCCAGCTGGCGATATCATCTTTCAACCAGTCTCCTCCGCGCGGACGAGCGGACACAGCCAGCTTGCCGGGCCACGATCCATCGAGCCAATAGAGTTCTTTTCGCATCTTCAATCTTGATCTTCAATCTTGATCTTTGATCTTGATCTTCAATCCCGATCTTTAGCGACGACATCTCGAGGAAGTCCGTCAACGTCTACGCCCCTCTGGCGAAGAACGTGAATCCTATGATGTCCATCCAGTATAGTTCCATCGGGCCGCGTTTTCAGACAACCTTGCGTTCCGGGCAATAGCGAAAGTAGCAAGGTATCGGTTGAAAGCCGTTCCATCAGTGTAAGTTTAGCTGCGTTTAAAGAGCTATTCAGGTGAAGAGGTACCAGGGGAGGGTACTGAGGTAGATCCACCATTGCAACGATCATCGCTACTGCAGGACGCGCCAAGCCGCATAGTACCACAGCACCGGAGCCGCAAAAAGTAGCGCGTCGATGCGGTCCAGCATGCCGCCGTGGCCGGGAAGAATCGTTCCGGAATCCTTCACTCCGGCCCCGCGCTTGATCAGCGATTCCACCAGATCGCCAAGCTGCGCCGCGACATTCAGCGCAATCGTCAACAGAATAATCGGCCATAACTCTGGCTTTTCGAGTCCGAAAAGGCCGTCGCGCCGCTGGATCAGTCCCACGCGCAACAGAAAAGAGCTAATCTGCAGAGCATAAGTAAACAGCAGGCTTCCGACGATCAGGCTTGCCGCGAGTGAAGCCGCCGCGCCCTCCCAGGTCTTCTTCGGGCTGATGCGCGGCGCCATCAAATGCCGCCCCAGCGACTTGCCCACGAAGTACGCCAGAATGTCTCCAGCCCAAACCACCAGCAGCAGATAAAGCAGCCAGAACGCTCCCGCCCACTGCTCGCGCAGTTGCACCAGCATGGCCATGGGCAGGGCAATGTAGACGAAGGCGAACGATGATGCCGCCGCGGCCGGATAAGCCCCGCTCATCTGCGTCCGCCGCATCGCGATCGTCAGAAAGATAAACGGAGCCAGCGCGGCCGCAAATGCCACTACCAGCAAAAACTTCAAAGCATAAACCTGCGGGGTATCGCCGCTAGCGCTCACTGCCAGCAGCAGAAAAAACAACGCCACAAAAATGTAAGTGGGCCACTGCAGCGGCGAAACGCCGTAAGATTCGCTGAGCTTAAGAAATTCCTGCACCGTGACCAGCGCCACGCCCGCCGTCACCAAAGCCACCAGAGCCACCGGCGCGCGCAAAATCAGCAGCAGCACAATCGGGATCAGGACGACCGCGGTCGCGATGCGCTTCAACAAGAAAGTTACTCACCCTAAAAAGGCCTTTGTCATTCCGAACCGGGCCGAAGGCCCAGTGAGGAACCAGCTGTTGTGCTCTCTACAGAGCCGAGAGGTTATTTGTGACCCTTCGCCGGATCGGCGTGCGCCCGCGAATCCCCATTCAACCCCCCATAGCGCCGCTCCCGCTTCTGATACTCCGCAATGCCCTCAAGTAAATGCACTCCACGAAAATCCGGCCACAGAGTCGGCGTCACATAAATCTCGGCATAAGCCAACTGCCACAGCAAGAAGTTGCTAAGCCGCATCTCGCCCGAAGTCCGCACTACCAGGTCCGGGTCGGGCAGGTCGCGCGTGTAAAGATGTCCGGCGACCGTGTCTTCGTCGATCCGCAGATGCTCGAGCCCGCCGTTCTGCGACGCTGCATTCACCATCGAGCGGAACGCATCCACCAGTTCGCTGCGGGCGCTGTAGTTCAGCGCCAGCGTAAGCACGGTGCCGCTATTCTGCGCCGTGCTGTTCCGAGCCCACGCCATGCGCTCCTGCACATCTTCGGGAAGCTCGTGCTGCCGACCGATATATTCCAGGCGAATGTTGTTCTCGTTCAGCGTGGAAACTTCCGCCTTCAAATAGCGGCTGAGCAGCCGCATCAGAAAATCCACTTCGCTCTTCGGACGCTTCTTCCAATTCTCTTCCGAAAATGCATACAGCGTGAGCGCGGGAATTCCGATGCGCGCCGCGGTCTCGACGGTCGAGCGCACCGCCGCCACTCCGGCGCGATGCCCGGCCACGCGCGGCAAGTGACGCCGCTTGGCCCAGCGCCCGTTGCCGTCCATGATGATCGCGATGTGTCGTGGGAGCCGCTCTGGATCAAGCTGCCGGTAGACTTCCGTTTCCTTGCGATCCAGCCCGGCGGGAACCTTTGCCTGCAAGGGCCTATCCCCTTCCGAAAGTTGAGGCTAACACGGTGGGGAAGGCCGTTGCAATGACGGGAAGGGCACGACTCGTTGGGGGAAAATTCGACTCTTGACTCTGCTTTGAAAGGGCGCGGCCTTAAGCCGTACCGCAAATACCTCACATGTCGAACCGGGCTTCAGCCCCCCTTTCGCGCCGTGGCGACTAGGGACCGTGTCCTATCCATCCGTTGCGCAGTAGGACCCATTGCTGCCTCGACGCCTAGCTATAATTCCACATACTTCTCTCACTCCATCTCGCTAGCACAAACTTCCCCGTCTACGTCCACTTTTGGCGATACCGCATCCACCCTCACATCTTCTTCGAAACCCTCGCCTATTTCATGGCTTTCGGCGCTTACTTATCACTTCGCCGGCGCTTCGGCGATCACCTCTCCACGCCTACCCGCTGGGCCGTGATCGCCGCAGCGGTCGCGGGAGCCGCGCTCGGTTCCAAACTTCTCTTCTGGTTCGAAGACCCCGAACTTACATGGCACAGCCTCAACGACATCGCCTATCTCATGGGAGGAAAAACCATCGTCGGTGCTCTTGTCTTCGGCCTGATCGCCACCGAACTGATGAAGCGCTACATCGGCGTCCGCCAATCCACCGGCGACCTCTATGCCATTCCACTGGCTCTCGGTATCGCCATTGGCCGCATCGGCTGTTTTCTAACTGGCCTTTCCGACAACACCTACGGCACTCCCACCACGCTCCCCTGGGCCATCAACTTCGGTGACGGCATCCTTCGCCACCCCACCCAACTCTATGAAATCACGTTCCTCCTGCTCTTAATCCCGCTCCTCCACAAGATTGTCGTCCTGAGCGGAGCGGAGGTTTCGCGAAGCGAAAGCTCTGCGCAGTCGAAAGCCTGCCCTGAGCCTGCCGAAGGGGACCCCTTGCACCCCCACGGCGCCACCGTCCCAGCAAGGAGTTCCCTCAACGCCTTCCTCCCCGGCGACGCCTTCAAATTCTTCATGGTCGCTTACCTCACCTTCCGATTTCTCTGCGACTTCATCAAGCCCTACCCGAGCATCTTTCTCGGCCTCGGTGGAATTCAGTGGGCCTGCGTCGCGGTCTTGCTTTACTATTCTCGCGACATCGCCCGCTGGCTCCGCGCGATCGAGCGCGGGGCGATGTCAAACGACGCGACATCCCCATGAAGGCCCTAGCTACCATCGTCCTGGGTTTTATCGTAGCCATCGCATCCATTTCGTGTTTGCTGTGCTCGGTTTGCGGATTTGCGTTTGCCAAGGGTGGCGGCACATTTCTGATCTTCGCGCTGATATCCCTCGCCGTTGCAATCGGAGGTGTAATGGCGATCGGCAAAATAAACCGCAGCGAGTAGAGTCCCGGGGAGCGAACCTATGGCCAAAACCCGCCCCTATCTCTTTTATGACGTCGCCATCTCCATCTGCTCCACCTGCTATCGCAAAGTGGAAGCCAAGACGGTGTTTGAAAGCGACAAAGTCTACCTGCTCAAACGCTGTCCCCAGCACGGCTCCGAGCGCGTCCTGATCGCCGACGACATCGACTACTATCGCCGCTGCCGCGAGGTTTTCATCAAGCCCCCCGAGATGCCTCGTGTCTACAACACCCCCGTAAAATGGGGATGCCCCTATGACTGCGGCCTTTGCACCGATCACGAACAGCACTCCTGCCTTACCCTCGTAGAGATCTGTGACTACTGCAACCTCCGCTGCCCCGTCTGCTACGCCTCCAGCGGCCCTGAGCGCCAGCAGTTCCGCACTCTCCCCCAAATCGAAAAAATGCTGGACGCCGTAGTCCGCAACGAAGGCCATCCCGACGTTGTCCAACTCTCTGGAGGCGAACCGACGATGCATCCTGATTTCTTCACGGTTGTTGAAATGGCGAAGGCTCGCCCGATTAAGCATCTGATGCTGAACACCAACGGTGTCCGCATCGCGCAGGAAGAAGATTTCGTGAAGCACTTAGCTGATGTCCGCGAAGACTTCGAAGTTTATCTCCAATTCGATTCCTTCGAGCGCGAACCGCTGATGCAACTCCGAGGCGCAGACCTGCGCCGTGTCCGCCTTGACGCCCTCGAAAAACTAAACCGCTATAACATATCTACCAACTTGGTAGTAACACTGAAGAAAGGATTGAACGACCACGAAATCGGCAAGACCATCGACTTCGCTCTGCAACAACCCTGCGTCCGCGGCGTAACCTACCAGCCCATTCAAGACGCCGGACGCCTCGAAAACTTCAATCCCGCCACCGACCGGCTGACTCTCACCGAAGTCCGCCGCAAAATCCTCGAACAAACCAAGGTCTTCCGCCCCGAGGACTTAATCCCCGTCCCGTGCCATCCCGATTCTCTCGCCATGGCCTACGCCCTCAAACTAGCGGGCGAAATCATGCCGCTAACGAGCATGATCCCGCCCGACGTTCTTATCAATGGAGCCGCCAACACCATCCTTTACGAACAGGACCCCGCCGTCCGCAACAACCTCTTCAAGCTTTTCGCCACCAATCACTCCCCGCGCAGCGGCGCCGGTACCCTCCGCGAACTGCTCTGTTGCCTCCCAAACGTCTTCGCACCCGACAACATTACCTACGAAAACATTTTCCGCATAATAATTATGCAATTCATCGATGCCCACTCTTTCGACGTGCGCAGCGTCAAGAAAACCTGCGTCCACATCGTTCACCCAGACGGACGCTTAATCCCCTTCGACACCTACAATCTTTTCTACCGCGATGATCTCGAAACAACACGCCTGTCGCCACTCCGCCGCAATGCCGAGTCTGCTTTATTGCCGATCTGATCCTCCCGATGGCGAATGACCGTCCTAAAACAAACTAGTGGGCGTGCCGCGTCCATGCTCCGCTTAGGCGGGGACTTTGACTTCTCGTGCCAGGCGCTATTGAGTAAGAACATCGTCGGCCCCTAAGTATCCACACCACCTCTGTGACATCTGACCTTGTGCCGCCCACCAAAGTTGCGCGATGATGGGCGAAGCCGTGACGGGTGGGAGAACCCGAATCGTCGCGTCCCTAAGTCTTTTGCTGTAAAGACTTTAGTATTTAAGCTCCTTGACATCAGGATCTTGCGGGGAATTTTGCGCCAACCCGATGATTCCAGAGATTATGCAAAAAGGGGGAGAGGGGGGTATCGACCGAGGAATCGCGGCTATCGAGATCGCGACGCGCGTCGCCCTCAAGAATATTATCGAGCAGAAATGCACAGCCATCCGATGCGCGGGCCAAGCGCCCGCCACAATCTACAAGCTACTTTGCCTCTTCTGGCATGATCTTCAACTCCAGCTTCTCGGTATGCCGCAGAACCGTCAACGAGCAGCTTACGGCCACGCGGACGTCGGTTAGCACGCGGTGCAGGTCGTCCACTCCGGCTATTGGATGGCCTTCGAGCGCTACGATTACGTCGCCTTCGCGCACGCCTGCGAGCTGCGCCGGACTCTTCTCCTCTACCGACAAAACCAGCGCACCTGATTCTTTGGACAGATCATAGAAGCGCACCACGCGCCGATGCACCGGGACGGTTTGCGCCGAGACTCCGATGTAGCTGCGGCGAATGCGGCCGTCGCGCAGCAGTCGGCTGGCCACGAACTTGGCGGTGTTGATGCCGATGGCAAAACAGATTCCCTGAGCCGGCAGAATCGTCGCCGTATTCACTCCGACCACGCGCCCGGCGGAATCGACCAGCGGTCCGCCGGAGTTGCCGGGGTTGAGCGCTGCGTCGGTCTGAATGACATCGTCGATCAGGCGGCCGGAATACGAGCGCAGCGAACGGCCGAGCGCGCTCACCACTCCCGCCGTCACCGTGGATTGAAAGCCATAGGGCGCACCGATCGCGACCACGAGTTGTCCCACGCGAAGCTGCTGCGAATCGCCGAGCGCGGCGGCGGTTAGGCCGGGCTCATCCACACGCGGCTTTTCGATGCGGATGACCGCGAGATCGCTCGCCGGATCGTCGCCGATGGCAGTTGCAGGCATGCGGCGACCGTCGGTTAAGGTGACCTCGATTCGGCTCGCGTCGTGCACCACGTGGCTGTTGGTGAGGATCAGGCCGTCGGGAGTGAAGACGAAGCCCGAGCCCCCGCCGCGGCGTTCGCGAGGTTCGCCTGCACGGGTGCGCGCGGCGGCTTGGTGCACTTCAATGTTTACTACCGACGGGCTGACGCGCGCTACTGCGCCGGTTACGGCGCGGGAGTAGGCATCGAGTAGGGAGTCGTCGGAAAATGCAGAACTTGCGGATTCGGGTGGTAAGTGATCTTGCAATGCAGTGGCTTCTGGTGCGCTAAGAAATGCGGCGGATGATTCGAAAGCGCTTTCAACTCTTTCCAGGCTCATGCTGGATAGATGTTGGTCGATCTATTCGGGATTCTTGGGCTTACGTCGGCTTGTTCGTTGTCGGGGTCCATAAGGCCGTCTCATTTGAAACCGAGGAGGTAAGATACTGGTCCCTCTGGGGCTAAAGCCCTCGTCTTTATCGTTCTAGCGGCACGGCTAAAGCCGTGCCCTTCCCGAACCGATTTCTGACGAGTTCCGGATTTTAACGCAGAGAAAAAAGCCGGGACCATGGCTGGTCCCGGCATGCAGTTGGCTGGTTGCCCGGATAAAAGCAAGGCCTCAAGGTTGCAGAGTTTCAAGGTTTCAACCTCCAACCTCAGCCTCTGCGACTTCAACTCTAAAACCTTGAAAACCTGAAACTTTGAAACGGTCCCTACGCCGTTCTTCTTGGGCGCAACGTCAAGTCTCGCACCTGGGTCAGGATGCTGGACATCTGCATCCCGTTCAGTTGCGAGACGAAGGGAAGAATTTCGGCGATGAACTGATCTTTCATCAGTTCGCTGATTTCGTCCTGGCGGCTCTTCTCTCCGCCGCTTAGCAGTTCCGGCACGGTCACCTCCAGGGCCCGCGCCAGGCGCTCCAGAGAAGAAAGCGTGGGCGTAGCTTTTTCGTTCTCGATTTTTGAAACGTAGGTGCGCGGCACGGACATGCGTCCCGCGAGCTGGCGCTGGCTCAGTCCGCTGCGCAGGCGCAGCGAGCGGATCGAGGTGGCCAGGTTAAGATGTCCACGGCCAGTTCCAGGCATGGGCATCATCACCGGCGGCGCCATCACGACCGGTTCAGGCTCGGGTTCCTCGTCCAGGGACGAGTGGCAGCGGCGGCAATTGTTATTGACCGTACGGAACTGGACCAGCAGGCAGTGATCGCAACGGACGACTTCCCTAGAATCTACCGGGGCAAGAGTCGTAGCCATCGGGTTGTGGGAGTGCCAGAGCCGGCTCTCCTTACAGCTCACGATCGAACCGAGTAATTGGGGGAAGGTTCAATCGATGGCCTAATCTGCGGTACGGGGCCTGTGGAAGTCAAGGTTAAAATGCAGGAAGCCGCGAGTTTTGGCAGTGAAAACCGGAACGAGGCGGCGAAATCCCGCAGAAAACGGGGCGAAAGCATGATCGATCGCGAGTCGGCGTGGTGTTTACTAACTGAGTTCACCCAGTCGGAAAGTTTGCGCAAGCACGCGCTGGCCGTCGAGGCCTGCATGCGGGCTTGCGCGCGGAAATTCGGCGATGGCACGGTCCCGGAAGCGAGCCAACCTGGTCTGTCTAATCTGGGGCTGTCTAATCTTGGTCTGTCTAATCTTGGGCTGTCTAATGAAGACCTCTGGGGTATCGTCGGGCTGATTCACGACTTCGATTACGAAAAGTATCCCAGCCTCGATGACCATCCTTACAAGGGCAATGAGATTCTGAAAGAACGCGAATGGCCGGAGGTGATTCGCCGCGCCATCATGTCGCACGCTGAATACACCGGCGTGACGCGCGACACGCCGATGGAGAAAGCTCTCTTCGCCTGCGACGAGCTTGCGGGGTTCATCACCGCCGTGGCGCTGATCAAGCCGGGAAAATCGCTGGCCGAGGTGGACGCGAAGTCGGTGAGAAAAAGAATGAAAGACAAAGCCTTCGCCCGCAAAGTAAATCGCGACGACATCGTCAACGGAGCCGCCGCTCTCGGGGTGGATTTGGACGAGCACATCGCGTTCTGCATTGGTGCCCTGCAAGGGATTGCCGGTGAATTGGGGTTGGAGGGGAAGGCGGTGGAGAGATCTTGATGCTTAGGGAGAAATCCTGCCGCGTTGCGGAACGGAGCGGGCTCGCTTATTTCTTTCGATCGTCTGATCGCTCTGGTGAATGCTGACTCCTTCGCCCCAGGCGAGTAAACCATTGCAGAACGCGGCCGGAAGACTGGAAGCGGAAAGCGACGCTGCCGGGAACAATGAGCTCCACTTCCGTGCCGCCGGCGTCGCGGCTCCAAACCTTGAGGGTTGCGCCTATCCTGTTCGCCCGCTCGCGCATCCCCGATAAGCCCCAATGTCCTTCGCGTCCGGAGCGCAGCACCTGGGGATCGATCCCGGAGCCATTATCGCGGACCATGAGGCGAAATTGATGATCGGCGTAGTGCAGTTCGACTTCAATGGCGCTGGCGCGGGAGTGACGGAAGGCGTTGGCCAAGGCTTCACGGCCGATGCGATAGACTTCATCGCGGATGAAGGGGTGAACCGGGCGCACGCGGCCTTCAACAATCACGCGGAAATCGATGTTCAGCGGGACCGCGAGCTCTTGCGGGATTCGAGAAAAGGCCTGTTCCAGATTATCGCGTCCGCCGTCGGAGGAGCGCAGGCCGCGTACCGTTCTGCGGCCATCTTCGATCACCGGTCCAACCAGTTTGAGCACCCGGCTCACAATAGGTTTTGCGGGCGAAGCCTCATCCAGGCGATCGTTCGCGACATCGAGTTGCATCGCGGCGCTGAGAAATCCCTGCAACAAAGTGTCGTGCAGATCCTGAGCAATGCGGGTCCGCTCCGCGAGCCGCTCTTCGAAGCGCAGATTCAACTGCGTGGTCAACTGGCGGAGCCGCAGCCGGTAGGCGAGCAATAAGACAGATCCGCCAGCCAGCACCACCAGAAGCCGAAACCACCAGGTCTGCCACCACATGGGCTCGACGTCGAAAGTGAGATTCGCCTCTGCGCCGTTCCAGAGTCCGTCACTATTGCTGGCGATCACGCGGAAGTGGTAGGAACCCGGGCCCAGATTGGTGTAAACGGCGGTGCGGGAAGTAACGGGATCGCTCCAGTTGCGATCGAAACCGTCAAGCCGATAGCGATACCGGACGCGCGACGGATTGGTAAGGCTCAAGCCCGCGTAGCTGAACTCGACCCTCTGCCGCCCCGAAGGGATACGAACGGCTCCCTGGGCAGCGATCGAAGCGCCGTCAGCCAAGATGCCCTCAACTCGAACCAGGGCCGGAGTCGAAATCGCACTGGTTCGACTGGGATCTACGACGGAAATTCCGCGATTCATGGAAAACCAAATTCGCCCCAGCGGGTCCGGCACCACGGATTGATAGCGCCTCACGCCTTCGAGACCATGTAAGCCATCGTCGAGCCCATACCCGCGCAGGTCGGCATCGCTGAACCGGCCTTGTTGCAGCGCCGAACGCCGCACTCGCAAGACTTGATTGGCGGTTGCAATCCAAAGCCAACCTCGTTTGTCCTCGGCGATTCCGAAAATCTGTTCTCCTAAAGGCTCGGGCGCGTTTCGAGGCACTTCGATATGATCGGCGGCAAGGAAGGCAAGACCGGCCGAGCTGCCGATCCACAGCACTCCTTGCGAATCCGTCATCAGGCAGTTCAGATTCGCGGAAGGTAAACCGTCGCGGGTGGTGAAGAACCGCCATTGCCCCTTCGACAGCCGGTCCAATCCGTTGGGCGTGGCAAACCACATGGTCCCGTCAGGAGTTTCGGCGATCGAATTCACGGTGTTGGAGGAAAGGCCATTGGCCGCCGTGTAGGTCGTGAAGCGTCCATTTCTAATTTCGGTCACACCGCCGCTCAGGGTTCCCGCCCACACGGTTCTATCGCGAGCCTGATAAACGGCATAAACGCTGTTTTGAGCGAGTCCATCGGCCTGGGAGTAAGTCGTGGCCGTTACCGCGTCACCGGTTGTGCGCAAAAGCGTCAAGCCGCCTTGCTGGCGTCCGACCCACACCTCAGCTCCCCGGCCTGAGATCGTATAGGTCACGTCGTGCGCAAGCCCAGCGCCGGTAACGGTTCCAATGCGCCCATCTTTCAGCCAGTGCAGTCCGCCTTCCAGGGGAGCGAACCAGGTTCGCCCTTCGGGGTCGACGTAAATCGGGCCGTTGCTTTCCGAGGGCAACCCATCTGCCGCTGAGTAAGTAACAAAAGCGCCGTCGCGCAAGCGTTCAATACCCCGCGAACTTCCAATCCATATATTGCCTTCGCGATCTTCGCAGAGCGCCGTCACGTTCCCGTTGGTTCGAGGAGAGCCCCCGCCGAACGAGGCACCCTGAGAGTTAATTCGCACCAGAGGACCGGAAGTACCTACCCAGATATTCGAATCTCGGTCCCGGATGATGGAAAGAATTTCTGCATGACGGAGAGCGGATGGAACTCCCCCCGACGTTATTTCTTCCCCGCTCCAGCGCAGCAGGCCGCTATCGGTTCCGATCCACAGGTCGCTCTTTCCCAAAGCGAGCAAGCAGTTGATCTTGCTGTTGTGCAGTGCCTTCCCCACGGCAAAGACTCGCCCCTGACTCATATAGAAAAGGCCTTTGTCGCGCGTACCCAGCCACACCTTGCCGTCGCTGGTCTGCGCCATCGAGAGCACCGCAGAATTGGGTTCGGCAAAACGGTGAGGCACCAGGCCTACAGTCCAGCTGAGGCGAGTGGTACGCTCGTCGTCTTCCTTGTTTCCGGTTTCTGTGGAGGGTGCACGATCGGCAGGGGCGGTAAGGATTTCAAATTTTCCCGCACGGTATGCGAGGATGCCCAGGGCAAGCGATGAGAACAGAACTGTGCCGTCTCCGCCCCTGCTGACGGAAGTGATTCCGAACTCGGCTTCGTCGCGGCCGAGTTCAAATTGTCCATCGTGGTAGCGCAAAACTTTCGTGCTCTGTAAGACGACCCAAAGATTCCCTCCCGTATCCGCCGTCAGTCCCTGTACCGGACCGATGGGAATCGAACTCGGGATGGCTTGCTGGAATAGACGGAAGTTCAATCCGTCGAATCGAATCAGGCCGTTCTCGGTTCCGATCCACAAATACCCATCAGTGGTTTGCGCGATAGCGGTAACCGAGCCGCCGGGAAATCCATGGTCATTCCCCCATCGTTCGCGAATGTACTGCGACATGGTTCGGTGCGGATCGGCAGCCCTTGCCGGGCAAGCGAGGCACGCGAATGCAAGTCCAGCAAACAAACCGTTGAAGACCGAACGCCAGTGAATCCGCCGATCACGGCAGGTATTCGAATTTCTCAACCACAACCTCACTCTCTTTTTGTAAGGGATTCGTGTCGCTGGCGACAACGTAAAACGCGATATATATTTTTTCCTGCCCGTGCGAAGGAACTCCCGAGGTGAAGACGTGTTCGGATACAACCGGCGCTCCAGCCCGCATGGAAGATCCGCGCACGGTCTTGAAGTAAGCGCGTCCAGACTCCCAATGCAAGGAATGAGTCAGGGCGCCGGCAGGCGCAGCAAAGGAAGCCACGTTGCCAGGAACATAGAAAGGTTGAATTTCATACTGCGCATTGTTCTTGCGGTTGGCGTCGCCCCACCGGCTTAAGGCAACATCCCATTCGCGGAAACTCTGGTCGCCTGCCCAGTCGTCAAAGGTATTCATGCTTAGCACCGCGGCCGGCTCGAGATGAGAAGTATCGCGCGTCACCAGAATGTA
>Ga0074045_10003188_pt1 | contig 14838 bp, 13 predicted proteins | sample BogForMeECP23OM2_FD_94442 | JGI IMG/M metagenome (GOLD analysis project Ga0074045, IMG submission 94442) | Bog forest soil microbial communities from Calvert Island, British Columbia, Canada - Bog Forest MetaG ECP23OM2 | ecosystem: Environmental > Terrestrial > Soil > Wetlands ...
CAAAAAGTTCGAGCAGCTCAAGCAGCAGTATCCAAACTCGCTGTACGTCGTCGGTGCAGTAAAGGACCAAAAACCCTCCGCGGTTCAGCAAGCACCGGCAGCAGAAACCAAACCGCCGGATACCACTTCACAAAAGCAGGCCGAACAACCGGCGAATATCGAACCTGCTAAAAAAATAACATCCGATTCATCGGCGACGGTTGCCGTTGCGCACACGTTTGCTGTGCAAGCTGGTGCATATTCGACCGAAAAGAAGGCGCAAAAACAGGTTGAGTTTTTTTCGACAATTAACAAAAAAGCAGTGATCACGGAAAAAGTGAGCGGAGATAAATCTTTGTTTGTCGTTTCCATTGAAGGGTTTTCAAGCGAACAAGATGCCCGCGATTTTATCACCGAATTGAAATTAAAGTATAACATTGAATCAATTATTGTCGCGAGATAACGTGAGAGACGGAGACGAAAGCGTGGAGAGAACGTTGTTTCAAGAGGAATACAACATCGTCGGCAAGTCGCTGGAGATGCAGGAAATAGTGGAAGTGATCCAACAAGTCGCTCCGACGGACATTACTGTTCTCATTACCGGCGAAAGCGGAGTCGGAAAAGAAATAGTCGGACAGGCAATCCACGCGGCAAGTAAACGCGCGCAGAAGCCGATCGTTACGGTGAACTGCGGTGCGATCCCCGAGGGAATTATCGAGAGTGAATTGTTCGGACACGAAAAGGGATCGTTTACGGGAGCGAGCGATTTGCGCAAGGGATACTTTGAGATTGCAGATGGAGGAACAATTTTTCTCGATGAAATCGGCGAACTTCCTCTCCCAACGCAGGTAAAATTCCTCCGCATACTGGAGAACGGAGAATTTATGCGCGTTGGTTCTTCGTCGGCAAAGCGGGTTGACGTCCGGGTTATCGCTGCGACGAATAAGGACCTGGAGCGGGAAGTGAACAACAAGCATTTTCGCCCTGACCTGTTTTACAGGCTGCGGTCGGTGAACATTCGTATTCCGCCGCTGAGAGAGAGGAGAGAGGATGTCCCGGTATTTTTCACGAAATTTGCAAAGGAGTTTTCCGAGAAGAACAAAATTACCTTTCTCGGAATTACAGACGACGCGATGGAGCTGTTGACGCAGTACTATTGGCCGGGTAATGTCCGGGAACTCCGGAACGTGGTTGAAAGCATGCTTGTCATTGAAAACGGTAAACGCCTCACCGATGGCGACGTCCGAAAATACTTGAAAGGCTCACATACTAACGGTGAAGAACGCAATTTGCCGGTGTACATTCCAAAGTCCGCCGAGTTTGCCGAGCGTGAACTCATCTACCGTGCTCTTGTCGACCTCAAAACCGATATCGTCGACATGAAAAATTTACTCGTCAACGCCGCCGGCTCATCCGCACTGATGAGGCGCGATGCCGCATCGATGACCGGCGCGGAAATTCACGACAATCCAATTGTTCACCCCCGTATGCCCGGAGAGGAAAACATTTCGCTGGAAGAAATGGAACGGCGGATGATTGTGGGCTCACTGCAGAAGTACGAGGGCAACCGCCGCCTTGCAGCACAAGCCCTGAAGATCAGCGAACGGACGCTGTACAGAAAAATTAAAGAGTACGGGCTGCAGTAAGCAATGAAAAATTCAACGTGGAAAATGAGAAGCATTAATGACGTAGTGTTCGTAATACTTTTCACTTTTCACTTTTCACTTTTAATTTTCTTATCCGGCTGTGCGTATTCTTTTTCAGGTTCGTCCGTTCCGAAACACTTGAAGACAATCGCTATTCCGCTGTTTGAAGACCAGAGCGGTTTTGGCGAACCGGGATTGGGGGAGAGCTTCACAACGACGTTGATTAATCTTTTTGTCAACGACAATAGTTTGCAGGTGGCTGAGCGAAATACGGCGGATTCAATTCTGGAAGGGTCGATCGTTACGGTTCAAGACGTGCCTCAGGTTATTACGCCGGGAGAACAAGTAACCACGCGGCGCGTGACAATAAACGTGCATGTCGTGTATCAGGACTTAAAACTACGGAAGAAGGTGTGGGAAAAAAATTTTTCAAATTGGGGGGACTACAATACCAGCAGTGAAACACGGACGGTTGCCCTTACTCAAGCTGTCAATAAAGTAACAGATGACATCCTCATCGAAACCGTCTCGGGGTGGTAAATGAACATCGAACAACTCAATTCTACGAGGTTGAAAAACAACAACAATGAATGATATAATTTTAGTAACATATTTTATTTCTCTTCTTATTCTCTTCGCTTTTGGATCGCACGGGTTTGTGATGATCTTCCATTATTTCAAGCACCGCGATACGGAAGAAGCGGAAACCCTTCCGCTTCAAGAATTTCCGGCGGTCACCGTTCAATTGCCAATTTTCAACGAGCTGTATGTCGTGCGCCGTTTGATTGAGGCGTCCTGCGCAATCAAATACCCGGCGGATAAATTAGAAATTCAAGTACTCGACGATTCGACGGATGAGACGGTGAATCTTGTCGAAACCATCGTTTGCGAAATGAAAGAGCGCGGGCATAACATCCATCATGTCAGACGCAGTTCACGCAAAGGGTTTAAAGCCGGCGCATTAAAGGACGGGCTTGAAAGCGCCACGGGCGAGTTCATCGCGATCTTTGACGCAGACTTCGTCCCGCGGGAAGAGTTTCTTCTGAAAACGCTGCCGTATTTTTATTCCGACAAAAAAATCGGGATGGTGCAGACACGTTGGGAGCATTTGAACAGCGAGTACTCGCTCCTGACGCGAACACAGGCGATGGCACTTGACGGACATTTCGTGATTGAACAGTCGATCCGCAATAAGGCCGGGTTCTTTATTAACTTCAACGGCACCGGCGGTGTATGGAGAAAGGCATGTATTGAAGACGCCGGGAATTGGCATTCGGATACGCTGACGGAAGACCTCGACTTAAGCTACCGCGCACAATTGCGCGGATGGAAGTTCAAGTTTCTAAAAAATGTTACGTCGCCGGCTGAACTACCCTCGGAGATCAATGCGCTGAAAACCCAGCAATTCCGATGGACAAAAGGGGCGATCGAAACCGCACGGAAAATGCTTCCCGCGGTGTGGAAATCGGACCTGCCGTTCAAGATTAAGTGGCATTCGACGTTTCATCTTACCAATAACATTGTGTTCCCGTTCATTCTCATCGCCGGCATTCTCAACATACCGCTGATGTTCATTAAACACGCCGGCGGGTATGAAGCATATTTTGATATCATGTCGATCTTTGTTTTTGCGTTCATTAGTTCATTCCTGTTCTATTTGTATTCTCAAAAGGACGTATACCCGGATTGGCGGAGGAGGCTTTTCCTCTTTCCCCTCTTTATGGCTGGAAGCATGGGCTTTGCGGTGAATAACAGCAGGGCGGTTATTGAAGGATTGTTCAAACGCAAAAGCGACTTTGTCCGTACACCAAAGTACAGCATTAAAGAAAAGGGAGATTCGTGGCTGGACAAAAAATACGTCCCGGTAAAATTTAACTGGACGGTGCTCATAGAAATTGCACTGGCCGTGTATTGCCTCTTCGGTGTCGTCTCATCCCTCTACTACCTTGAGATTGCGGCGGTGCCATTCCAGCTCTTGTTCTTGATCGGATTTGGATTCGTCTCATACCTTTCCATCCAGCAAGCACTGCAAGCGAGGCGTTTGAAGGCTGAACGCTTGCTTCACCCCGGAGCGGCCGCGGTATAGGCTTGATTTTAACATATCCTTCGCTTATTATAAAGCCGGTGCTGTCGTGCCGGCTTTTTCACTTTTTTTAGAGTTATGGATTTATCAGAATTCGATATCGATTTTCTTTCTCAGAGACTATCGGACAATCCGCAGTCTCCTCTTTTCGCCCGCCTGGCAGATTTATATCTCACCCAGAATCAATCGGTGGAAGCATTAAAACTGTGCGAGGCGGGAGTGCAGACGTATTCATCGTACGCAACGGGATACGTTATTCTCGGGAAATGCTATAGTGCACTGAACGAAAACTCAAAGGCCCGTCTTGCATTCACACAAGCGCTGCATCTTGCCCCTTTTAATCAACTCGCGCGGAAACTCTTAGAAGAAATCCCTCTCACCGTCGATGAGCCGATTCAGACACCGGAGATCGAATCGACTGATACAACTCCGCCTCCCGTAGAAACCACAGTTCAGGAAGAAACATTTCCAACGCAGAACGTAGACGAACCTCAGCAGAACGTGGACGAACCTCAACTGGGCACCGAAATCATTGCTGAGGCCCCGGTGGAAGAAGAAATTGTACAGGAACCAATCCAGCAAACGGAAGTCGCCATTGTAGAAACACCGCCGGTTGAACCTGAACAACTTCCTGAAGTTGATGAGTATATCCAGCAGCACACGGCGAACGCCGATACGGAAAAACTGGTATCATTGGATGAATATTTGAACCAAGCCGCCGCGCCTGAACCGACTGGATTGGATTCTCTTGCGACGCAGCTCGAAAACGCGGAACGGATTATTCCACAGGAGCCCGAACCGAGCACTTCACCGGAAGAGAGTGCACCGCTGGATTCAATCGTAATTACTCCAACACTGGCCGAAATTTATGCGTCGCAGGGAGAATACGGCGCTGCAATTCAGGCGTATGAAATTCTGATTTTCTCGAAACCCGACGAGCGCGAACGTTTTGAGAAGCGAATAAGCGAATTGCAGGCGAAGTTAAACGAAGGGGGATAACGGGGGATGAGTTACTTTATGGTATTTACGAGTCTAGTGAGTTTCGATTTTTGATTTGATGCTTTATTTGGATGAATAACCCTCTTCTGGGCCAGCCTGTCGAGAAGAGAAACCGCTTCTTTGAGCGCAACTTCTGCTTTGACTTTATCTTTTTCCTGCCGAACTTTTTTGATCACCGTTTTCATGGCGGATTCTTGTGCCGTGTTAAGCTTTTTTCTGTGTGCTGAAGAACGAATTCGCTTGATCGCCGATTTGTGCTGTGCCATTCTTTTTCCTTGTTATCCTGGATGTTGTCGTTATTCGTAATGTAATATACGTAAAAGCCGATTCAGCCGCAAGAAATGCCGCTTCGCTATATCTTCTTTTCCCAGTAGATGTTTTTTCTCATTTCTTCAACCCAATGCTGAAAATCTTGGTCCGTTTTGAACTGGAGTGCAAGGCGTTCAAGTCTATGGTAGTCATCGTCCATATTCATAGTATGTTCGGGCGATATAGAGCGAACCCAGACAATATGGTATCCGTAAGAAGTTCCGAGCGGAACTTTCACCGGAGCGCTTATTTCTCCCGGCTTCATGGTCTTGAGAATTTCCATGAATGCCGGTTCAATTTGGTCGACCCCTATTTTTCCCAGGTCTCCGCCGACGTCTTTCGAATCCGGGTCTTCGGAGTTTTTGCCGGCTAACGCCGCAAAATCATCCCCCGCCAAAGCACGCTCGCGAAGACGGTTCAGTTCTGCAATCGTAGAATCGTCATCCGCTGATGATTGCTGGATGGAGAAAAGGATGTGCCGGGTGTGGACCGATTCTCCTCGCCGTTCTATCAATTGAATAATGTGGTACCCGTACGTTGTTCTAATCGGCCGTGAGATCTCGCTGTCTTTCAGCGCAAAGGCGGCTTCCTCAAATTCTTTTTCGAAGACACCGCGCCGGAACCAGCCCAGATCGCCGCCTCCGCGGGCCGAGCCGGGGTCGGATGAATAGCGCTTTGCGAAATCGGCAAAGTCGCCCCCGGCTTTGATACTGTCCAGAATAGTAAGCGCTTTTTTGAACACGGCTTGAATGACGGACGAATCCGGCTTGGGTTTGATAAAAATGTGGCTTAATTCGTACTCTTTTGGAATCGTTGGAAGGCTGTCTTTATGCGCGTCAAAAAATTCTTCGACCTCACGACGCGTTACTGTAATAGACGTCTGACGTGTCTGCCGGATCTTCTCTACCAGGAGTTGATTGCGAATCAGGTCGCGGAAATCTCTCTTCATCCTGCTGATCGGCATGTTGTACAATTCTTCCAGCCGCTGTTCGGAGCCCGCTTGCTGCGCAAGCATTTTTATTTGACGGTCGAGCCTGTCGGTCACTTCATCATTCGTCACCACCACGCTGTCTTCAATCGCTTGCGCAAGAATCAGTTTCTCGTTGATTAGGCCGTCGAGAATTCGGTTTCGCAATTCCGGGGACTCGGGGTCAAGCTTATTTTGCATGGCCATCGATTGGATGGTCAAATTCAAATCAGACTGGGTAATGATCTCTTTTCCAACAATTGCTACAATGCGATCTATCACCGTTTGACCATACAAGGAACCGCACAACCCCAGCAATATTGAGAGGGATGCGATGCTGCGCTGTATTCTTGCTTGTGTACTTTTCATATGATTTCCTGGAGCATCTTTTTTCACTCGCCTGTGTGCTGAAGGCTATCGTGATCGTCCGGAACACCGGTAAGATTCATTTGCACAATATGCTTTTTCCTCATGGTTTCCAAGTATTCCGTAAAACGTTCCTGGCGGTGCTGCATCATAAGCCTTCCTCGGATAGCATCCTCAACATATTCAACGGGAGGAGGTGCACCTCGCTGATAACTTCCAACCAACAGTATCACAAAATATCCTGCACTTGTTTTCACCGGGAATGAAACTTCTCCCGGGCCGAGAGCTGAAGAAACTTTCCAGAGCTTGGCCGGGAATAAAGTCGACTGATTATAGAACGCTGAATCAGTTTTCGTAATGAGCAGAGATTGGCCGTTCTTGACATTCTGAGCCTCAGCAAGAGCGGCCTCCCAGCCCTTTCCCTGGAGCGCTGCTATACGAAATGCTGCCGCCGGTTCGCGTTCGGAAAAAACCGCCAATGAAATTTCTACAATGTCGTCGTGCAGAGCAAACTCATCGGCGTGATTTTTCAAATACGTTGCAATTTCTTCTTTGGAAATGGACTGCGGAGTGTCGTTGAATATGTCTTTTTCAATCAGGGCATTAATAGCAAGCTCGCGTCTTGCGTTTTCAAGATTCCTGAGCACGGTCTCGGAGCGGTCGAGTCCCTGCCTTTTTGCTTCCTGATAAAGCAATTCGGAATTTATCCATTGCCGCGTAAACATCCGCACCTGCATTTCGGAAATGCCGCTGCTTGTATCAAGCTGCTGATGAATCATGTCCGACGTCAATGTCTGATCGTCGACTCGGGCAATTTCTTGTGCCCGCTCGGGTTGGCGTGCGCATGACAAAAGCATGAGACAACTTCCAACAGTAATAACAGTAACCGGCTGTTTCAGTATAGAAGTTATTTCTTTGACGTTTGCTCCATTGAAATCCCGATCGCTTCTTTATACACGCTTACCGGATATTTTTTTAACAATGATTCGTACCACTCGTTTTCCAAACGCTTCGATTCGGATTCTTGAAAAGCGCTTGAAAGTTCGGATCCCGCCTCGGTGAATGTTTTATTGCCTGCCGGACTTTTTTCCAGAACCTTAATCATCGAAAATCCGTTCTCGTACGGGAAAAAGTCGGACATTTCCCCTACGTTCATATTCCATGCTCGCTGCGTCAATGCATTACCGGTCGCCGGCATCAATCCCCACACCCCGTTCTTTTGCTTAGTTGAAAGCCGTGAGTTAAACTGAGCCGCAACAGAATCGAACGGCAGTTTTTGTTCTTTCAAGCGAAACGCAACAATTTTTGATACGCTGTCGGTCGGAACAAAAATCTCCTGAATGTTAACCCTGTCCGGCCAGGTAAATTTCGAGCGGTTCGCCTCAAAATACACATGCAATGCCGAATCGCTCATCGATATTTTATTCCAAACCTCGTTTTGCTCCGCTTTAAAAAGGACACTCCCCTCTTCATATTCCCTTATCGTTCTGTCAAAGTCGGGGAACTTTGATTCAACGCTTTGTGCTTTGTACTCAACGAGGAGGTTGTTCGATGTTTTATCAAAAATTCTGACCGAGGTTGCATGAAGGGCAAGCGGCAGGCCTTGAAGGTCTTTTTCCCCTTTAACACGGTGAATGACGGAGTCGATCGTTATTTTCTGACCTGCGAAAGTAAACAATTCCTTTGCCCTGGTCGCTGCCGTGAAAGAGCTGTCCCAGTTTTCGCTATCGGTCGTCTTTGTCGTATCAAGGGATGAATTCCAAGCGGAAACTCCCTCCACCGACTGGACAAAGTCATATTCTTTTTTTAATCCGTTGATGTACGAATTGTATTCGCTCTGGTAGAAACGCTGCTTGTACGTAGTCCTGAGTTCCTGCTCCATAGTTGCAAAAGAAGGAACCGGTTTCGCATCAGTCACCTGAATGAGATGGAGTCCGAATTGCGATTTGACGATAGGGGAAACTTCGCCAACCTTCAGCTTGAACGCAGCGTCATCAAACTCTTTGACAGTTCTTCCTCGTTCCATAAATCCAACATCCCCGCCGTGTTCTTTGGCTCTATCTTCAGAATAAATTTTAGCAAGGTCGGCAAATTTACCACCATGCTTCAGCGAATCGAGCACTGTCTCTAAATCCTTCATTGCTTTCGCGGAATCTTGTGCCGTCGATTTCGGTGTGAGCCGCTTGATGATATGGCTGACCCGAATAGTGCCGGGATTCGGCTGTCGGTCCGTTATTTTAATAATATGGTAGCCGAATTGTGTACGAACGGGATACGGCAAAAATGTTCCGGGCTGCGCGGAGAAGATCGCATCTTCAAACTCAGGCACCAACCTTCCGGAAACAGAATAGTTCAAATCGCCCTTGTTGGAGACAACGGACGGGTCTTGGGAGTTGTTCAGAGCGAGCGTTTCAAAGGATCGTCCAGCTTTCAACGAGTCGATAATTTTTATTGCCTTTATGTACGTTTTTAATGTCTCTGCCGGACTTGCATTCTGGGACATCTGGAGAAGGATATGGCTGGCACGCACTTCAAAAAGCTTTCGCTCATACATTCGGTGAAGTGCGGGCTCATTGATATCACGCTCAATTAGTAATGCCACAGCGAGATTCCGTTTATATTCTTGGATCTCGGCTTGAAGATCCGGAGCATTTTGATACCCCTGGGCATATGCATCCTTTACTTTCAATTTGAATTTTACATAGAGGTCTAAGAATTTTTCCCGGTCGTCAGCTGCCGCTTTCAGCGCGGTGTCTTTCCCGCCGTTACTTTTCGTGAACATCGTATCAAATTCACCAAGCGTTATTTTATCCCCGCCGATTGTGGCAACCACAGTATTTTGCTGCGAAGCACAGCCGCCGAACATCATTGCAAAAACAAGTCCCACAAAAAACAAGCACGACTGAAAACGATAACACATTTTTCGGTACTCCTATAAAATAACAAGAATTATTGAAGGCGTTCCTCTGTAACTTTGAAAAATAGCTATAAATACTGTCAAAATCAATGGAGATATGAGGGAACGCGAATCAGGTTGAAGCAAGATTGAGAGGTACGAAAGCATTGTCTGACAGCATCATCCGTCGTTGAGAAGGCTGACAAGCTGTTTGACAAAAAATGCCGTCGCTCCCCACACTGGCTCTTCCCATACGTTGTAAGAAAAAACCTCTATTTTTATCCCATTTCGTTCTCGTATGTTAGAATGACGAAGGGAATCGTCAAAAAATCTTTCCAGGGGGATAAATATTACTTGCGCTACTTCCTCAGCGTTAACGTGAAGAAGGGGAAGGTGTTCGATGAACCCGACGACGGGAGTAACAATGAACCCACTCGGTGTTTGTAAATCGTCTATCATTCCGATGATGGTGGTTGCCGAACGCTCCAAGCCTACTTCTTCAAACGTTTCCCGAAGAGCCGTATCGACGGGAGAGATGTCGATTTTATCGGTTGCCCCGCCTGGAAATGAGATTTGCCCTTTATGGTGCTCAACGGTTTCACTCCGCTTTGTGAAAAGCAGGTCCAGCCCATTTCCTCTCTTCACAATCGGAATGAGAACTGCCGATTTCGTCAGCGCACTCCTTTCGATACTTCGCCGCTGATAACGGTTAAGTTTCTTTTGAATAAACGCTGGGGTAAGGATTGGAATGCTCTTCATCTGTTTCCATTTACAAGGACGCAGGTTTTTCCGTGTTTCGTCTTTTTTATTTCTGTAATTCCTTTTTTCGGTGCACCATCGTCGTTGAGGACTGGTCGGTCGGCATGAGAACTATTTGCTGGATATTCACGTAGAGAGGGCGTGTAGCACAGTAGATGACAGCATCGGCAATATCGTCCGGGGTGAGGGGGGTCATCCCTTCGTATGTTTTATCGGCCCTGGCCTTGTCGCCATGAAAGCGCACGACGCTGAATTCGGTTTCCACCAACCCCGGGTCGACGGTGCTGACACGTATCCCGCTACCGTGCAAATCTAAACGCATTGTGTTCGTCAATGCATTGACCGCCGCTTTTGTTGCGCAGTACACATTTCCATTCGGGTAGAATTGATATGCGGCAATTGAACCGATATTAATAATATGTCCTTCTTTCCGTGCGATCATTCCTTGAACTACGGCACGGGTAACATACAGCAATCCCTTGATGTTAGTATCGATCATTTTTTCCCAATCATCCATATCCCCTTCTTGAATTGCCGACAACCCGCTGGCAAGCCCGGCATTATTCACAAGAACGGAGATTTTTTTCCAGGGATCAGAGAGAGCACCCAACGCCGATTCGACTTCTCCCCGTTTTCTGATATCGAGATGGATGGTGTGAACGTCGACTGAATATTTTTTTCGCAGTTCTTCTGCAAGAGTGCTCAAACGATCGTTTCTTCGTGCGGCCAGCAGTAATCTCGCCCCCTGCCGTGCAAACTGCTCAGCACACGAAGCCCCAATCCCGCTGCTTGCCCCTGTGATGAAAACAAGCTTATTGTTCAATGAATACATATGTTTATTCCGTTTGTTGTTATCAATCAGCCATTACCACTTCATTTTCTCTCTGAGCGACGTGATATGCGCAACATGATGACGGCCATGCCATGCATACAGTTGCAGCAGCCAGTCGAGGTTTCTTGCGCCATGCTCGGGATGACGAAATGTGCGCGAAAAATCGGACGGCTTCAGCGACCGGAGAAGCACAACCCACCGGTCATGGAGCGCCTCGAGCAATTGCAGTGAAAGCGCAACGGGCGCTGTGCGTGCGTCGTATAACTCAGCCCATAAATGTTCAACGTACGGCTTGATCGTTGGCTCATCTTCGGTAAGTGCAAGCCTAAAACGAACGTACGAATTTATATGGCTGTCCGGCAGATGATGAACAACCTGTCGCACCGTCCAGCCTCCCTCTCTGTACGGCGTATCCAGTTGTTTTTCTGTTAATCCTAGCACAGCTGCCTTCACTTCAGACGGTGTATCGGCGATTCGCTGGATGAACTCGATTCGCATTTTATCGTCGGGGTGATCCGACATCTGAAATTTTCCTATGGGATAACGCGGGTCTGACATGGTATTCCTTCAATAATGGGCAAAATGTTTTGAGATCATCAATCTGAGGCTACGCTTTTCCTGACAGGTCTACCATTTTCCTGTCGGAGTTTTTCAGGTACGGCTTCAACTGCGGGTTTTCCAAGCTTGAAAGCTTCTTCACGATTTCCGCGATCCGGTTTCCATTCTCGGTAACTGTCCTTAGCTCTTTGCGGATACCGGCGATGGTGTCGCCGTCATCCTTTTTCTGGAGCACTTGCAGAACGAGCAACATGATGCCAAGGGGGTTGTTGATTTCGTGCCCGAGTGTCATTGCCAGTTCCGTAACCGCTTCCTGATGCTGAAGCTCGGCAATTTCCTTTTGGAGCGCATTGATGCGCAGCCCGGCTTTGACACGGGTAAGAAGTTCGCGGTCGTTGAATGGCTTCGTAACAAAATCGTCTGCGCCGCCTTCGATCCCTTCTATTTTATCATCCTGAGTATCGCGGGCGGTAAGAATAATGAAATAGGTAAACCGGAGTTTCTCATCCTGCTTCGCAAGCTTGCAAAATTCCAGTCCGTCCATTTTGGGCATCATCCAATCCGAAATGATCAAATCAGGGGCTTCCGCTTTAGCGATCTCCAGGCCGCGTTCGCCGTCATTTGCCATAAAGACTTCGTACCCTTGCGACATAAATTTTTTTTGAAGAATCATCCGGATGTACTTGTCGTCGTCAACAATGAGAATTTTCTCAGCCATAGATGCCGCAATTTTTAAAGAGGAAATGGAAGTTTCGGCTCGACGAAGAGAACTTTTTCTCTTTCGAGAACCACTGTACCCGCAGGCGCGCCTTTCGGCTTACGGACAAATTTTTTCTCCGTCATCGCAACCGGGACGGACGATGCATTCTTCATTTTGCTGTAGTATGCAGCGATTGAGGCCGCCTGATGAATCGCTGCTTTCGACGGCTCGCCGTGTGCGCTGTGTATTTTCAACACAACGTGTGAGCCGCTGGAGCCACGGCAGTGGAACCACAAGTCGTCCGGTTTCGCATACTTGGTCGTAAGCATGTCGTTGTTTTCACTGCTTTTTCCTGCAAGCACTTGAAATCCACCTTCGACCGTGAAAATACGAACGGCGGAAGATTTTCTTTTTCCTTTGCCGTCGCATAGCCGAGAAGCTCCAGCTGTGTTTTGTACGTCTGATGAAATTCCCCGAGTGCATCGCTTGAGGATATCTCTGCAAGTTCGCCGATCAACATCCGGATGGTCGACAGGCGCCCATCAAGGCTCTTCACCCGATCGACTGACTCCTCGAACGCCCCTTTCGCTTTTTTCGCTTTCTTAAAGTATTTTTCCGCGTTTGCAACGGGGCTCAGCGACGGGTCGAGGGGAATTGCGACGCCGGACGGATGCACATTGACAGACAGTGTGTCTTCAAGCGTTACCGTTTTCAGCCCTTTGCGAAGTTCGTAAAGGTTCGCCATAATCAGTTTCCCGAACAGTTCGTAATCGGCCCGCCTGTCTTGATTTGCAAGCTCGGCGACAATCTTTACCCGCGTTTGTGCCGCTTTTTTTTCTTCATTTTCGAGCCAGGCAGAAATCTGTTCTTTCTCACTGACGAACGCCGACGAAGCCCGTACCGTACTCACAAATCGTTGGATTGCCACTGCAATGTTTGGAAAAGATTCGGATCTGTTCTCGACATAGCCACGGAGCGAAATCAACGACAGACAGACCGGGGCATCATCTTCATAATAAATTTTTGTTTGTCCGTTCGCGATGGGTGAGGTAACTTCTGCAATTATTTTTGATGTTTCGGCCAATATTTTTTTCAGCTCGCGGTCGGTTGCAAGAGACATCGAAGCAGATGGACGGATATCCGCACGGAGCAAAATTTCTTTTGCGAGAGTTGCTCCAAGCACCGGGATCACTTTTTTCAACGACTGAAAAACTCCTTCTCCGCCGCTCGAGCGCAAAGCGTCAAAGAAAAGGCGCTCATCGCGCATCATCGCGTGAATGGCTGGAAGCTGCTGCGGGTCGGTGCGCGCATGGCGGCTTCCCAGCAAATCTTTCTTTTTCAAGAATGCATCGACAACAATATCCGAAGACACGGGAATCGTGTTTTCTTCCTCCAACAAAAGGACGTTCGCACGAGATCCGAACATCTCACACTTCAAGCTCATGTTGCCATCTAACGCTATTGAAACTATCCGGTCGGTTGTTGCACATGTAACAGCGAGAATTTTTTTTCCCACCGCCTTCGGAAAAAGGTCAACAGAATTTTTTCGCGCCCGAAAGCTCCCCTCACGAACGGAGACATAATTTTCCGAAGGCATGCAGGACACAAGAATTGTTTGCACCGGCTGCGACTCAACGGTGATGCACAACTGCTGCTTGTGCTGCGAGTATAATTCGGAAATGGTATAACCGCTACATTGCTGGTGGATGAAACGCGAGATGTGAACGAGAGTAAAGTAGTTACCGAGCATTTTCAGTTATCCACACATTCTGCAAAAATATATCAAAAAACGCCGCAAAAGCAAACTTAGACTGAATAACTTGTGGATAAGTCGGTGCTTAACCTGTCGAGAACTTTCCCTTGCCTGCCATGGCGAATTTTCGTATTTTTAGTGTCAATCACAACTTTTATTACTGAGGCGCTCATGATCCAAAGCATGACAGGATACGGGAGGGGTGAGTGTTCCAAAGAAGGAATATCGGCTCTTGTAGAACTCAGAAGCGTCAACAGCCGTTTTTTTGAATTGAGTTCGCGCCTGCCTCGTTCGCTCTCCCTGCGGGAAAACGAAATCAAGGAAATTGTCCGCGCAAAAGTTGCCCGTGGAAAAATTTCTCTCACAGCAACGCTTCAAAGCGACACAAACGGCAAGATGCCGCTCAAAGTCAATGTTGCTGCGGCCAAATCGTACTACAAGCTTCTCAGCCAGCTTCGAAAGTCGCTCAAGCTCAAAGAAAGGGTGAGTCTTGAACATATCCTTAGATTCTCAGAGGTGTTCGAAGGGGGCGTCGATGAAGAGGGGGTCAGCGCAGAGTGGACGGCTTTTGTAGAAGCATTGCACCTTGCGGTACAAGAACTTCAGATCATGCGAGCCAATGAGGGAAAAGAAATTTCTAAGGATATGATCGCACGCGTGGAAAGTATACAACAGCGGCTGGAAAATATTGAAAGAAGTTCCAAGGAGAGGATCCCTGAAGAACGGACACGTTTACAGGAACGCATCGCCCAGCTTCTCGGGGATAAGAATGTTATCGACTCGCAGCGGCTCGAGCTCGAAATCGCGCTCCTGGCGGATAAGCTTGATGTCACTGAGGAATGTGTGCGTTTCCGTTCGCATAACAAGTTCTTCCTCGACGCCCTGTGCAACGATGAAGCCGCCGGGCGCAAGCTCAATTTCTTGATTCAAGAAATGAACCGCGAGGCGAACACGATCGGCTCAAAATCGAACGACACCGAAATCGCGCACC
>Ga0074045_10003189_pt1 | contig 14836 bp, 9 predicted proteins | sample BogForMeECP23OM2_FD_94442 | JGI IMG/M metagenome (GOLD analysis project Ga0074045, IMG submission 94442) | Bog forest soil microbial communities from Calvert Island, British Columbia, Canada - Bog Forest MetaG ECP23OM2 | ecosystem: Environmental > Terrestrial > Soil > Wetlands ...
CATCGAAGGCCGCCCCGGCGGCGGTGAGCCCGCCGGGCTCGACTACATCGAGGTATCGCCGGAGCGGGAGTAAGCGCTCGCCGCGGCGCACGCGCTCATGCGTGCCGCGCGGAGACTCATCTCGATACCGCTTTTCCGAAGGCGGCGTGTAGCTGCATCGGCAGTAGCCCACCTCCATGAATCGTTTTGCGCGCCCACGTGCGCGGCGTTACACTGGTCCCGCCATGTTCACTCGCCGCAGCTTTCTTCAGACCGCCGCCAGCGCGTCCGCCGCCCTCACCCTGACCGCCTCCCCGCGTCGGCTTCTGGCCCAGGCCAACTCGGTCTATCGCAACCCCATTCTGGGTGGAGACCACCCCGACGCCAGCCCCATCCGCGTCGGTAACGAGTTCTTCCTCACCCACTCCAGCTTCGATTATGCCCCCGGCTTGCTCATCTGGCACTCCACCGATCTGGTGAACTGGAAGCCCGTTGCCGCCGCCCTCGATCGCTACGTCGGTAACGTCTACGCCCCTTATCTCAGCGAGTACGAGGGCCGCTTCTACATCTACTTCCCCGCCGACAACCGCCTGCGCGTGGTCCATGCCGATCATCCGGTCGGCCCCTGGAGCGAGCCCGTCGACCTGGGCATCCACGCCATCGACCCAGCGCACATCGCCGAGAACGGACGCCGCTTCCTCTACGCCAACGGCGGTGTAATGGCCGAGCTGACCGCCGATGGTTTGGGCGTGAAGGTGCCTCCGCACCACGCTTTCGATCCCTGGCCCGTGCCCGCCTCGATGCGCATCGAGTGCACCTGCCTGGAAGCGCCGAAGGTCATCGAGCACAACGGTTATTTCTACTTGAACGTCGCCGAGGGCGGAACCGCCGGGCCCTCCACCAGCCACGCCGTCGTCTCGGCCCGCAGCCGCCACGCCGACGGTCCCTGGGAGTACTCGCCCTACAACCCCATCGTCCACACCCCCAACCGCGACTCGCGCTGGCTCTCGGTCGGCCACGGCCGCCTCGTCGATACGCCCGGCGGAAGCTGGTTCATGACCGTTCACTCCTACGAAAACGGCTATCGCGCCCTGGGCCGCCAAACCCTGCTCCTGCCCATCGAGTGGACCGCCGACGGCTGGTTCCGCGTCCCGGCCGGCGTAACCGTTGAGTCGGCTATCCCCATGCCCATTCCCGGCACCCGGCAACTGCCCCTGCCCGACCCCTCGGACGGCTTCACCAGCGCCGAGCTCGGCTTGCAATGGGCCTTCTGGCACGAGTTCGACCCGGCGCGCTTCTCGACCGGCCAGGGCGTGCTGAACCTGCTGGCGCGCGGCAGTTCGCTGGCCGACAGTTCCGCTCTCACCACCCCGGTCGGCGGCCACTCCTACACCGTCGAAATCGACGCCCAGATAGCGCCCGGCTGCTCCAGCGGCCTGCTGCTCTTCTACGATCCCCAGCACTCGACCGGCATTCTGCTCGACGGCGACGGCATCGGCGTGCGCCTGGCGAACGGCTACGTACCTGGCCGCTACCAGAAAGGCGCAACCCGCGCCACCCTGCGCATCGTCAACGACAACCAGGAAGTCGATTTCTACTTCCGCCTACCCGGCCAAAGCTGGCAAAAGACCCGCGAATCGGCCGAAGTCAGCGGCATGCATCACAACGTCCTCGGCGGATTCCTCGACCTCCGCCCCGCCGTCTTCGCTGCCGGTTCCGGCAGCGCGAGCTTCCGCAACTTCCGCTACTGGCCTGAAGTGAAGGTGCCGGCATAACGGTTCCGCCGCTTCCTGCACGCCGCCCAATAACGAACACGTGTCGAGAAGAGTCTCTGCGCGGCACGCGTGAGTGCGCATTGCCATTTCGTTATTCCGGTACCGGAAACATGCGTGAATCGAGGGGGGGACGCCTGCATCGCCGTTGTTCCAGAAATAAGCAGCGTTGCGGATGGGTGTGTGCGCCACGTGAGCCGCCGGGATTGGGGAATACGCTGGCTGGATCTGGGCCGCTCGGGGAACTCGGCCGGGGGCAAAAAAAAGCGGGCAAGCCCCCAACTGCAGGCTTGCCCGTAGGGGAGTTAAGTTAGAACCGCAAGTATCCGCCAACCTGCAACTGGCGCTGGGTGGAAACCGTGCCGGTGATCACCGCGAAGTTGTTGTAGTTCGTGGTGCCATCGGACCTCGTCAGCCAGCAGCACGTGGTGTTGGGGTTGCTGAACGTCGGCGTGTTGGTGATGTTGAACCCCTCGCCGCGCAACTGGAAGGTGACTTTGCCTTCCTTGAAGCTGAACAGGCGGGAGATGTTCGCATCCAGGTTGAAGAGGCCCGGGCCGATCAGGATGTCCCTGCCGGTAGAGCCGAGCACGCCGTTAGGCGGGTTGGCGAACGCAGTCCCGTCGAAATACGGAGTAGCGGCATCGTGGCCACCCATAATCTTGACGGCCGGGTTGATCTGGTTCGCGGAATCGCTCTGGCCGGGGGCGTTCAACGCCGAGCTGGTGCCGACGGAGAACGGCAAGCCGCTGTAACGGCTTAAATTGCCGCCGATCTGCCACCCGCCTATGATCGCCGCCGCCGCACCATGGTTGAGGTACTTGTGCCCATGGCCGATTGGGAACTGGTAGACATAGAAGAATTGGAACATTTGCGTCCGGTTGAAACCGGAGAGCTGCTTGTCCAGGCTGGTGGACAGCGGGAGGATGCGGTACGTCGAGGCGTCGCCATTGTCCCCATTGGCGGCATCGATGGCCTTGGAGAACGTGTAGTTGAGGCCGAAGATCGAGCTTCCGATGCTCTTCCGAATCTGGCTCTGCAAGGCGTTGTACGTCATGTCGCCCCACGGTTCGTAGTCGTTGATGCTGCTGCCATTGTTGTATTGGGAGAGCAGCGCCCCGGCGTTCCCGCCATTCGCAGGAGCGCCGTTGATGTTGACTGCCTGGATGGTATGAACGCCATGCGTCCCCGCGTACCCGATTTGGAACACGGTGCTTGGAGTGATCTCTCGCTGGACGAAGAGATTCCAGGCCTCATAGTAGCCCCGGTTCATGTCCGCCGGGAACGTGGCCCCGATGGCGCCCGGCAAGTAGGTGCTCGCAGAAGCTGTCTTCGACGGCGTGAAAGTGCCTGCCGCGACATTGGGGAAGCTGGGCAACGGGACGCCGTCTGCCAGCGTCACCTGGCTGGCTCCGTCGGAATTGGCGACGCCAGCGTAGTTGACGAACTGGTAAGTGTTGGCCGGGGTGTAATCCTGGTTGATGATGGCCGGGAACGCATTGCGCTGGTTGCGCATGTTATCCGGATCGACGGTAATGCCGTATCCGGAGCGCACCACGGTCTTGGCGCCCAATCGATAAGCTGCGCCGAAACGCGGAGCGAAGTTTTTCTTGTTGGCGCTGGCCCCGGTATCCCAGGGTACACCGCCCTCTCCGCCGACCAGGACATCGCCGTCCGACGGATCGAAGCGGACCGCACCGTAAATGGCGTGGGAGAAGATTGGGTAGTATTCCCACCGCAACCCATAGCTGATGGTGAGGTTCTTCGTCGCCTGCCATTGATCGCGCGCGTACAGGGACCAGGTGGAGAAGCGCAGACTGTTCGGATTCTGTACCTGGGTGATCTTGCCGGTGTGGGAAGGATCGCCCAACAGGAACTGTGCCCAGGAGTTGTACGGGTTAGTGATGGGGAACGGGCCGCCTTTGTCCGCAGTCAGCGAACCGTCAAATGCGAAACTGCCGCGTGCCGTGCCGAACGTTCCGCCCTGCGGCTGGAAGTGGTTGAGCGCGTACTTATCGTATTCGAAACCAAAGCGCAGGTTGTGAGTGCCCTTGATCTTGGTCAGGTTGATGGCGGTGGTGTACTGGTTGTCGCGGAACTTGAACGGGCTGCCGGTGTTGGTATTGCCCATGTTGGCCATACCAGTGACCTGGAATGCCGGGATGCCCTGATAATCCGTGCCGACCCCGTTGGTGCCCGGAATCTTCAGCACTTGGGTTCCGTAGTCGCCGACCGACTCGTCGCCGGTGGCGCCAATGCTCTGCCGTGTGTAGCCGAGGTTGAAGTCCAACAGGAGGGTTGGGGCAAGAGTGTCGGTGAAACCGGTCGCGGTGGTCTGGACGAGGCCGCCGGAGTGAACGGGGTTACCTCCGCCAAACACGTCGCCTTCGGCCGCCCCGAGGACAAATGGGGCAACGATGTTCATCGGCGAAAAGCTGTACCGGCCCCAGATCATCTCCTTGTCGTTGGGATTGTAGTTGACCTTATAATCCCAGCTATTGCGATTGTATTGGGTCCCGCCGTAGGCGTCAAAGTTGCTCGTGAATTGGTTGGGCCTGGTCAGCGCGGCAGGCAACAGGGACACCATCTGCGCGGAGATCGCCGAAATCCGGCTCTGCGGAATGATGCCCCCGGCGAACGGCGTGCGGTTGGTTCCATCCGCATTGCCGGTCAGCGGATCGTAGATGAGGGCGGCCCCCGGGGTGGCGCTGAAGTCCCCGCCGCGCATGGCCGTGGTGGCCAGCGTCAGGTTGGGGTCGGACGAGTACGCCCGGCGCTTGGTCCCCATAAAGTCGAGGAAGAAGAACAGCTTGTTCTTGCCGTTCACCACTTTGGGAATATAGATCGGGCCACCCAGCGCAAACCCGTAGTTGTTGAAGATGTTCTTGCCCAGCCTGCCGGGGTGGGTGAAGTAGTTGTTCACCGCCTCGAGCTTCTGGTTCTGATTGTTCTCGTACACCACGCCGTGCAGATTGTTGGTGCCCGACTTGATGGTGACGTTGGTCGCAATGCCGCCCGCGGCGCCCTGCTCGGCGTCGAAGGCGTTGGTATTAATATCGACGCTTTGGATGGCTTCCGGCGGAGGCACGTAGGCGACGTTGACGGGCAGCCACGGATACGCAATCGTGGCCCCGTCCATCTTCGTGCTGTTGCCGGTGGACGACACGCCGTTCATGAAAACCGTAACCGCGCGCATCGGGTTGCCGGCTTCGGAATTGGCTTCCGGGCTGGCGATGACTCCCGCGCCGGGAACCAGGAACTCCAGACGCTGGTAGTTCTTGCCTTCGCCGCCGGTAGCTGGCAGTTCGACGATCTGCTGCGACGAGAGCTGCCCTTCGATATCGGCTTTGTCGGCCTGCAGGATCACCGCGTCGGCGCGAACTTCCACCGTCGACTTGGTCTGCGAAAGCTTGAGTTGCACGTCCACGCGCCGGACTTCGGTATTGCTGACCTGCACGCTGGTTTCGACGAAAGTCGCGAACGACTTGTCGGAAACCGTTACCGTGTAGAATCCGGACTGGATATTAGTAAAGCGGTACAGGCCGTGTTCGTCGGTGGCGGTCTCGCTATGCACTCCAGTTCCTGTATTGAGCGCCTCGACCTTGGCATCTGGAATTGAAGCGCCGGTGGGATCGGTCACGTTTCCGGTGAGCGACCCGTAAAGAAGCTGCGCGTACGCCGCGCAGGGCAGCAAGAGAACGACCAGCGCCAGTGCCAACCCCAGCGAAATCCACCGCTGGTTCTGCCACGCCGGCCTCCCGTTTCCACGATCTTGCAATATAGATGTTTTCATTCGACCCCCAAACATTTCTTAGGCTCCCTGTTCACCCAGTCGCCCAGCCCGGTTTGTTTCTGGCCGGACCCCAAACCCGAACGATCAGAGCAAGCTACCCGATGATCGATTCGTCGCAGGCACTGGATGCTAGCGGCCTATACTGCCACTCAGGTCACACTCCCTTGGTTGACTTTGTTGCAATCTCGAACAAATTATCCAACATTTGGCGCCCCAGATCAAGTTCTGATTTGGGTTTTCCGGTCCGAAATGGTAGAAAAGTTAACCAGCCGGAGGTACTAGCCGCAGTCTCAGGGGCAGGAGGAGGGTTCGATCCTCCGTTTCGCGCTGGCTCGGCTTAAGAACTGCCGGCAATCTGTTGGATCCGGCTGATGGAGTGAATTCTGCTGGTGCGCATTCCGACATCAGAATCGCGACACGACTCTTGGGTGCCTGGAGTCCTACCGAATATGGTTGAAACGGCACGCCTTGGCTCGGTTGGCACGCTTCCTGCCTGCCGCGCGAGGATGCTCTGCACTGGCGAAGATCTGGAGTTCTGGCGGTACAGAATTGCAATGATCGGGAACGGGGCCCTGGGCGCCGGTGGAAACGGAGTAGTGGCAAGCCCTGGCCCCCAATGAGATCGAGGTATGGACCGCTCTGATCGAAACCTGTATTTCTACCGATTCGGGCGAGCAAGAAGCCGTTTCTCTTGCCGGAGCGGAGTTTCCAAGCAGGCTCAGCGAGCCGCGCGCGCTTCACCGGCAACAGCGTCGAACGCCGGTTTGGGCTTTCCGTCGCGACCGAACAGCAGCGGATAGTTGGTCCTGCCCGCGGCCGGAAAGTTGTTTAACCAGGATCCGCCGTCGGCAACGCCCCAGAAAGTCACTCGTGTGATGGCGTCGCGGTGCTTCAAAAAGACGCGAAACAGTGCCGCGTACCGATCGGCCAACGCTCTCTGGACCGGCGCCGGCAAGCCTGCGGCGTAGGGGTTGGCATTGGCGCCGCCCTCGGCCTTGGCGGAAACATCGGCGGAGTGCGTGCGCGTGACCTGGGGCAACACATCCATGTCGAGCTCCGTGATGTTCACCTTGACGCCCAGCGCGTGGAACGCCGCGATGGTCGCGTCCACGGCTTCGATGTCCGGCCAGTCCATGTGGTAGTGGCCTTGCATGCCGACCGCCGCGACCGGGATGCCCTGGGCCAGCAGGTTCCGGATCAACTCGACGCCGCCCTTGCGCTTGGCTTCGTTTACGAGCGAGTATTCGTTATAGTACAGCTCGGCCTTGGGATCGGCTTCGTGCGCGTATTCGAACGCCTTGGCGACGTAGTCGTCGCCGATAATGCGCTGCCATTGCGACCGCCGCAGCGTGCCGTCCTCATTCAGCGCTTCGTTGACCACGTCCCAACCGTTGATGCGCCCCCGATAGCGGCCCACCACGGCGGCGATGTGGTCGTGCATGCGGCGGAGCAATTCCTCGCGGCCGACCGGATTGCCCTTGTCGTCCTCGAATACCCAGCGCGGCGTCTGACTATGCCAGACCAGACAGTGCCCGACGACGAACATGTGATTCTTCTCGCCGAACTCGACGTAGCGGTCGGCCGGCCCGAAGTCGAAACCCTGCGGAGTGGGATGGATGCGCTCCCATTTCAGATCGTTCTCCGGGGTGATGGAATTGAACTGGGCCTTGACGAGGGCCGCTCCGGCGGCGTCGCTTCCGGTGAAGATGGCCTGGCTGAGCGCCGCGCCAATCCTGAAAGAGCCCTGGTATGCGTCCTTGAGCGTGGTCTGCGCGCAGAGCGGCAGGCACAAGCGGCCAACCACCAGGGCCGCGAGAACAATCGATTTCGAAGACATGATTTCCGATTTCTCCTTTTCGCGAGGGCGCTCACGCTCCCGGCAGTTCCTGCGTTGCGTACGTCTTGCGGCGCGCTATCAGCTCGTCCGCAATCTGCCGGTTCAGATCCCTGTTGATCGGGTAGAAGAAGAGGCACACGGCCGCGGCGGCGAAAGCCAGCCCCGCGTACACGCTCGCGGTCAGCCGGATGCCTAACAAAGAGTGCGCGGTCTGGGCGGCGTTTGGCACGTAACCATAGGCCGAGAGCAGCCAGCCGGGCATCGCCTGGCCCAAAGCGAATCCAACCCACAGTGCAAATACGATGGCGGAAGTCACGGCCGCGGTCGCGCGGCGTCCCGTCTTCCACTCGCCGTAATCGGCGATGTCGCCGATCATCGCCCAGAGCAGCGGACACGACCAGCCAAAGGCGAACTGGCGGAGAATCTCCGAGGCGAAGATGAGAGTGGTCGCCGTCGCGGGAAGGACCAGCAGCACGGCGCTGAGGACCGCCGCCAGCGACATGCTCACGATGAACAGGGTCCGCTTGCCCATCCGCACCGCCAGGGAATTGGAGACAGCGATGCCGATCAGCAGCGCAGCCAACCCGAAGCCGTTGAACCAGCTAAACAGCATTTCGTGCCCGGCATAATACTTGAAAAAGGGCAACATCACGCCGCCGCGCATCACGATCGCAATGAAGTAGAAGAGGGTCACCAGAAAGAGCGAGATCAGCGGTCCGTTGCGGAAAAGGTCCTTCAGGTCCGTCCCCACCGAACTCTTCTGCCCGGGATCGGGCTGAATCCGCTCCTTCGTCACGAGGAAGGAGATGATGAAGAAAACGACGCTGAGCACGGAGAAGAGCCCCATCGTCATCTGCCAGCCCTTCGCGCTGTTGCCTAGCCCGAAGTAGTTGCGCAGCGGAATGGCCAGGCTCTGAATTATGAAGCCAGCGCTATTGGCGAAGATCTGCCGGTAGGTTGCGATACTCGTCCGCTCGTCCGGATCATCCGTCATGACACCCGTCAGCGCCGCGTACGGAACGTTGTTGATCGTATAGATCAGTCTCAGCAGGAAATAAGTCACGTAGGCGTAGAGGATCTTACCGCCCATACTGATGTTCGGAGTCGTAAAGGTCAGGACTCCGACGATGCCAAACGGCACCGCCGTCCACAGCAGCCAGGGACGGAACTTGCCCCACCGCGTGCTGGTCCTGTCCGCGATAAAGCCCATCACCGGATTGAGCACGGCGCAGATCATGCCAACCACGAGAAAGAGCGTTCCCGTTTGTGCCGGCGTCAGCCCGAACGTATCGGTATAAAAGCTCAAAACCAGTGCGATCATCGCCTGGAAGATGAAGTTTGCAGCCAAGTCCCCAAGGCCGTAACCGAATTTCTCTCCGAACGAAAGCTTTTGCGTCATAACTGTCTCATCTCTCCCCACCCGCTCCTACCGGCGTTCCCGCACGTCGAATGTCTCCGGGGAACTACTTGGTCACCTGCAGCACCAGCTTTTGAAGATCGGAGTCCCGCGACGACGTGCCGACCATGATTTCGAAATCGCCGGGTTCCACCCGGTACTTCATATTCACGTCCCAGAACGAGAGCGATTCGGGCGTGATCTCGAAGCGGACGGTTGCGGTCTCGCCCGGTTCCAGGGCGATTCTGCGGAACCCTTTCAACTCTTTCACCGGCCGCGTCACAGAGCTGACCAGGTCGCGGATATACATCTGCACCACTTCGGTTCCCGCGCGCGCGCCGGTGTTGGTGACATCGGCCAGCACCTCGACCGAACCCTTGGCAGCTATCCGCCGCTTCGAAAGCCGCACGTTGCCGACGCTGAAGGTGGTGTAGCTCAGGCCGAAGCCGAAGGGATACAGCGGTGTGACATCGTCGAACAGATAGCCGCGGCGCGCGGATGGCTTGTAGTTGTAGAACGCAGGGAGATGGCCCGCCGAGCGAGGCACGGTGATCGGAAGCTTGCCGCCGGGGTTGTAATCTCCGAACAGCACGTCCGCCACGGCCGTGCCGGTTTCCTGCCCGAGATACCAGCACTCGAAAATCGCCGCGGCGTTTTGCTCCACGCTTTGAATCGAATTCGGACGGCCATGGAAGAGCAGCGCGATCACCGGCTTGCCGGTGGCCGCTATGGCCTGCAACAGTTCCGCCTGCCTGCCGACCAAGTCGAGGCTGGCGCGGTCGCCCATGTGGTTCAGATTCCATGCCTCACGCGAGGTTTGCTCATTACCGCCTATCGCCAGCACCACAACGTCGGCCTCGCGCGCCACTTTGACGGCTTCCGCGATCATCTTGCGGTCTTCCGCCGGATCGCTGGGAACCACTGCGTCCTCTTGCCACGAGCCCCCGATAGTGAGCTTGCAACCTTCGCTATGCAGTACCTTGACTCGACGGCCCACCTTCGCCCGAATGCCTTCGAGCACGGTTACCTCAGCCTTCGGCTTGCCGCTGTAGCCGCCGAGCAGGCTGCGGTGGGAGTTGGGGCCGATCACCGCGATTGTCCTCACCGCAGCCGGATCCAGCGGCGCTATGCAGCCATCGTTCTTCAATAGCGTAATCGCGCGGCGCGCCGCATCGAGCGCCAGCGCGCGGTGCGCGTCGCAGCCCACGACGCGATCCGCTTCCTCCGGGTCCACATACGGATCGTCGAACAGGCCCATGCGGAACTTCCAGCGCAGCATGGGTGCGACCATCTCGTCGAGCTCCGACTCGCGCAGCACGCCCTTGCGCACCAGCTCGGTCAGGTGCAGGTAACAATCCGGTTCCGGCAGTTCGATGTTGACGCCGGCGCGCACCGCCAGCGCGCACGATTCCTTCTTATCCTTGGCGACAAAATGGCCGTGCGTGTCGGGACGGTACCCGAGTTCCCAGATCGCGTAGTAATCGGACACCACGAAGCCGTCGAATCCCCACTCCTTGCGCAACACGTCGCGCAGCAGCCAGCGGTTGGCGTGGGACGGCACGCCATCGATTTCGTTGTAGGATGCCATTACGCTGATGGCTCCGCCCTTGTGCAATGCCTGCTCGAAGGTGTACAGGAAGGTCTCCCGCAGCACGCGCTCGGAGACGTTGGCCGGGGCGCAGTTCATGCCGGATTCCGGCTGGCCGTGGGCGGCGAAGTGCTTGAGCGTGGCGATCAGCCGCGTCTTGTCCCGGAACTTTGCGTCGCCCTGAAATCCGCGCACGGCCGCAATTCCCATCCGCGACACGAGATAAGGGTCCTCGCCGTAAGTCTCTTCGACGCGCCCCCAGCGCGGATCGCGCGCCACATCCACCACCGGCGTTAGCGCCTGGTGGGCGCCGCGCAGGCGCGCTTCGAGAGCGGTCATCGTAAACAGCGACTCCACCAGCTCCGGGTCGAAGGTGGCACCGAGCCCGATCGGCTGCGGGAAGCTGGTGCCGCCGATGGCCGCGTGGCCATGCAGGCACTCCTCATGAAAGATCACCGGAATGCCGAGGCGGCTGTTCTCGACGAAGAACTTCTGGATGGCGTTGGTCAACTCAGCCATTCCCCGAGCGTCTTTACCACCGCCCGCGTCGCTGGGCCGGCCGACCTGGCCCATGCCGCGCCGTTGCCGGAAAGCCTTCTTTGCCATTGCGAGGTCAAAGTTGCCATTGGCGTCTACTAGCGTCCCAGCCTTCTCCTGCCAGACGCACATCATCTGCGCGGCCTTCTCTTCGAGCGTCATGCGCGACAACAGGTCGCGCACTCGCTTGGCGACCGGCAGGTCGCGCTTGCGGAAGTTAGGCAAGCTCCGGTTCTTGTTCTTGGTCGGTGGTTTCATAGATGCGGTCTCGTGATGGATGCGCTCGGAATGCTGGGCCGGGCGTTCGCGCCTCTCCGGCCAGTCCAGGGCCGGCGAGGGACCGTTTTCCTCTCTGGCGGAATCGGCCGCCGGTCCGCGAGCGAGCGCCTCGTGAAGGCCGTTCAAACGCGAATTTGTTTTCGCCTCAGACTATAATCGGATGACCGGACCGGAAAATGCAAGCCGCGCTCGCGCGCCCCTCTGCGCCGGGACCGGACGGGCAGAGAATCACGAGCATACACCAAAGTCATTTTCCAACACCAGAGCCACCGTGCCGCGCAGGCGCGCGACGCCACCCTCGCGCGCCGGAATCAACTGCGGGGCAACGCCGCCGTGCAAGACCTGTTCCCGGATCTCCGGCGCAATCACCGATTCAAAACGCTCCCAGCTCCGCGTGAGGTCGCCGACCACCACGATCCGTTCCGGCGCAAAGCCAGCCACCAACATGCGCATGCCGCGGCCCAGATAGTAGGCCATGGTCTTCAGCGCTTTCTCGGCTCGCGTGTCTCCCTGGTCCGCAAGGCTGAGCAGGTCGAGGAAGTTCAACCCATTGGGCTCGGAACCGGATTCGCCGTAGAATCGCAGCGCCGCACGGTTCGAGGCAAATACCTCCCAGCAGCCGCGGCGGCCGCATCCGCAGAGCGGACCCTGCGGATCGAGCGGAACATGGCCAAACTCTCCAGCCATTCCATTCAGACCCCGCACGATCTGGCCATTGAGCAGGATTCCCGTGCCGACTCCCTCGGAAACCGTAACCACTATCAAGTTACGAACCCTTTCCATGTGGTCGAACCACACCGCCGCCAGTGCGCAAGCCGTCGCGGCGTTCTCGATTTCCACTCCCAGGCCGGTCGCCTTCATCAGCGGAGTACGTATATCCACGTCGCTCCATCCGAGATTCGGCGCGAACACCAACTGGTTCGACTCGGGGATGTAGCGGCCCGGCACGCTGACCCCGATGCCTTCGATCTTTCTGCCCCGGCACGACGCGACGATCCGCTGGACGGATTCGACCAGACGGCCTAGCGTGAACTCCGGGTCTCGAGTGGTGACGATCGCTTCTTGCGAAATGAACTTCCCGTTGGCGTCCGCCAAAGCGGCCGTGATCTGCGAGGGACGAATGTCCACGCCGATGATCACTCGCTCGTCATTGAGGCGCAGGAAGGTAGGCCGCCGGCCCCTAGGCAACCGAACGGTCGGCCCCGTCAGTACCCAATCTTCCTGGATCAACTGGTCGACGATCAGCGATATCGTGCTGCGTTGCATCCCGGAAACGCGCGCCAGATCGGCGCGCGAAATGGGCTGACGCGTCCGGATCAGGTTGAGGACGATACGCCGGTTGATATCGCGTACTACCTCGCTCGAAGCGCCCTGGGGCCTACTCTTGTCAGTTCCCTGCATTCCCGTTTCGGTCTTGCCTCCGCACTAGCGGCACCCGCCTCGAGGGTTCACTGAACCTTCTTGCCGGTCCATTCGATGGACTGCCCGCCTCCATCGCCGGCTCTTTCAGACGTGAGGCGCAGTTCGGCGCCGCTCACCTTTCCTTTGTAGCTCAATTTCAGTTCGGTTCCCTGAAGGTCGGCGGTAATGGTAAACGATAAATTGTCCCCATCCACTTTCCCGTCCGCGATGGTCGACTTGCCCAACATCGTGCTGGTGGTTTCTCCGCTGAGCTTGTTTCCGTCCACTTTGAACACGAAGGTTCGCTCCATCGTTCCGTTAGGACCCTCCGCCGTCGCTTTCCACGTGCCGGCGATATCCCCGGCCACCGCTGCCACGGCGAACGCTACCATCAGAATCAGAACACGCTTCATGGCACCATTCCTTCCACAATCATTCTTGCACCTTTCGTGCTTCCATCGATGGCGAATCGTTTGCGGCGACTCGCCCATGATTCTTGAAGGCGCATCGGTACTACATCGCAAGGCAGCCCTATCGCGCAATGAGCATTGATCGGCAGCAGCACATCGCGGCCCTCAGCGGCGGGCCTGCAGCGACGTGAACCTCCCACAGTCGAAACTGGCGAAGGCGTCGTTCGTCACTCCAGGGGTTCCCTTCACCGCAGCATAAGTTCCATCTTGCGATGAAAACCCGGTACTGTCTACAGTAATAGTATGGTGAGGTCTCCGATTGCTCTTTTGTTGGTTCCGCTGGGGCTAGTCTCCGCTCAGGAGATGAAGCCGGTCGCGTTGCCAACGCCGCAGACCAGCGGCGGTAAGCCGCTGTTCCAGGCTCTCAAAGAGCGGAAGTCGGTCCGCGACTTCGGTCCCGACCGGCTTTCCCAGCAGACGCTGTCGAACCTTCTATGGGCGGCCTGGGGCATCAACCGCGACGACGGCCGGCGCACCGCGCCTTCGGCATCCAACCATCAGGAGATCGACGTTTATGTCATCACCGCGGAGGGAGCCTCCGTTTACGATGCGAAGGCGGTCGCACTGAAGCCGGTGGTCCGGACCGACATCCGCAAGTTGGCCGGAACCCAGTCGTTTGTGGCCGACGCGCCAGTCAACTTGGTCTACGTAGCCGACACAACCAGGTTGGGCGGCGACGACGCGGTGAAACTCGGTTATGCCTTCGCCGACACCGGGTTCATCGCCCAGAACGTGTATCTGTTCTGCGCTTCCGAAGGACTGGGTGCGGTGGCCAGGGCGTCGGTGGATCGCGCCGCTCTAGGCAAAGCGCTGAACCTGCGCGCCGAGCAGCGAATCACGCTGGCGCAGAGCGTGGGCTACGCGAAGAAGTCCTCCAACTGACGCCGCTCGCCTGGCGCCGGCCGGTGTAGACTCTCGTAATTGAATTGATAGAAACTTCTGATACCATTCCTCGCGCAAGTCTAGTAAAATAGGACTTGTTCGCATTAACGTTTGGAAAGAACTATGGCTACAAAGCGCAATAAAGAGAACGATATCGCAATCCCCGCTGCCGCCGCCCCCGCGCGCCGCAAATCCGCCACCACGCCTCGGGTCAAACACGGCCTCAAGAGGTCCACTACCGCTACCTCGCCGGAAAGCAAAACCATCGTGGAAGCGGCCGCTGTGCAGGCTGGCTTCGCGCCGGCCGAGAGCGAAATCGCGGTCTTGGCTTACACCTACTGGGTCGGCCGAGGCTGCCAGGGTGGTTCGCCCGAGGAAGACTGGCTGCGAGCCGAGCAGGAACTACTCGCCAAGGTTACCGCCTGACGCTTGGGCCGTCGCGTGCTGGTCGGCTCGCGCTTATTTGTACTTTCGCATCACCGCCAACAGGCGGCCTTGGATTTGCACGTCCCGCGCCGGCGCCAGAATCGGTTTCAGCGCCGAATTTGCCGGTTGTAGGCGGATGATGCCGCCCGGCTCGCGATAGAACCGCTTCAAGGTGGTCTCAGTTCCGCCCACCAGCGCCACCACGATATCGCCGTCCCGAGCTTCCGGAATCCGCTCCAGCAGGACAAAATCGCCATCGCAGATGTGGTCCTCGATCATGGATTCGCCACGCACCTCGAGGGCATAGGTGTCCCCGTTGCCCGCGAAGTCGGCAAAATGCAGTTCTTCCCGCTGCTCGATGGCCTCCACGGGTGCGCCAGCCGCGATGCGGCCCAGCAGCGGCACACCCGGCCGGGTGCGCTGCCGTTCTTGCATAAACTTGGGAGTCAACTCGAGCGACCGGCTTTGGTTGAAGC
>Ga0074045_10003190_pt1 | contig 14833 bp, 17 predicted proteins | sample BogForMeECP23OM2_FD_94442 | JGI IMG/M metagenome (GOLD analysis project Ga0074045, IMG submission 94442) | Bog forest soil microbial communities from Calvert Island, British Columbia, Canada - Bog Forest MetaG ECP23OM2 | ecosystem: Environmental > Terrestrial > Soil > Wetlands ...
AGCCATCTCCGGCAGGAATATCTTGCCGTCCTTGAGACCAACCACCACTCACCGTACTTTTTGAATCTCCATTACCGCGATGTCGCCCATACGATCATTCTCGGGCGCACCGGCGCGGGGAAATCTTTCCTGCTGAACTTCCTCATCACGAACCTACAAAAATATCAGCCCCATACGTTCATCTTTGACCTTGGTGGGAGCTTCGAAAGCCTCACGCATCTGTTTGATGGTTCTTACGTGCGAGTAGGCCTCGAATCAGGTGATTTCAAGATCAATCCATTTTCGCTTCCGCCGACAAAGGAGAACCTGGACTTTCTGACGCTCTTTTTGAAAGTTCTCTTGCGGGGCTCCGGGCAACTGGAGCTCGATCCCGCTATCGAACGAGACTTATACCACCAGGTCAAAAACCTGTACGAAGTGGACCCGGGTCTCCGGACTCTGGGAGTTCTTGCGAACACTTTACGGCATGACCTGGCGGATAGACTCGCAAAATGGACTCGCGGCGGACAATTCGGCTTTCTCTTCGACAACGCGGAAGACACGATTTCTTTTTCCCGCTTCCAGTGCTTCGACTTCCAGAAAATGAGCCAATACCCGGAACTTCTGGAGCCTCTGCTTTTCTACATCCTGCACCGCGCCAATGCTGTCATCGCCGACCGGGAAATAGCCACCCGCTTCAAGGCATTCCTAATCGACGAGGCGTGGGTGTTCCTGAAAAACCCGAGCATTCAGCGGTATGTCGTCGAAGCCCTCAAGACCTGGCGCAAGCACAACGCCGCTATGGTGCTCTCCACGCAGTCGCTCGACGAGCTACGGCGCTCCGACATACTCGACGTAATCATCGAAAGCTGCGCAACGAAGATTTTCCTCGCCAACCCGGACATGGACCGGGAGTTATACCGGCGACAGTTCCATCTAAATGACAACGAAGTCGAACTGATCTCCACGCTAATTCCAAAGCGGCAATTTCTCATCAAAACGCCGGAACTCGCAAAGATCGCAAACCTACACGTCGATCCCAAGAGCTACTGGCTCTACACCAACGACCCGTTCGACAACCAGAAACGCAAAGAAGCCTTCGAGACTTACGGGTTTGTGAAGGGCCTCGAAGTCTTGGCAGGAGTGAAACCATGAAAGCGCTGATCATTACGTTGTTCATTTGGATCTTTGTCGTACCCGCCGCGACTGCCTTGCTGCTCATTTTCGGTTTGCTGGCAGTGGTCGTGCCTGGCTGCTATTTCCCCTGCTTCTTTCTTGTCCTTATGGCTTACAGCTTTTTGTTCACTTTCGGGCCGTTCTGGTATTCGCCGTTTCGCTTTGAATGTCCCGTTTGTAGTTCGAGAACTCACACAATCGAGGAGAAAACTCATGATGAGCATCAAGAAGTTGAAGTCGGCTCTTAGAAACAATCTCAGTCCTGCAATTCTCTGTATTGCTCTTTTAGCGGTATTGCCGGTGCATGCGGAAACAGGACGCGGACGAACAATCAAGTACTCGCAGCAGGACATTGTCCCGGTTCACGCTAAAGTCCGCTTTTCGACTCTCATTGTGTTGCTGCAGAATGAGGAAATTCTTGATTTTGCCACCGGCGACAAAGACTTCTGGATCATCAACGGAGCGCACAACCTCTGCTACGTTCATCCGGCGCAGACAGGAATTCGCACCGACCTCCATCTCATCACCTCCACTGGCCATGTCTATTCATTTCTCCTGACGGAAATTGGCAATGACCCGAACACCGAGCCGGACCTGAAAATCTTCCTCGTGCCGCAGGATCAGTCCAGCGTGGCCGGCAGTACCGGCCTTGAAGGGTACGTTCGGGCTGGTGAAGTAGAAGCCTATAAGAAAGAGTTGGAAGTGTTGCGCTCGCAGACGGCTGACGAGATCCGCGCGGCTCACTCGCAGAGCACCGAGCAGGTGAACAAATTCCGATCAGAATATGCCGGCAAACTCCACTTTGACTATCAGTTTGACCCCCAAGCTACGCGCGAACCGTTTCTTGTTAACGCCATTTATCACGACGACGCATTCACCTACATCAAGTGTGCTGCCCGCGAGAAGCCTGTGCTTTACGAAGTGAAAGACGGCAAACCGAACCTGATCAATTTTCAGGTTGAGAACGGCGTGTACATCGTTTCCAAAATCATCGACAGCGGGTACCTCGCGGTTGGCAAGAAAAAGATCACCTTCACCCGACGCGGATAAGAAGTCTGCGCGAGCTATTTTCGAGAGGGGAAAGCCATGAACGAACCGATCAAAGACAAAGCACCAAAGCCGCCGGGCCTGCTTCCGAAGAATGTCCAGTCCTGGGTGATTGTCGGCATCGCCCTGCTCATGGTCGTCATCATGTGGCTCACCGGAGGAAAGAAGCCGCAGGCCACGGGAAAGTCGGCTGTGCCGACCGTGCAGGGCCCAGCGCCGGTCGAAGTGAACGAAACCAAGATTGCAGAGCTTCAGAGCCGGATACAGGATCTGCAGAAACAACAGCTCGCTGCGCAGAGCGCGCTTGCGCAGCAAACCCGCCTGCTCGGATCTTTGCCGCAGGAACAGTCTCAGGCACAACCCAATGCTGGTCCGAGCAATGCTCCTCCTGCCACCGCTGAAGATGCAATTAAGGTGGAACGGCGAAAGCGGGAATACCTTTCACTCTTTGCTTCAAACCTCGCGCTGAGTTACAGGAAAAATGCCTCCATTGCGGGGACCCCCATCACGGAGAATAGTCCGCCAGCACAGCCCCAGACCGCTTCGCAGAGTCCAGACTCATTCCAATTGGCGCAACTCCTCAAAGAGATGCAGCCTCCTGCATTGACACCGCAACTTTCAACCGTTCAATCAGAGGCAACGAGTCCCGCACAATCACCGACCACATCGGCCCAGGCAACTGAGCCAATCCCCGGACGAAAGGAGGCCGATCACCCTGCCGCCGGACGTAACGAATCTGGGAATGCGGCGGCAGGGAAGACTTACGTCCTCTTCGAAGGCACCGTACTCGAAACCGTCCTCATCAACCTGCTAGACGGGCAGTTCTCAGGTCCCGTCGAATGCCTTCTCGCAAATGACGTTTACTCCCACGACCGCCAGCATCTTTTGATTCCGGCCGGAACGAAGTAGGTGAGACGAAGAAGGTCGATTCGTTCGGCCAAACGCGGCTTGCCGTCGCGTTCCATCGCCTCATCATGCCGGATGGTTATTCTGTCAGTCTGGACAAGTTCAAAGGGCTCGACCAAATAGGTGATACCGGCCTGCGGGATCAGGTCAACAACCACTATCTCCGCATCTTCGGCACCTCGCTAGCGATTGGCGCACTTGGAGCAGTGGCGGAGGCGGGCACCGGAGGAGTCCTGAGCCAATCTGGGACCGACCGTCTCCGGCAAGGATTTGGGCAGAGCACAGCCCAATCCTCGGCACAGATTCTCGACAAATTTCTCAACATCATGCCCACAGTCACAATCCGCGAGGGACATCGCGTGAAGGTCTATCTCTCAGGCGATCTCGCCGTGCCCGATTACTCAAACCACAAAATGTCCTCAGATCTCTGAGGCCAAAGAAGGAGATGAAATGAAAAAGAAGTTGCTCGTTTTTCTGTTCGTGACGGGCCTCGCGGTTGGCACCGCCTCGGCCCAGTTCGGCGGGATCGTCTACGATCCCACGAACTATGCGAACGCCCTGCTGCGCTACGCTCAACTCCAACAGCAACTGATTCAATTGAAGAACAGTTACACCCAGCTTGTCTCCCAATACAACTTAGCAGTGCAGATGGCCAAGAACATTGAGAACATGCCAGCCCGGTACCGTGCCCAATTCAGCCAGTGGCGGAACACGGTTTCCCAGGATGCCTACGGCAATACCGAGGGCTGGGTGAGCGGTATCAACTCCGGGCAGCTAGCCGGCATCAACACGGGCTACCGGCAGGCAACGACGCAGTTGCTCGAATACAGCCCAGACGCACTTTCGGGTATGAACGCCGACGAACTTACCCGTGTGAAATCTCAATATGCCTCCGTCGAGCTTTCCGATGGCGCCAACACTACCGCAATGGCGACCATCGGCTCAATTCGAGGCAACGCACAGAATGTGCAAACGCAGATTGCAAACCTCGAACAGGATTCATTGTCTTCGGACCCGAATCTGAATACCGAAGTCTCCGTCCTCAACAAGATCAATGCCGCAGGCGTCCTGACTCTGCAGACGCTGCAGGACTCCAACAAACTGCTCGCGTCGCTGGTGGAACAGCAGACGATCCTTGCCAAGCAGCAGCGTGAAGCTACCACCAACTCCATCAATGCCGATATCCAGCGCAGAGCGAGCCTTGCCGGGAACCTCGCCCAGGTCACCGGCACGATGAACCGATTCACTTCAAAACTTCCGCATGCCGTAGGGATGTGACGAAGTACAGCCCAGGTCGAAGGAGCCGACACCATGCAGCAGCCAGACTTCCTGCAATTCATCTTTCAGGCGATCAACAACCTGCTCACGCAGAATCTCGGCTTCTTCGACAACATGGGCCAGAATCTCTTTCGAGCTTTCGCCACGATCCTTGTTGTCTGGTTTGGAGTCAAATCGGCCCTTGCCGCCGCTGGGGGCAGGCAGCCGTTCCACTTTGACAACTTTGCGAGCCTGCTTCTCACCATCAGCTTCGGCTTTGCGATGGTGAATTACTACAGCAACCCGATCCCTGGTATCGGAACCAGCTTTCACAATCTCATCACCGACGAGTCGCAATTTCTTGCCAACAAGATCAACCAGGCTGAACTTCAAACCGTCATCGAGCGCGTAGCGGACTTCGAAACTCGGATGGATTCGCCCGGCTGGGGCGACCTTCTCGGCACGTTCATCTACGCAGTCGTAATTATCTTGCTCGCAGCCGCACAGGCCATCTCCATCGTGATAATCGCCTACGGATTCATCGCCACTGCTGTTTGCGTTCTGGTCGGCCCGGTATTCATACCTTTTTTAATTGTGCCGAAGCTGGAATGGCTATTTTGGGGTTGGCTCAAGGCGTTCATTCAATATGCCTTCTATCAGGTTATTGCCGCAGCGGTTGTTTTCGTCATCGGCAATCTGATCCTCGGAATCCTGAATCTGCAACCCAACGACACGATCTCAACGGTCGAGCTCATTGGCTGGTTCCCGGTCTTGTTCATCACCTTTGTCGCTTCGATCTATGTATTGCTGCGGGTTCCTGCTCTGACGAATCACATCTTCAGCGGCACTTCTGGCGGATCTTCCACTGGAATCCTCGAAGGGGTCTACAAATGAACAACGAAGCCAGCTTTCACGATGCCAAACGGCTCTATCTCGAACAGTACGGTGACCCTATGGTGACGAACACTTATCTGAAGATAGCCCTCGCGCTGCTCTCCGTTGTGTGTGTCGCGCTGGCGCTGATTGATTTGAGGACGATTCGCACATTTCAGAACTTCCGGCCTCTGGTGATCCGCATTGACGACTTGGGGCGGGCCGAGGCCATCAATTATCACAATCTCGAATACAAACCCCAAGATGCCGAAGCGAAGTACTTCCTCAGTCAGTTTTGTGCCCTCTATTACAAGCGGAATCGGTACACGATTCAGAATGACTTTTCGAAGGCCCTCTACTTCCTCGACGGAAAGCTGGCGAATGGCATCCTCGACGAATACCGGAAAGACGACATCATCCGAAAGTTCCTGACAAATACGGCCGCAGCGGAGATCGACATCGACGTGAAAAAGGTCGCTTTGGAAGACATGCAGACACCACCCTATAAGGCACGCGTGGATTTTTACATGGTCTATTACTTGCCCGCAGACCATACCGAGATTAAGCGTGTCCTCTATACTGCCAACTTTGTCTTTGTTTTTAAGAGCCAAGTTCCAAACGAACTGATCCCCATTAATCCGTTGGGCCTCGCGATCACTTATTTCCGCGAAGATGAGGCATTCAAATGAAGACCCAGCTCCGAGTTTTACGAGCTGAGCGCGAATGGTCGCAGGCAGAACTCGCCAAGCGCGTTGGTGTCGCCCGCGCCACCATCGTTTCCATCGAGACCAGGAGATACGATCCCGGTCTCGCGCTCGCTTTCAAGATAGCTCGCATCTTTGGCAAGACCATCGAAGAAGTATTCCTCTATGAGCCGCAGGACCCCGGTCCGGCTCGGCCCCAGACGGCTCTGGAGGATCTTGGGACAGCACCTAACGTAAGTCTTCGGTGACGCTGGAAGAAAACCATGATCGCCAATGCTCTCATTTTGACCATCGCCATCCTGCTCGCTCTTGGCTTCTGGCTAATGGGCGAACTAAAGTTCTTCATTCCCTATAAAGCCATTCTGCTCCACCAATACGGAACAGCGATTCTCGCCTTTGTCGCTGTGTTGTTTATGAACGTGTTTGCAGTCGCCTTTGCGGTCAACCGCAGATTCTTTCTCAAGGACACGGGCAGGAAACTCACTCACCTCGACAAGCAGCTACAAGTCGGGCAGGGAGAACTGCCCGCACCTTCGATTGAATCCGTTGACGAGGAGCTGGACTGAAATGTCGCGCACGTATTCACCCGATGAAATGGCTACACCACGCGACCCATCGCGGGCCCCGAGGGAAAACGAACGCGGCCCGCGTCGTGATGAGCAAGGCCAAGACCAGGGCCGAAGTGGCGGTGCAGAAAACCAGTCTCGCCCGAGCGCGCCGCAAGAGGTTCGGAAACCAGAGGCTCGTGCCGTTGAGCCTCGGAAGCCCTACGAATACCGTAACCGCACTTACGCGCTCCGAGGCTCTGAAATTGAGATTATGACGGACATTGGAAAGTTTCGCGCCGTGGACACAAAGGATTTAAGAGAGTTCGCCTACGGCGGGGACAGCAAGCACCTGGAGGCAGACCTCACCAACCTTCGCCGGCAGGGCCTCATTGCCCGACGGGAAATCCCCCACCAGGAAACCGCCCCGCGTCAGCTTGTGGCATTGACCAAGCAAGGCCATCGCCTGCTCGTAGCTACGAACAATGCTCCGAAGGGCCAAGCCCTCTATCACGGTTTCACCAAGCCTCGCGAAGCACATCACAACGCAGACCTCTATCGGCTGTACCAGCGGGGACTCGAAAAGATTGCTCGCGAGGGAGGCACAAACGTCCGGGTCATCCTCGACTCCGAGCTAAAGAAAAATCTCTACCGCGACCTGGCACGGGCGGAACGGAAGGGCAATTCCGGCGACGCCAAAACCGAAATCGCCGAGCGGCATGGCCTCCGCGTCGTGCGCGGGAAGATCCCCGTGCCTGATCTTCGCATCGAGTACGAAACCACGGATCGGGAGCACATTCGTGTCGACCTCGAACTCGCAACAGAACACTACCGCTTCAGAAACATTGCCCAGAAGGTTCGCGCAGGCTTCTCCATTTACGCCCGCGCTCAGGACGCCTCGAATCTGCGACGCGTCCTGGACCAGCACGAACTCACTGCGGAGATTTTGAGCCTATGAACATCCCCGAGAACCAGGTTGCGTTGCTCATGGAGTTAGGCTACACCGAGCCGGAGGCCCGATTCCTCTACGTCGTGGCAACATACTCAGGCTACTTCATTCTCCGTCAGTTTCTGAACTTCACCGGCGCGCGAAGGGGAAAACGATCCAATCTCTTTGCTCGCAAAGTTCTCAACAACGGACATGGCTCAGTCCGCGACTATTTGGGATACGGCTCCATCTACCACCTTTTTTCAAGGACTCTCTACGGACAAATCGAGAAAGGCAATCTCCGCAATCGCCGCAAGCACTCGTTTGAATACATTCGTACGCGTCTGGTCTTGCTTGATTTCATCCTTGCCAATCCTGAAGTCGAGTATCTCGAAACCGAGCAGGACAAGGTCACTTTCTTCTGCGAAAAACTAGGCGTCGCAAAGGAGTTCCTTCCAGGCAGAGTCTACGAAGGCGGACCGGGAAGCCGTCCTACCTTTCGCTATTTCGTGGACAAGTTCCCCCTGTTTCTCGCGCCACCTCTTCCCAGTGCTCCCCCTGTGGTCACCTTGTCTTACGTCGATTCCGGCCTCGGAACCATCGCAGGCTTCCTAACGCATCTCGCAGCCTACCAGTCTCTCTTTCGCCAGCTTCAGGCTTTTCGCTTCCTTTATATATCCCCGACCAACACTCAATTTGCGAGGGCGACCGAACGGTTCCGCTCCGTCGTGAAGCAACCGCTTGAGTCTGATATGTCCAGCGAAATCCTTCGGTATTTCCAGGTCCGCCAGCGCTTCGAAAAACGCCAATATGTCGTTCCGGTGACGGAGGACTTCGAATTCCTGAACGAAGCGAAGTGCCGGTTTCATGGAGACCGATTCGAACGGCTTTATAAAGTGTGGATCTCAGGAACACTCGGCGAACATGAGCTAAGACACGAGTTCTGCCAGATGGAGCCTCATCGAACAGTGTTTTTCGAGACGTACCTCGTGATGCAGCATCGCTCGCATCTCCCGGAATACGAACGGGGAATGGTGAACGTGGCATGAAAGACACAGATCACTTTTTGCCGGGCGTTCCGTTCACCTCTGTGGTGAACGGAACTTTTGAGGAGCACTGAGGATGCGCGTGACGCGACATTCAATTTTGGGCGCGGGCAAAACACCGGATTGGGCTGGAGCGACCCCACCTTTGGGGGCTTTCAGCCGCCCAAAGACTTCGTGGGGGCGCTCCAGCCCAGTGTTTGGAAGAAGAGTCCGCTAACAGCGTGTTTTGCCCGCGCCAAGAGCAGAGAGACCAGTAACGGAATGGGAGGAATGAAATGCCGATCATCAATAAGCAACCCGCAATCGTGAAACGCGAATACGCAATCGAGGAACCTGTCGCGCTCGTCGTCGAGAGATATGCCGCGTTCATTCAGAGCACGCCGGACTATGTCGTAAATTCGGCTCTCACCAAAGTTCTCTTCCGGGATGCTGAATTCAAGCGCTGGGAGAAACAACAACAGGGAACCACGGGGAGGGGGACTGCGAGACCTGCCACGCAGCACGGGGCGAAGGCATGATCCAGAGAATCCTTAACTCAAAGAACTTCGTCGCCTGTCTCCTGGCAGCGGCTACGGGAATGGCGCTCTATTTCAAGCTGCCATTCCCCACAGAAAATGTCTTTCTGCAACTCATGGCTCTCCGAGCGCCCCTGGTACACGAAGGGCTTTTCTATTCCTACAACCTCTTCTTGTTCACGACCCCCTACATCGTTTACTCGATTGTCCTATCCGGCCTGTATGTTTTCGGCCTCACCGTGCATATGAAAGTCCGGGCGGGGAGACTACCCCTCTATCCTGACCCACGGAAACGCGACGAGCTTTTCGTTGTTGTGGGCGAAGTCCATAACAAGCGTAAGCCAGGGCCTTCCGAAACCCCGCATTGGCTCACGATCCCGGAGCGGGGCCTCTTCACGGGCACCGCCATCGTCGGCGCAATCGGTACCGGCAAAACGAGCTGTTGCATGTACCCGTTCGCCGAGCAGATTCTCGCCTACCGTGCGAGCGACAAAGAAAAAAGGATCGGGGGTCTGATTCTGGAAGTGAAAGGGGACTTCTGCCACAAAGTAAGAGATATTCTGAAACGCCATGACAGGGCAGAGGACTATGTCGAAATCGGCCTCGGCGCCGAGTACCGCTACAACCCCCTGAATAATGACCTCGACGCTTACGCGCTCGCCTACAACATTTCCTCGCTCCTGAACAACCTCTTCGGCAGGGGCAAGGAACCCTTCTGGCAGCAGGCGTACACAAACCTCGTTAAATTCATCATCCTTCTCCACAAGGTTGCATATGGCTACGTAACCCTGTTCGATGTCTACGAGTGCGCGATCTCGCCCTCGGTCCTCGAAAAGAAATTGAAAGAAGCGGAGCGCCGGTTAGGCGAGTCGGATTTCGCCCTGGTTTCAGAGAAAGCCTACATCAAGCATCCCCGTGACCTCGAACCCTTCGAATTTCGGCTCAACACCGAACTCGGCCTGTACAAGGCCAAGAGTTCCGCCGGACTCCTGGCAGTTCTTAAAGAAAAGAACATTTCGTTCGAAGTCCTGAACGAATCTGCCGGGAAGGAGGTGTCCCAGGAAAAGCGGGAGCAACTCGAAGCCGTCAAGCGCTGGTTCTATAACGACTGGCAGCGCATCGAACCAAAGTTGCGAACGTCCATTGTCGAGGGAATTTCGGTCTTCCTGTCTCTCTTCGACGATAACCCGGTTGTGAAGCGCACCTTCTGCCCGCCTGCGGAGTGCTACGACCCGGTAGCCAACCACGATCACAAATTCGGCAAGCCGTTGCCGTCCTTTTCTTGGCTCATTGAAAACGGCAAGGTCTGTGCCCTCAATTTTCCCGCAGTCATGAACGCCGGGCTGGCAAAAGCCCTGGGAGTCATGATGAAGCTCGACTTCGAGCGGGCCGTTTTGAATCGCATCCCGCAGATTGAGGCAGAGCCAGAGCGCTATTTCCGGCAAGTGCTTTTCCTCTGCGATGAATACCATCATTTCGCTACCGTGGGGGAGAGTGAGCCGACAGGCGACGAAAAGTTCTTCAGTCTCTCTCGACAGCCTAAGTGCATTCCGATCATCGCGACGCAGAGCATCAGCTCGCTCAAGTCCGCGCTGCCGGGTGAAACCTGGCGCACCCTTCTGCAAACCTTCAGGACAAAGATATTTCTGGCGCTCTCGGATGACTTTTCCGCTCGCACCGCGAGCGATCTCTGCGGGAGGGAGGACAGGTTCAAGGTCAGCTACAACCTCTCTGAGAGCGGACATGACGCCCGTGTAAGCCTGCTCACCGGGAAGGCCCTCTCGCACCGGGCGAATATCACGGCGTCAAAGAGCTACAGCACGCAAACCGACTATCGGTTCGACATGAAGACATTCATGGAACTGCGAAATGCCCAGGCCGTGACTCTCGCCTACGACGGATCGAATCCCAAGCCACCGATGTTCTGCTACCTGAAGCCCTACTATAACGACCCGAACAAATCTTATTTCGTGCAGGTTGCAGAAGGGGAGCTCTGATGAACGGATTCGAAATGATCCTGCCGTTCCTGAAGCCTATCGAGCACCTCATCCTCGACGACACCATCAGCGAGGTCATGGTGAATGGTTCAAGTCATGTATTCATCGAGAAGGACGGATTCATTCAAGAAATCCGGGGGCTTGCTCTGGGGGAGAAATCACTGATGATCGCGGTGAAAAACATCGCACGCCGCCTCGGTGACGATATTTCTGAGGCTAAACCCATCCTCGACTCTCGGCTTCCAGATGGGAGCCGTGTTGCCGCTGTCATTCCCCCCTGCAGTCTGAACGGCGTAACCCTGACCATTCGGAAGTTCAATTCCCGACATTTCGATATCAACGATCTCGTCGAAGCCGGGACCCTAGAGCGATGGCTTGCTAACCAGCTTGAGGATTATGTCCTGGCACGAAAAACCATCCTTATTGCGGGCGGAACCGGGAGTGGTAAGACGACGCTCCTGAACATCGTCGGAAAGTTCATCCCGGAGGACGAACGAATCCTGCTGATCGAGGACACTTCCGAGATTCAGATGGGACAGCAGAATCTGGTTCGCTTCGAGGCCCGGCAGCCGCAGAACGGCTTGCCAGCGGTGACGATCCGGGATCTCCTAAAGGCAGCCCTTCGCCATCGGCCCGACAGAATCATCCTCGGCGAGATACGCGGCGGAGAAGCGTTCGACCTGCTACAACTTCTGAACACCGGACACTCCGGCAGTCTTTCAACTGTCCATGCGACTTCGGCGAAGCAGGCCCTGGCTCGATTCACGAGTTGTGTGCTCCAGAGTGGTGTGGAACTGCCATACCGTGCGATCAAGACCAACATTGGCCACTCGCTGAACGTTGTTGTTCAACTCGAACGGCGGCCCGGTAGGCGGTACGTCTCTGAGGTTGTCGAAATCAACGGATACGACCCCGACCGGGACGAGTACGACTTCAGCGTCATCTTTGCGAGCGAACGGGAACAGCCATGAATTCATCCTTGGAATCGAATGCAGATTCTCTGTCGGCTTCTGAATACATACTCCAGAACTTCGAGCCGTCCGACCGGATTGCTGTACTCGTACGGGACCGCAGGGCGGGCGAAACCATTCAACGAATTACGACGGCCAAGAATGCCGCAAGCCCAGACTTCCAGGCGTGGCTGCGACACAAGAATGTCACTTCCGACGTGTATGTTTCCATGAACACCCTGAAGCGCGACGCGCAAAGCCGCACCAAAGAGGATATCGCGACGATACGGCACCTCTATCTCGACGTTGACCGCAACGGACCCCTAGCCCTTGAAGCGATTGAGAATTCTGCTCTCGTGCCACAGCCGAACTTTGTCCTTGAGACATCCCCTGAGAAATATCAAGTCGTGTGGAGAGTAGAAGGGATTGCTCAAGAGCAGGCCGAAACAGTTCAGCGGGCGATGGTAAGGGAATTCGGCGGCGATCCCGCCGCGACCGATTCCACTCGCGTCTTGCGTTTACCGAATTTCGTGAACCGAAAGTATGAAAGCGAGCACCTTGTAAAGGCGTATGCCGAGGCGACGCAAATCTACCATCACGAAGACTTCAGGCTTCGCACGGATCTTCACGAGGCCCCAGCCCAATATCGCCCCCATGAACCACGGAGCGCTCCTGCTGGCGATCTCACCCAGTCAGAGCGGGATTGGGCATTTGCCAAACGTGCCTTGGCTCGCGGTGACGACCCCGAAGAGGTCATTCGCCGAATCGCGGACTACCGTGGGGAGGAAAAACACCCGAATTACGCACGGTACACCGTGGAGAAGGCACAGGCTCATTTGCGATCCGCGAGGCCCCCGCAAGAGTTCGCGGGGAATGTCGCCGGTCATACCAACGAACCCAGCCGCGAACAGTGAGGATTCCCAGGCAGGTCCTTGTCAACGTCACTTGCACATTCTCTGTAAGGCCGGAAATGAAATCAATGCCAAAACTCGCTCCCGGCTTGAAAGCGTGGATCGACAACATCGTCGTCCCGGCGTTGGTACGAGAATACGTAGCCGAGATGCAGGAGCAGAATAAACTTGCGTTGATGAGTAACTCTCCAGTAGTGTCTGTCCCAGAGCCGAACATATCGGCCCCGACAAGGGAAATACCATGAGCTTCCGCTGTGCCTTGTACGCCCGATATTCCAGTGACCTGCAGAGACCGACATCCATCGATGACCAGCTTCGAATCTGCCGGGAATATGCGAATTCCCGAGGCTTCGAGATTTTGGATGACCACATTTATGTCGATGAGGCTTTGTGCGGAGTTGGCGCGGAGCGACCGGGGCTTTGCCGGCTGTTAGCTGCTGCACTTTCGTCGTCTCGCCCGTTCGACGTAATTCTCGTTGACGATAGCAGCCGCCTCTCGCGCAATACAGCAAATGCCTTGGGGATGTTTGAAAAACTGAGTTTTGCGGGCGTCCGACTCATCGCTATCAGTCAGGGCATCGACTCTCAACATGAGCAAGCTCAAGTGCTTGTCACGGTACATGGCATGGTGGACAGTCTATATGTCCAAGAACTTGCCAAAAAAACGCATCGAGGCATGGACGGTACCATGCTGCGGGGACGACACACCGGGGGCCGCGTTTTCGGGTATGACAACGTTCCTCTGCCTGACGATCAAGGTGTCGTTCTCGTCATAAACGAGGCCGAGGCAGCGATCATTCGCCGCATTTTCCAGATGTCGGCGGGCGGGATCTCCCTCAAGAAGATCGCGCGAACCCTCAACGAGGAACGCATCCCGACTCCGCGCCCCAAGGCGAGAAATGGATGGGCAACCTGGTGTCATTCGGCAGTCCGCGAAATGCTGTATCGAGAACTGTACATAGGGAAGGTCATCTGGAATCGTTCGAAGTTCATCAGGGTTCCGGGCACTAACAAGCGCGTGAGACGAATGCGGCCACAGAGCGAGTGGCGTATCGCGCAGCGGGAGGAACTTCGGATCATCGATCAAGTTCTGTGGGAGCAAGTAAATAGCCGACTTCAAGCTTTCAAAGAGTCCCACCACGCCACGGCGCACCCCGGTCTGCTCCCACGTTCAGAGACAACCAAGTTCCTTTTTAGCGGCCTCCTGAAATGCGGCCAATGCGGAGGGAACCTCGCAATCGTAGCAGGGGGTGGGAAGGACCAGTATCGCAAATATGGGTGTTCTCAGCACTGGTACCGAGGAGCATGCTCGAACAACCTGCTAGAACGTCAAGTCTGGCTCGAACAACGGCTTCTCGCTGATTTGCAGAGCGAGATTCTGAAGCCCGAGGCCATCGAATACACCATAGCCCAGTTCGGTGAGCAGCTCAAAGCAACCCTCGGAAAGCTTTCCGGTGAATTGGCGCAAATGCGAGAGCGTAAGCGGAAAATCGAGGGTGAACTTCACCGACTGACCGAAACGGCTGCGATGACGGGACCTTCCGCCTTCCTGGTACAGGCAATAAACGAACGCGAGCAAGAGCTTCGCCAAATCACTGACAGACTATTGTCCACGGGGCCGGAGTCGGTTGACGCACGCCTCGGAGAAATAAGGCTGTTCGTGAATAAGCAGCTCTCGGATATTAGGCAGTTGCTGTCCAAGCATGAGACTGCTGATCCGACGGCGGTACGAACGGAATTGAGGAAACACGTATCTGAGATTCGAATGAACCCCCAGCCCGGCACGAAGAAGCCGCACTATGTAGCCGAGGGATCGTGGGATCTCGTCGGAAAAGAAACGGGGCCGCACAGTGAGGCGGCCCCGTTGTCAATTCGGATGGTTGCGGGGGTCAGATTTGAACTGACGACCTTCGGGTCATGAGATTGACGAGCAAACCGTAAGTCTTGATGATTCAATCGCCCTTACAGTTCGCCGACCCCTTAAAACCCTCCTTTAAAG
>Ga0074045_10003191_pt1 | contig 14829 bp, 13 predicted proteins | sample BogForMeECP23OM2_FD_94442 | JGI IMG/M metagenome (GOLD analysis project Ga0074045, IMG submission 94442) | Bog forest soil microbial communities from Calvert Island, British Columbia, Canada - Bog Forest MetaG ECP23OM2 | ecosystem: Environmental > Terrestrial > Soil > Wetlands ...
GCGCCGGTTCGCATAGCGGAATCTCCCGTCCGGTTCCAATACGAAGATGTGCTGTGGAACGGCGTCCACGATTTGCCGAAGTTCCATTTCTTCCTGCCGGAGCCTTTCCTCGGCCCGTTTTCGATCCTCGATGTCGATGCTCGACCCATACCACTTAACAATCTTCCCCTGTTCGTCGCGCTCTGCGATGATGTGATGCAGCATCCAGCGATACTCTCCATCCGCCCGCCGCACACGTGATTCATGCAGGAAGGGTTCCCCACTGGCGATCGACGCGCGCCACTTGTTCACGATTCCTTCGACGTCTTCAGGATGAATTACAGCTGTCCATTTCCAGCCCTGAAGATCCTCTAACGAGAGGCCCACGTACTTCAGCCCAGTTCGGTTGAAGAAATCAAAGGAGCCATCAGGCAGAGCGGTGAGGATCAGTGCGGGGACCGAATCGACCAGGAACTGAAGGTCCGTGGGTTCGAATCTGTGTCCCTGAGAGGCCATGCCATGCATCATACACCGACAAGAGTTGGGCAGCTGAGAACCCTTGCGAACATCTTCTCCTGTCTTACTTGTCAAAACACATTATAAGCACGGAACAACGCTGGGCGTCAGGTCATAACCGACGGCGATGAAAAGCATCGCCCCCTGTACTTTCTCCTGGTGAGAATGTGTTTGAACAAGAGAAAGGACCACGCTGAGTTATCTAACAGGGTCTTTTCCCTCCTGCCGGTCAGATTGTGAAACACGCGACAATGCGTTCAGCCACAAGGTCGACCGCTCACGCCTTGGCACGACTCTGCAATTGGTTTTCATCGGCAGGAGAGCCTGGATACGGACGATTCTCCAGTGCATCTTTCACGACACTTCCACTCACCGTCTCTTGTTTCAGCAGTTGCTGGGCCAGTGTCTTGAGGGCCGCGTGGTGGTCCTTTAGCAGTGCCTGAGCACGCTCGTATTGTTCGGTCACCAGGCGTTGGACTTCCCCGTCAATCACCTGGCGGGTCTCTGGACTGAGCTGGCTATTGTCCTCGACCGATCCCCCCAAGTATTGGAGCTGTTGACCTGCGTAACGGACCGAGCCGAGCTTTTCGCTCATGCCAAATTCGGTGATCATACGGCGGGCCAATTCAGTTGCCCGCATAATGTCGTCACTAGCCCCCGTGCTGATCGTGGCGAATTGCACCACCTCGGCGGCACGCCCGCCCAGCATCACGGCGATCCTGTCCTTCAATTCTTCGATCGAGAGCAGGTAACGGTCTTCGGTTGGCATTTGGATCGTGTAGCCCAAGGCGCCACGGCTGTGTGGAACGATGCTGATCTTGCTGACCGGTTCGCCATGCGGCACCAGTTCAGCCACCAGCGCGTGGCCAGACTCGTGGAATGCAACTGTGGTTCGTTCCTGCTCATTCATCACCCGACTCTTTTTCTCGGAGCCCGCAATCACCCGTTCGATAGCGGCCTCGAAATCATCCAACGCCACCGCCGCGGCCTTGCGCCGGGCAGCGAGTAATGCGGCCTCATTCATGGCATTCGCCAGATCAGCGCCGCTGAAACCAGCGGTCATCCGGGCAGCCCGGTCCAAGTCAAAATCCGCCGCCAGCTTTATGTTTTTGCTGTGAATCTTCAAGATTTCCACGCGGCCAATGAGATCTGGATTGCCGATGGCGATCTGGCGGTCAAAGCGGCCCGCGCGCTGAAGCGCCGGATCGAGCACTTCTGGACGGTTGGTGGCTGCCATGATAATCACTGGAGCGCTGGCGTCGGTTTTGAAGCCGTCAATCTCGGCCAGCAACTGGTTCAGGGTCTGCTCACGCTCGTCATTGCCGCCCATGCGCATCACGCCCCCCCGGCTTTGGCCGATGGCATCAATCTCATCAATGAAAACGATCGCAGGAGCGGCCTTGCGCGCTTGCTCGAAAAGGTCGCGCACGCGTGCGGCGCCCACGCCAACGAACATCTCGACAAATTCGGAGCCACTAGTCTCGAAGAAAGCGACCTTGGCCTCGCCCGCTGCGGCTTTGGCCAGTAGCGTTTTGCCTGTGCCCGGCGGACCGACGAGCAATACTCCCTTCGGAATATGACCACCGAGTTCGGTGAATTGCTCGGGCGCTTTCAAGAACTGCATGATCTCCTGCAGCTCGGCAATGGCTTCATCTGCACCGCCCACATCTTTGTACGTGACGGTCACATCCTCGGGCTTAACCTCGATCGCTTTGCTCTTGCCGACCCCAAAAATCCCGCCCATTCCTCCGTCTGCGCCCCCGCCTGCTCGCCGGTAGGCCATGTACCAGAAACCACCGAGCAACGCGAGCGGCAAAAGGTACTGCAGCAAAATGCCACCAAGGGGGTTCGGTGGGCGCTCGAAGCGGTAAGTGACATTTGCGTTTTGTAGCTCTTCGATCAGCTTAGGATCGCCGGCGGGCGCGGGCACGGTAGTGAATGGGATGGTCGGAGAAGAGTTGTCCGGCTTTGGGTTTTTCATTTCACCAACGATGCCCCTTTCACCGAGGGTGACATTCACGATTTGGGCATCAGTCAGTTTCTTTTTGAACTCGCTGTAAGGAATTTCGGAGTTTCGGGCCAGCGGAGTCAAAACAAATATTTGGAACAGCCACAAGAGCACCAAGCTGGTGATCAAGTAGGTGATGCCGTAATTAAGCCGTCGCTGATTTTGTTCCTGGCGCTTCTTTTCATCCTCGCGGTCATGTTTTTTTGGTGACGATCCCGGTCCGTTCATGTTCCACCTCGTCCTGCCAGTTCTATTTCAAAACAATTTGTGATGCCTAGGGTCTCACGCCATTGCTCAACTGCCTCTTCTTCAGTCGCCCAACCCGGGCTCTTTTCCCCGACAGATCCACAGCCGGCAGTCCATCACCTCTTGGCCAGGCTGGGGTATTCTTCAACTGGCTCGCCCCGTTCACGCTCTTCACGTTGCACTTTGGGCCGGTACCATTTGAAGTAGACCAAGGCGCCGATGCCAGCCATCACTGCCAGCGCGATCAGGACGTACATCGCCGACCGGTAGTGCCGGGAGAAGAAATCGATCATTTGGTGGCCATAGATCCTGCCAAGATAGGCCACGGCAAAAAAACGCATGCCCCGCCCCACTGTAAGCGCAGACAGGAACTCCTTGCGCGGATACTGCATGATTCCAGCAGCCGTCAAGACGGAAGTAAAAGGGAACGGCGGCGGCAAGATGGCGCCGGTGAACACGGTCATGAACCCGCGTTTCTCGAAGTGCTTGTAGATTTTCTCTGCGCGGAGTTTCCCGATTTTCTTTTCGAGAGTTTCCTGGCCACCTTTTTGAGCCAACCGGTACGTAAGATAGCCCCCTAGCACCTCCCCCACTGTAGCCATGAAAGCGTAATAGACCCACCATTCGTGGTGGTGTGCCGAAAGCACGATGACGAAAATGTCCACACTTCCCGGCGGCGCAGAGATAAAAGGGGTGTTATCGGCAATGCCGAGCAGGATCAACCCAGGCCCACCCAGGCGGCGGATCCATTTCCACGCCGAGTCGGCCATGATGAATAGGGAGAGGATACTCATACGCAAACCGGAGGTACATCCAGCGTCTTGGCAGCAGCATTCGTTATAGCACAGCATACTGGTCCGTCCGTTCGCGTCACTCACGCCCCGCTCGTCAATCAGGCCTTTTGGTGTTTGAAGAATTCGACCTGGCGGAGGCGCTTCTTGGCCTCATCGAGCGTCTTATACGGTCCACCCAAATTCTTGCCCTTGCTCGACAGCACCCGGTAACCCGATTTCACTTTCTTGATCATGTCCGCTCTCCTTCCAAAGAAACTTCCTTCGATTTTGCTCAGTTACGTGTGTTTTTAATCCGTTTTCGTCTCCCTGCATTCACGTCACATTGAGCAATCGGCGCTCCTAGGCGTGGGCGTCTTTGCCGTGTAATGCCAGGAATGCTTTGAGCAGAACGCGCGGATCGTGTTGCCCTTTGTACACGGGAGGCGAAGTGAGTTTCAGCCCGAGCAACGAGTACACGGCCGCTTGTGCGGAGCGGATCGAGTACTCCACCGTGAACACCACATCGTCCGGGATTTCGCAGAATTGTCCAATGAACGCGAGGTTCAATGAATGTTCGGGCACTACTTGGGGACGATCGCCCTTGCCCCGACGCAGAAACTGGCTGGTGATGAAGGGCATCATGCACGGAATGCAGATGCAGGATTCAAGGATCTTCGCGGCATGAGCTTCGATCCCCAAATGGCCGATGATTTCTGTCATGATTTCCCGGCCCGTGCAGGCCGACATAGGCTTGTTCACGAAATTGCCTAGCTGGTCGATGAACAGGCCGTAGCCCCAAAAGACCTGAACATCCGCAGGTTGCCCGATGAAATGAGGCTGGTGAGCCAAGACGATTGACGCTAACCACCGGGATTCCGGAAAGGTGATGAGGCCACCCTCTCCAGCAGCGTTGCCCGTGAGATCGCGGACGAGATGGAAGAAGGTCGGGTCGCGAAGGGTTGTGGTGAAGGACACCCACTTCGATTCATCAACATGGTCTGCGAACTTGGCTGGACAGCCGAGGTGAGACCTGCCAGCGGCGATTTTCTCCCATAGCGCCCAGGAGTCGCCGTCAGATTTGCCCTCTAGAACGGGGGCTGAGTCCATCGAACCTAGACTGGAAGCCTCGGTCATGGATCCCAGCGTGACGATGACAAAATCCTTCTCGTCCACTTTGATCTCTTCCACCCGGCCATCGTGTTCACAAGTGATGCCAGCGACAGCGTAATCCTGGCCCGTGTTGCCCAGAGTGAGATCCGTGACGCGAGTATTGAGCGCAAAGTTGACACCATGCTGCTCCAACCATTTGCGCAGCGGACGCACCATCGAGTCGTACTGGTTGTAGACCGTTCGCATTATCCCAGTGAGAGTGTTGAAACCCGAAACCATGTGCGTGAAGCGCATCAGGTAGCGCCTAAACTCCACGGCGCTGTGCCACGGTTGAAACGCGAATGTCGTGCACCACATGAACCAGAAATCCGTCTCAAAGAACCAGGGATCGAACTGATCCGCGATGCTGCTTTCTCCCAGCATGTCTTCCGGCTCAAGCAGGAGGCGCTCGATGGTCAAGATATGTTTTTCACTCAGACCGAACTTCGGAGCATCTACCCTGTGCCCATCGCGAAAGAGCCGCGATTTGGAGGAAGTCTTTATCGTCTCGTTAAACTCAAATATCTCTTGCGTGACCGTTTTGGTTTCATCCAGCGTGGGGATGGAGGAAAAGAGGTCAAAGGTGCACAGATATTTGCTCTCCAACATTCGGCCGCCGCGCATGCTGTAGCCATCTTTGGGAGTTCCGCCGGCATCAAGACTGCCGCCGATTTTGGAAGATTCCTCGAGGATCGTGAAGTTGCGACCCGGAACATCTGCATCACGAATGAGGAACGCCGCAGCCGCAAGCGAAGCGATGCCACTTCCAACCAGGTAAAACCGTGTGTTATCGTCTACGATTCTCTCAGACATGGATTAATACTCCGTTCTGTTCACTGCAAATGGCGAAGCGCGAACAATTGAGGTGAGCGCCGCAATCGCGGCGAACACCACGGCGAGGAGGGGAAACCGCTTCCAGTTTCCAGGATTCACGATAACCCTTCTCGCCCTCTCCGCGTACGAAGGCGGCAGGTTCTTCGGATCGACGACAAACATCACGCGCATCTTCGCACCTCAGCTTGCCTTTGCCTCGATTCGATTCTCTTCACCGACTCCTCGAAGTCTGCGATCCGAGCCTCAAGATCGGCTTTCGTCTGCTCCCACCGCTCTCCGGCGGAATTCTTCAATTCCTGGAACTTCTGCCGGATTACTAACTCCTTGGTTAGTAGCTCTTTGACCGCGTTAATCTCGACGTTCGCTTTCGCGCTCTCAGCCCGCGCCTTGAGCGTGTCGAGCTTCGCCGCCACGGTCTTGATCTTTGATTCAAGCAGATCGTAGATGGCCTGCTTCGCAATGTTCACTTCAATGCTCATGGGGTGCTCCTCGTGTGTCGCATTCGGTTCGCGGCACAGTTGTTTCTAAACGGCATTTTGTAATACAGCAATGCGGAGGCCAGACCTAAGCTCTTGAAAACGTTGCAGTGCGCGTATCCCAAAATCCAAAGCCCTTCGCGAATTCGCGAACTTCGTGAAAAGTGGTCCCGCAACGATCAGGGATGATTCGCAGGGCGAAGTGTTTTCATGCGGTTAGGATTGGCCCTCTTCTTGCACAACTAGGAATGGATCGAGGAGGTGCGTCACGGTCGTGACGAGAAACTCACGATCAGCTCGGAAGAGTTTGACAAGAGTGGGTTCATACGGTGCTCTCACGAAGGCTGATCTTCGAGAGCAGGTTGCGAGGTGAGGCATGTTCCGGCACACAATCCGATTGGGACGCATTTTCGGCATCGAAATAGACCTGGACTATTCCTGGTTCCTCGTCTTTGGCTTGCTCACTTGGCTTTTGGCCGTCAACTATTATCCTGCTGAATTCAAAATCTCGAACCCCGGAGTGTATTGGTTGCTGGGAGCGCTGACCGCAATCATGCTTTTCGTGAGCGTGTTGCTGCACGAGCTAGGACATTCAGTGGTCGCGAAGCACTTCAAGATTGCCGTCCCGCGAATAACCTTGTTCGTTTTTGGGGGAGTCTCACAGATCGCGACGGAGCCCACCAACGCGGCAATGGAATTCTGGATCGCGATTGCCGGACCTGCCGTGAGTGTTGCGCTGGGGGCCATCTTTTGGGAACTGCGGCCGGTTTTCGCCAGCGTCCCGGCGTTGCTGGCTCTGACAAAATATATGGGACTCATGAACCTTGGCTTGGGCGCTTTCAACCTTATTCCTGCTTTTCCTTTGGATGGTGGACGCGTCTTTCGAGCGATCATCTGGGCCCTCAGCAAGAATGTTCGTCGCGCCACCTCCATCGCGGTCTTTACAGGACGCTTTTTCGGTTTCCTTATGATCTTTCTTGGCGTTTGGCAGGCTCTAACCGGACACTTCTTCAATGGTATGTGGACGGCATTCATCGGCTGGTACCTCGAAAGCGCCGCAACCAGCCAGGTGCAAGAGCAAAGAGTGAAGGATTTGCTTGCGGGCCATAAGGTGTCGGAGATGATGACTCGGGATTGCGCGCAGATCCCGGATGACCTGACCTTGCAAGAGCTCGTCGAGAACCACATCTTGGTCGGCGGGCGTCGCTGCTTTGTGGTGAGCCATGGAGATAAGACCATTGGCCTGGTAACCCTCTCGGAAATCAAGAAAGTGCCGCGGTCATCTTGGCCCACGACGAATGTGACACAAGTAATGATCCCTTCAGAGAAGCTCATCTCGACGCAAGCGAACGCAGGGGCGTGGACGACCATCGAGAAGATGGAGCGCAACGGAATCAATCAGCTCCCTGTTGTGGAGCGCGGCAAACTCGTCGGAGTATTTTCGCGTGACGATCTGGTTCACTATTTGGGGATCTTGCAAAGTCTGCGCGCATAAATCATCCCCTGACTCAACAATCACGGTGGGGAACCGAGTATTGCGCCGGCGCTGTGCTTCCAGTGCGTTCACGCCCACAAGAATCGACTATCGGTGGTGGTAAAGATAGTGGGCGCCCTCGCGATCTCATCAGGTAGCAACAGGCGGCCTTGGGTCGAGCACTACGTTTGTAAGAGCAATCCGAGGCACGACGTAATGGTGTGCAATTCCCTCCCGGGAATTGCACAATAGTCTTTGGCTGATGACTCCGACAGAAAGGCTGTCACGCCGTCATAAAAACGTAATACTAATCGCGATGGATGCTGGCAAATGACGAACAAAAGGTGAATAAAGAAGGAGAAAGTGATCCGCCCTGTTTAGTCGCAACTTGCTGAATTCCTTCGATTAGCACCAACTCCGGCAAGTTCTGATTAAATTGGTGGCTCGACTGTTAACCGAAGGGTTGCTAGTTCGAATCTAGCCCGTGGAGCCAAATTCCTCTTTTGTGGTCAATCAGTTAGAAGCAGCTTTCACGCATTCTTGTGCTCAAGGGCGCCGCAGGATTGCGGCGCCGATGGATGCTGCAAAAAGGGCGGACGCCGAGACCAACCAGGGTAACAGGCTGACGGCCTCGTAGACGGATGAGATGCCTTTTTCCCCGCGAAGAGCAGCCAGCCAGGCTTGCATCTCCGGAAGGGGAAACAGCTTCAGGGTCGCGCAGCCACCCAGAACAGCCGCGAGCAACAGCAGCGTGCACAGAGTGGGTGCATTCTTGTGTATACGGAGGAACCCGACCAGTGCCGCCCCCGACAAACCGGCAAATAAGGCAAGCGTTTCCATTTGATGGGCGGGGATGAACGACACCATCCCCGTGAACAGCAAAACTGACGGTATGCAGTAACACAGCAACATGGTGCGCTTCTCTATGCCACGCAATTGGCTAAAGCTGAAGAGGGGGGACAAGGCAAGTGGCGCACTAAGGAGTGGCACGATGACGAAAATCATGGGCAAGTGGCTGGAGTGAACGAAAGCAGAGAAGTCCGGCCGAACCAGGGAATTCCGCAGCGTCGTAAACAACGTGGCGCTTTTTCCGAAGACCCAATCTGTGTAGAGGGAACACGCTATCGCAGAAAGGGGAATTAGAAATGCAGAGATGTATCCTCCCCAGACGCTTGAATGCCGGATTTCAGAAGGGAGGAAGACGGGAAAAAACAGAAGCAGGAGCAGGAACAGCACCAACCCACCATCCCAACTGAACATACAGACGGTAAGAATGAAGGAGAAGGTGAGGAACGAACGGGCGTCAGCCCAGCGAGCGATGCACAGCACAGCCTTCGCCAGAACCAGAAACCCGCAGAGCGCAAGGGTTGCAGTAAGGCTGGATGTGGCCGCCCACAAGAAAAAAGGATGAGCCGCGATAAGCAGCGTCCAGAAGACAGCGCGAAAGGGTGATGCCAGGCGACAAATTTCCAGATACAACCAGCCGAGCAGGAGCGACGCACAAAGAGCCGAGAGCAGGTTGACAGGCAGGTGAGCGCCAAACCCGGGAATCCACGATACGACCGCTTGAAATAGGAAGGGGATCTGGGGATAACTTGAGGCAACGTGACGCAGTAACGTGTCCGGGCCGGCAGCCGCAGCGCAGGAGCGATGCAGCAGGTTTATTGCCATGGGGTCGGAGTATCCATGTCCGGAAATCCAGAGCGACAATCCCCCGAGGCATAGGAACGCAAAGAAGCTGACCAGAAATAAGAATGTGGGGTCCAATCGGCGCCGTTCGCTGGACTGCGGCGGCATGGCCTACTTCCTTCCCGCGGGAAGCAGCTCGCCTCGGACATCAGAAGATGACGTATGCGGCGATGGCGCTTGCAGGTGCGCGCACGCCGCATCGCGTTCGGCGGCTGTGAATTTGCTGATGCCGTGCGCCGTTTTCTCCCAGTAGAACGGATTGGTGAAAAGCTGCCCAGCAGCCTTATAGCCGGCAATAGCCTGGAGCATCCAATACACCGGGCTGGTGAGAGCCCAGGGGATGAGCCGGTAGAGCCGTCGTTTGTACGCACCCAACGAATTAATGTAGATAAAAAAGGCATTTCCAATGACCAGGTTCAGCAGGCTTGGAAACAATAGGTAATCCGGGAACAGCGGCTCGAAAATGCGAGTGTGGGTGAACAACCACACGAAATAGGAGCCGTACAGCACAGGCGCAATGAGCGGGGAAAGAAATGTTCCGCCTATAAAGAACTGGAAGCCAAAGAAACCCACAAAACCGAGCGAGCGGTACAGTGCCCAGGGATTGCGCATATGCACGAGATAGGTCTGCATGTAGCCCTTCAACCAGCGGGATCGCTGGCGAATCCAGTTTCGGATGCGGGAATTGGCTTCCTCCAGGGTTGTGGAGTTAACGACCCCGACGCGATAGCCGAGTTGCGTGAGGCGCGTGCCCAGGTCCGCATCTTCGGTCACGTTGAACGGGTCCCAGGCGTGTACTTCGCGCAAAGCACGCATTTTGAAGTGATTCGAGGTGCCGCCGAGGGGAATTGGAATTTTCAGAGCTTCGAGTGCCGGTAGATAAAAATCGAACCAGATGGAATACTCCAGCGTGAACATGCGCGTGAGCCAGTTCTCCCCGGCGTTGTAGTAATTCAAGCGTGCTTGGATGCAGACGACCCTCGCGTCTGACTTTCGAAATGCGATGACGACTTTTTTGAGTTGATCGGGTTCGGGTTTGTCTTCGGCGTCGTAAATAGTCAAGAGTTCTCCGCGTGAAAAGCGCAGCGCATAGTTGCAGGCTTTAGGCTTGGTTTTCAGGGCAGAGTGAGGGACACAAACGATCTCGAAAATACCTTCCAAGTGGAGCGCCTGGGCCGCAGCGATGGTCTCGGCGTCGTCGGCCTCGAGTACTAGCTTGATGTCGAGTCGCGAGAGCGGATAATCCATTCGCCGCAGCGCCGAGGCAAGAATCGGCAGAACTTCGGGTTCCTTGTACATAGGTACGAGGATTGTGTAAGTGGGAAGGGTGGCTTCGTCGAGGGCCCGCACTTCCTCATCAGTGACCTTGAGGTCAATACTTCTGTCGCTGCCTACCCAGGCGAGGAGAAACTTGAAGCCGAAAGTGAACACGATGAAAGCAGTCATGGCCGCGTTGAGTAGCATGAGCGTGCGCAGGGGAAACAAGCACAGGCCAAAAAGAAACAGACTTACAGCACCGTACAGGGCATACAACTGAGGTGAAGTGAGCACGGTACTTGCGGAGTGCTGCGGTTTGGCCCGCTGCAAACCATGAATCGCCAGATCACTGAAGAGCTCACCGGCAAGCTGCTGGAGGTGGTAAAGAATTTCAAAGCGCGAACCAAGGGCGATATACACATCGCGGCCAAAGCGGCTGTGAACAAATTCCTCGACTGCCGGGCTTGGGTCGGCAGCCACGACCCAGGTTTGGCCGCCGATACGTCCCCAAGGGAGTAAGAGAAGATCAGCGTAGGATCGGGCGTCTCTTGCACGGAAAAGTGAAGGATCGGGCGGCTCCATCTCCAGATCGAGGTAAACCGTCTGGTAGTGATCGGCGAGGGCCTGATAAATTTTGTCTCGCTCTCCCCAGCCTCTGGCAAGCACGATGTCCCCAAGACGGGTGCCCCAGGTCTTCTGGAGGATCAAGGCCTCGCGGAGTTGCCCCGGGGTAATCAAGCCACGCTCGATTAATACTTCTCCAAGACGTTTTCGAGATGAGGTTGGCGACATGAATCAAAAATTGCGCCACAGGGAGATAAGTGGGGTTGAGCCGTGCCCGGTATTGCGGCCGCCCACGGTCCCCACCCACCCCACCTGCACGCGGGTGTTCTTGTCCAGTTTGAAAGCGAGGGAAGACTGGATCTTGCAGAGATCAAAGTCCGACTGAGCATTTGGGTTTGTGTCCGCTGTAATCGGAGAACCGTTGCGGAGGCCTTTGATGGCGAAGAATTGCTGGAGGAGCAGAATGCGGCGGAGGGGCTCGATGCCCACGGTCGCGTCGATGCGCACCTGATCCGCGGGCGGGCCGTTGCGGTAGCGGTAGGCGGCTTCCAAATCCCAGAAGAAATTTCGCTTTTCGGAAGAGAACTGTTCGCCGTGCCCGAGGAGCACCCGGGCTTCCACATCGACGTTGTGGTTGCCAGGTGGAGGTGTGCGGTCGGCAGGATACCCGGGGAAGAGTACGGTACCTTGCGCAGAAAAGACCCACGGCGAAGTCAGGGACGTGATTCTTCGGCGAATTCCAACTTCGCTATCGCCCCATCCGGCGCTGTTCAAGCGGCCGTAGATGTCCCGGTAGCCGAGGAAAGGGATGTAGGCGTCGACGACCAAGGTCGTTCTGTCCGACAGGCCAAATTCGACGTAGGGATTGAGCTGGAATTGTCGAAAGTACGCTCCGTTGGCGAGTGGCACGATATGACCGAAGCCGTCGTATTGATGCGAGGTTTGAAAATAAGAAAGATTGAAAATGACTTGACCCGTGCCGGCGGGTTCCGTCCAGGCATTGGCGTGTGCGGTTCGACCGGTAGGGAGGCAAAAATAAACGAGGAACAGGAGAAAGCGCAGACCCTTCTTCATGGTCTTTCCTCGGGTTGGAGGCGCCGCTTGAGGCGAAGAAACACGACGGTCCATGCCAGCCAGCAGCATAGAAAGAGCGCAAAACGGCGTTGCGCGGTTATGTTGGAGATCAGAGTCATGAACCGGGAGGCACCAGAACGCACGTACAGGGGAGTGACAGGTTGCGTTAACGCATATAAACCGCACCAGCCGAACTGCATGGAAGAGACCTTGGCTGGTCCTCGCTTAAGAGAGTTCCAGCATTCTGAAAGAGGAGTGAATTCCCACCATCGTGCGGCAGTGGATCGAGAGAGGTAGAGCCAAAGCCAGTGTAGTGGGAGAGCAATCAGTGGACCATTTAAATTCTCTAATGTGTTCCTCATTGCAAACGAGTTGACTCCCGCGAGAGGGCGTTTCTGCCGATGTAAGAAGAGGATGAAGATCTTAATTGTGGATGACGATGAACTGAGCCTGCGACTTCTGGAGAGGAAGTTGCTGGGCTGGAGTCATTTCGTTTTCACTGCCAGAGACGGAGAGATAGCCTGGGAGATCTTGCAGGAAGAAGAAGTGGACCTCGTATTTTCAGATTGGAACATGCCCGTCCTGGATGGTTTGGAGCTTTGTCGGCGCATCCGTCGATCGGGTGATTTTGCCAAATATACGCACTTCATCTTGTGCACAGGGAACCACCAACCGGAAGAGCGAATGAAGGCGCTTGAAGCCGGCGCCGATGATTTCCTCCTAAAACCCGTGGATTTCCTGGAACTGGAAGTGCGGCTGCGAGGGGTGCAGCGACATTTGAAACTTCAAGGTGAGTTGGCACGGCAAAATTCGGAATTGCGGGAATTGAACTGGGAGCTCGGTAGGGTGCACGCGGCAATCGAGGCGGATCTGGATGCCGCTGTGGCAGCGCAGGTCGAAATGCTTCCGTCACCGATTCGGGTTCCCGAGGTGCTGAGCGTGGACTGGCTCTACGTGCCAGCACATAGCCTGGCTGGGGACATGTTCGGCTATTTTCTGACCGATGGTGCGCGGCTGAGTTTCTTCCATCTAGACGTTGCAGGCCACGGCATCTCATCGGCGCTTTTGTCCATCAGTGTGATGAAGTTCCTCACTCCAAGTCACAATGAATGGGGAAGGGGGGTTATTGACAGGAGGGCTGCGGCGCCCTCGCCAGCAAGCATAGTCGAAGAGCTGAACAATAAGTTTCTGAGCGAGGGAGAACGATACTTCACGATTTGTTACGGAGACTTGAACCTAGAGACTGGCTTGGTGCGTCTATGCCAGGCGGGCCAGCCGCCCCCCATACGGGTATCCAATTCTGGGGTGATCTGTGAACAGTCGAGCGGGTTTCCGGTGGGACTGTGGCATCCGATGCAGTACGAGGAGACCCGGCTGCAGCTATCGCCCGGCGAGCAATTGATCTTCTATTCCGACGGGATCACGGACAGCTCGAATGCTGAGGGGAAAAGGCTCGGACAACGGGGCTGGCTCGAAGCCGTAAAAGACATCGACGCGCGTAACCCGAAATGGCTGCTGCAAGAGATCCAGCGTTTTCTGGCGAAGTGGAACAATGGATTGGAGTTTGAAGACGATGTTTCCATTCTCCGATTGCAGTGGCTAGGTCCTGCAGCGGCAACGAAACTTGCGGCGAATCCGGGAAGCGCACAACGAGCATGAGAATCGAAACCCGATCGGAGGCCGGCTCCCTTGTAGTTTTGCTCAGGGACGATCACTTGGGAGCCGACGTAGCAGCGGAGTTCAAGCGCCAGGTTATGGGGCAGCTTTTGGTAGGGGTCCGCGTGGTGCTCCTGGAAATCAGCCAAGTCATTTTTATAGATAGTACAGGGCTTGGCGCACTGGTGGCGATCCGAAAACGGCTAGGCGACGGTGGTGTTCTGGGTATATGCGGCTCACAGCCCTTGATGCTCGAATTGTTCCAACTGACGCGGTTGGACAAGATTTTTCAATTTTTCCCGGACATCGACAGTGCGTTGCGCCATATTGTAGGGGAGCCGGCGCGACGGTGAGGGGAAAAGTACGGACAGGCGTCCTATAGCCACTCGCGCTACGCGGCCTCCTTGTGACGAAATCGCCTCACCATTCCTAGTTCACCACCGGCCCCACAACTTGGCGAAAAAACGACTTAAATCTATGCAGAATCACGCTGGGGATGTAGTCTTTGAGACACATTGTCTATCAGCCGACACAATGCGAGCCGGTGGCACTGCGCTGAAAACGAAGCACTTTCTTGTGAACTCGCAATGGCGTCTTTCCTGCAAGGTACTCGTCCGAACCCACTCGGACTCTAGTTGGGGGTTCTCGAAGAGGGACCATGGGTCGAACTCGGCATCTGCCATTCTGGGCAATCATCGGGACGGCCCTCGCTGCGATTGTCCTGACAGGTGTTTTTGCCGCATGGCGGGCAACGCGCTCTTTGCATCAGTCCGCACAGGAAGTACGCTCCGAGCAAGAGATTCGCTTTCTGGTGCGGCCCTTCCTCCCTGCGAGTTACGTGAATTTTGAGGTCGTCAGCGCGCCCGACGTTTTCCTGCAGGCAGCGCGCTTTCAGAATCATCTTTATATAGCGGGGCCTTCCGGCCTATCCGAATACGATCTTGGCGGCACCCTCCTGCGGCAATTTGTGGCTGGAAGAGAATTGCCGTCTTCCCCACTGGTCGCCCTGGCAGTAGGTATGTTAGGAGATTCTGCCGAGCCGCAACTCGTGATGGCTACAGCGAGCGAGGGAATCCTGCTCTTCGACGGAAAAAGCTTCCGTCAGATCTATCCGGCCGATGCCGAAGTGCGAGC
>Ga0074045_10003193_pt1 | contig 14826 bp, 19 predicted proteins | sample BogForMeECP23OM2_FD_94442 | JGI IMG/M metagenome (GOLD analysis project Ga0074045, IMG submission 94442) | Bog forest soil microbial communities from Calvert Island, British Columbia, Canada - Bog Forest MetaG ECP23OM2 | ecosystem: Environmental > Terrestrial > Soil > Wetlands ...
ATAGAACACGGACCTAGCAGCGGTTTAGCCCTATGCATTTTTAGCTCACCGGCACGGCTCGCTTACGTTTCCTCTCTGCCTACGCCTATTGTCGCCGTGCCGCCGAGCTAAAAATACTCTGCAGAATGTGCTGCAGCACATTTAAAATACCTCCGCATCGCAACCACCAAGGTGTGCTCGACATCGAGCCCGCTTGATTTGCTGCCACGCCCTGTTTCGATGGAGGTCCAGCCAACCCCGCCCAAATATTTCTAGTTGTCGGGCCGATGGATCGCCCAAAGCTGGAAGTGGCGGACATCTTTCGCCGCTACGGCGAAGCCTATCGCGAACAGCATGACGCGTCGCTATCCTCCGCCCAGCGCCGCGTCATGACCGCGATCGAGGTGTGTCGAACCGCAGCCCTCGGCGGTCATCTGGAGCGGTGCGACTGCTGTAATCACGAGCGGCCCTGTTACGACTCCTGTCGCGACCGTCATTGTCCAAAGTGTCAGTCCTTCGCACGTGCCGAGTGGGTCGAAAAACGAACGGCCGAGGTTCTGCCCACGCATTATTTTCATGTCGTCTTCACGATTCCCGAACAACTTGCTTCCATCGCTTACCAGAACAAAGATCTCGTGTACGGCATTCTCTTCCGAGCGACTGCCGAGACCTTGTCTACCATCGCCGCCGATCCCCAACATCTAGGCGCCGAGATCGGCTTTTTCGCTGTCCTTCACAGTTGGGGACAGAACTTGTTTTTTCATCCGCATCTCCATTGTGTCGTTCCCGGCGGCGGGATTTCACCGGATGGTACCCGCTGGATCTCCTGCCGCCCCAACTTTTTCCTGCCGGTAAAGGTGCTCTCCCGGCTGTTCCGGCGATTGTTTTTGAAGTATCTGCAGGAGGCTTTCGACGCTGGCAAGTTGCACTTCTTCACTTCGCTTCAGGCGCTCCAAGGTCCGCAGGCTTTCATACTACGCAAAGCTCCCTAAATTGTTGCAAGACCAAGACCTGAAATTACTGGCAGAGATGACGGTGAACGGACAACCGTTGAAGTGAGTGACATACAGAATCTAATGGTGATCGGCTGGGTCTTGAGGAAACGTGATGGGGAGTGCCCGCAAGGATAAGAACGGGGTCGGTGAGACTGGTAAACTCGCGGCGCCCCCCAGAGAGTACGGGACCTACGACGGCTGCGAAGACCGGACACGGGACGCGTTTTGGGCGTATCTGAAGCACACGCTCTCCCACGACCATCCAAATCCAGAGCGGATTGGCTGTCCCAGGCACGAGACACTGAAACGTCACGCTCGGGCAAGCCGCGTTGATGGCAGAATCAACAAGCACCTCTTTCAGTGCTCTCCTTGTTATCGCATTTACAGGGGCTTTGCGCGTGAGCGCATGCTGGAGTTCCTTGCCCGGGACAGCGTCAAGGAAGGCGCGAAAGCCAACGTCGAATAGCGGAACGGCGAGCCGAATAGGCGGCACAGCTCGCAGGCTTTCCTCTTAAGCGGTCACACCCAGTGTCGTTCCGTCGCGAGCTCTGCGACGCGTTGGCGGATCTCGTCTCGGATGGTGCGAACCGATTCGATGGACTGGCCCTTGGGATCGACGAGGGGCCAATCGAGTTTTTTCAGGCCCGGCACATACGGACATGCATCGCCACAGCCCATAGTGATGAGCAGCGTGGCCTGCTGCGCCAACTCGGCCGAGAGGAATTGCGGCTTGATGCCAGCCAAGTCTATCCCTTCCTCGCGCATCACTTGGACGACTTCTGGATGTACACGCTCTCCCGGCTGCGTGCCCGCCGAGAGCGCCTTGGCCTTTGTCCGGTCACAAATCTTGTTGAACCACGCGGCGGCCATCTGTGATCGGCCGGCATTGTGAACACAAGCAAACAGAACCACGTCCATTCGAACAATCCTCTCTTCCAGACACAAGGAACGGAATTCCCAAGACCAAAGGTTTAGGTCTGAGTGACCGTCGCGCTTTGGCTTTGAGCCAGTGGCGCAAAATAGCGGCGTCGCAGCCACAGCGCCACGTTGACGAGTCCGATGAGCGCAGGAACTTCGACAAGCGGACCGATGACCCCGACGAAAGCTTCCCCGGAATTCAGACCGAACACGGCCACGGCGACAGCAATCGCTAATTCGAAATTGTTGCTCGCCGCCGTGAACGAGAGCGTCGCGGTTTTCGCGTAATCTGCTCCCAGCGCGCGGCCCATCCAGAAGCTCACGAGAAACATGAGTACAAAGTAGATGAGCAGAGGCACCGCGATGCGCAGAACGTCGAAGGGCAGACGCACGATGAGATCGCCCTTCAAACTGAACATGACGAGGATAGTGAAGAGCAGGGCTACAAGGGTGAGGGAACTGATCTTCGGGATGAATTGTGTGCGGTACCAGGTTTCTCCCTTCACGCGGAGCAGCACAAACCGCGTCAAGAGGCCGGCGAGAAATGGGATGCCCAGGTACACGAAGACGCTCTGGGCGATCTGGCCGATTCCCACGTTCACCACGCTACCTCTCAGGCCGAACCACGTCGGCAGAATAGTGATGAAGACCCAGGCATACACGCTGTAGAAAAAAACTTGAAAGATGCTGTTGAAGGCAACCAGTCCAGCAGCGTAATCGGTGTCACCTGACGCGAGTTCGTTCCAGACGATGACCATGGCGATGCAGCGCGCCAAACCAATGAGGATGAGACCGCGCATATAGGCAGGTTCACCACGCAAAAACGTGATGGCCAACAAAAACATCAGGACCGGACCGATCACCCAGTTTTGCAGCAGCGAGAGACCCAGAACCTTCCGGTTGCGGAATACTTCGCCCAGCTTTTCATATCGGACCTTTGCGAGCGGGGGATACATCATGACGATAAGACCAATGGCGATCGGAATGTTGGTCGTACCGTAGCGGAACCGTTGGACGAATTCTCCTGTGGCCGGAAGGAAATGACCTAGGGCCACGCCGATGGCCATGGCCAGAAAGATCCAAAGAGTCAGGAAACGATCAAGGAACGAGAGCCGTGCGCGTGGCAACGGAGCGCAAATCGGAGCTTGAGTGTACGGCGTAGCGGACATATCGACCTCAGGGCAGTGGACCCGAAATTACAACGGAACGACGCGCAAAGTGTCCGCCGCCACTCTAGTATATGCGGACTAGCGAATATGTCCAGAGCCATCAACAGCAGTACAAAATGAATTTTCTGTGACGGTGGACGCATGAAACTTCCCCGGGACGGGCATTCCGGTTACAATCCCGTGAGTCAGCGAGCGACTATGGCACAAACGCAGGTCAATTTGATGTTTCGGGCTTTCTCCGATCCCACCCGGCTGCGCATTCTTCACCTGCTTCTGGATGGAGAGCTGTGCGTCGGGGACCTGGTGAAGATTCTCAAGGTTCCGCAGCCGACCGCCTCGCGTCACCTTGCTTACTTGCGGAGGACGGGCTTGGTCGCGACACGGAAGAACGGCCTGTGGAACTATTACACCTTGCAGCCGGCGAAAACGGAATTCCATCGCCATCTCTTAAAATGCCTCCGCGGCTGCTTCCATGCGGTTCCGGAGCTCGCCAAGGATTCTTCTCGCGCAGCGTCGGTCAAACGTTCGGGCGGCTGCTGCCCAGTTTCCTCTTGACATATATTTGCCCATGCCTATATACGGCTATGCGAATGTATGCCCTCGCGTGAAGTTTGGTTTCTTTTCTGGAGTGCTAGCTCCGGAGGACAATTCCCGCACTTGGAGAAGCAAAATGAACAATCGTTCTGTATCGCTTCTTGGCCTTGTTCTGTTGGCCGCAGGCTTAGTTGCCTGTCATAACAAGTCCGAGGAAGATTTGCCGGTCTCGATGCCCAGCGTGATCGGTTTGAACGGAGCAGGCGCGACGTTTCCCTATCCTATCTATTCCAAGTGGTTTGACGAATACAAAAAACTGCATCCTGGAGTGCAGATCAATTACCAACCGATCGGTTCCGGCGGGGGAATCAAGCAGTTCACGGACGGTACGGTCGATTTTGGGGCCAGTGACGGACCCATGACCGACGAGCAACTCGCAGACTTCCAGAAGAACCACAATGCCACGGCGCTTCATTTCCCAACTGCTCTCGGCGCGGACGTGCCATCCTACAACCTACCGGGAGTCGCCGAAGAACTGAAGTTCACGCCAGAGGCGTTGGCGGGAATTTTCCTCGGCAAGATCACAAAGTGGAATGACCCGGAGATTGCAAGAGAAAATCCAACCGTAAAACTACCTGCAGTGGACATCGTAGTGTGCACCGCTCTGATGGAAGCGGCACTACTTACGTCTGGAGCGACTATCTCTCCAAAGTCAGCGAGGAATGGAGATCCAAGGTGGGGAAAAGCACATCCCCGAAGTGGCCGGTCGGCCTCGGCGCGAACGGGAACGAGGGCGTTTCGGGCTTATTGCAGCAAACTCCAAATGCGATCGGCTACCTGGAATTGAACTATGCCGAGCAAAAGCACATCGGCTATGGCCGCGTGAAAAACGCATCAGGGAACTTTGTCAAAGCGGAACTGTCCAGCGTGACCGCCGCTGCGACCGAAGTCTCGAAGTCGATACCGGATGATTTCCGCGTCTCGATTACCAACGCACCCGGCGGGAATGCGTATCCCATTTCAAGCTTTACGTGGCTTTTGATTTCCAGCAGGATGGCCGACTCGCAAAAGAAGAAAGCCATCACGGATTTTCTGCACTGGATGCTTACGGACGGACAAGGTTTCGCCGAGCCACTGTTCTATTCGCGGCTTCCGAGAGAAGTCATCGAAACAGAAACACAAGCCATCGCGAGGATTGAATGACGTGCTGCTGCTCCTTAGAAATAGATGGGCGTCGACGAGGAGTTTAACTGGTGCCTTGCTCATACTTACCGTTGGTCTTTGGCAATCTTGTGAGCAAAGGCCGTTCACCGGATATCTTGCGAATCATTCCGCGGAGCTGATGAAACTGACGGTGCCGATAGGCGCCACGAACGTGAGCCAGGAGGGCGTGAAGCGCGCCGAATGGTCTGAGTCCAGCTTTTCGGGATTCGACGCAAACCTGGACCGAGCACAATACGTAGAATGGGTGACCAACAAACTGAAAAGTGAGTTCAACCTCGTGAAATCATCCGGCGACTCACTGGCGTTCGCTAAGAATCTAGGTAGCCACGCGGAGACGATCGTTATTCATTTGAATCCTGACCGTGAGAATCTTCATGTCCGCGTATCTGTGAAGGTCGTCCCTGACTAAGCGATCTGGAGGGGCAGAAAGATCATGCTTTGTGCCCTCTTGACTCAGGTAGCTCTTTACCGATGAGATCGAGTTCCTTCTGGAACGCGAGTTTTCCCAGGCTCTCAAGCGGGAGGCACATCAGCAAGCTGATTCTTCGGTCCAGAATCATGAACGCATCGCGAAAAGCCTTTTCGACTTGTTCCGGCGTCCCCTGCACCGCGGCCGGGTCGGGAACGCCCCAATGGGCGGTCATTGGCTGCCCCGGCCAAAGAGGGCACACTTCCTTGGCTGCGGCGTCGCACACGGTGAATACGAAGTTAAGCGGAGGTGCGCCGGGCTTGGCAAATTCCTCCCAAGATTTACTGCGCAGGCCGTGGGTAGGCAGCCGGGCGGTTTCCAATTGACGCACGGCTTGCGGATGGACGAATCCTGTCGGATGACTGCCGGCACTATGTGCAATGAAATTCGGCCAGCCCTTCCTATTCATGATGGCCTCCGCCATGATGGAGCGGGCCGAGTTTCCAGTGCAGAGAAAAAGAGCGTTGTAGCGCGCTGGCATAGGAATCACCTTACGTGGATTCATAGTTGCCCTGCTCGGATTGCGGACAAGGTCTATATCCGCATACGCGAATATTGGGGGAAGATACCGTTTGGAATTGTATATGTCAAGGCGTATATGTAGTATAATCATCCCATGACTAAGACACCCACCCTTCTATCGCTCGAAAAGCTTTTCCGCGTGTTGGCGGACCCTACGCGTTTGCGGCTTTTGAACCTCATTGCCGATCAGGAGATTTGTGTCTGTTATTTCGTGGAAATTCTGCGAATCAGTCAGCCGAAGGTGTCGCGGCACCTCGCTTATCTGCGGCGCGCCGGGTTCGTGGAGACCCGCCGCGAAGGGAAATGGATGCATTACCGGCTTGCCGTTCCCCAAGATGCTGTGGCCGCTCAGATTCTGCACGCGACGCTGACAGGCCTCCGCAAGAAACCAGAAATGCGGCGCGACTCGAATCGTCTCAAGTCGGCGTGCTGTTCTTCAAGAAAGCCTGAAACCCTGCAGGAAGCGCCAATGCCCATTCCCCTTTCGGACCGGAGCGTGTATGCGTCTAGTGATCATCGGCGGTAGCGACGCTGGAATCAGCGCAGCTTTGCGCGCGCGCGAACTTGCGCCAGGCACGGACATCTCCATGATTCTCGCGGATGAGTTCCCGAACTATAGTATTTGCGGCCTGCCTTTTTTCCTGAGCGGGGAGACGCCCGATGCCAAGCAACTGGCGCATCGGACGGAATTCGATGGAATCCAACTCCTGAAGAGTCTTAAGGCGGTTGCGATTGAAGCCCAAAGGAACATCGTCGTCGTTCAAGACAATGAAGGACAGCGCCGCGAACTCGGTTACGACCAACTTGTGATCGGCACGGGGGCGGAGCCCGTCACGCCGCCGATTTCAGGGCTTCGTACTGCCGGCGTATATCCGCTGCACACGATGGAGCACAGTTTCGCGTTGAAGCAGCATCTCGAGGAGAAGAACCCTCGAACCGCGGCTGTCGTGGGTGCCGGCTATATTGGCGTCGAGATGGCCGATGCTCTTACTGTACGTGGTCTGGAGGTGACGCTGATTGGCAAGGCTAAGGCGGTGTTGCCAACGGTAGATGCGGATCTTGGTGCGCTAGTGGATGAAGAGTTTCGCCGACATGGAGTCGAGGTCGTGAATGAAACCCAAATTCATTCATCGGTTCAGATCGCCGCGCAGGTCTGGACTTCCGGCGCACCCAAGGAAGTAGCCCGATCTTTCGCACACTGAGAGTTCGATCTGCTCTAAATGTCCGGGAGCAGTGACGGTGACCGCAGTCTCGGTTTTGCCCGTGAAAGGGAGTATTATATATGCGTGTACGCGAATATATAGGGGGGAGAAATACCATGCTTAAACTTCAAGTCTTTGACCCTGCCACGTGCTGCTCGACCGGCGTATGCGGTCCGAGCGTTGATCCCGCCCTTGCAAGGTTCGCGGCGGACCTCGAATGGCTCAAAAGCAAAGGTGTCGAAGTCGAGCGCTACAACCTGGCCCAAGAGGTTGCCGCCTTCACAAGCAACCCTGTCGTCAAGCAAACCTTGAACAGCAAGGGGAGCAAATGTCTGCCTCTGCTTCTGCTCGACGGAGCCCTTGTTTTGGAAGGGGCTTATCCAGCGCGGGAAGAACTCGCGAAGCTAGCGCACGTGGAGTTCGAACCTGGCCCGGTCATCACGCAATCAAAAGCACCGCAGCCTTTTGTCACCATCGGCGCGCCCGGCAAATCCGGCGGTAACTAAGCCATGCAGGTCTTCCAAGATCCGACTCGCCATCTCCTGTTTACAGGAAAGGGAGGAGTAGGGAAAACTTCGGTCGCTTGTGCAATGGCTGTTTCGCTCGCGGAGAGAGGGAAACGTGTCCTCTTAGTGAGCACCGACCCCGCTTCCAATCTTGATGAAGTTCTGGAAACGCGGCTGGGGATAAGTCCAACTCCGATTACGGGCTTGACCGGGTTGCACGCCATGAACGTTGACCCGGAAGAGGCGGCGCGTATTTACCGCGAAAGGGTTGTTGGGCCCTATCGCGAGTTGCTTCCCAAGTCGGCCGTGGACAGCATCGAAGAACAGCTGTCCGGCGCATGTACCGTCGAAATCGCAGCTTTCGATGAATTTGCGAAGTTGCTGGGAGATCGTAACGCAACCGAAGAATACGACCACATCCTCTTCGATACGGCTCCGACCGGGCACACCTTGCGACTTCTCCAATTGCCAGGGGCGTGGACGGACTTCATTGAGACCAACATGACCGGAACGTCTTGTCTCGGCCCTCTGGCGGGTCTCCAGGCGCAGAAGGAACTGTATGCAAAGGCCCTGCAGGCCCTTTCGAACTCGCGCGTGACGACGGTGTTCCTGGTCAGCCGCCCTGACCTTTCGGCGCTAGCTGAGGCCGAACGGACTCGCACTGAGCTAGAAGGGATTGGCATAAAGAACCAAAGGCTGATTCTGAACGGTGTTTTCCGCGCGAGCGGCAATGAGGATTGTGTTGCGCTCGCCTTGGAATCGCGTGGAAGAAAAGCCTTGGCGGAGATGTCGCAAGGGTTGCGCTTGCTTCCGCAAGACGAGGTTGCGTTGGTTCCTAACGCTCTCATAGGTCTGAAGGCGCTCCGCGAGCTCACTGCGGGACATTCCCACTTCGGGCACGCGGATCTGAGGGTTGAGGACGCAGTTGTCTTACCGCCATCTCTTGCCGACCTGGTGACGGAAATAGTGGCACGCGGAAAAGGCGTCATCATGACCATGGGGAAAGGTGGCGTCGGCAAAACCACAGTCGCGGCCGCCCTCGCCGTGGAACTCGCGCGCATGGGTCACAGAGTTCATCTGACTACGACGGACCCTGCAGCGCACCTTTCCATGGCGCTGGACGGCAGCGTGCCTGGTTTGCAAGTCACGCGAATTGATCCTGCGGCTGAAATACGTGCTTACACCGAGGAAGTTTTGGCCGAATCTGGCCGCGACCTTGATGACAGGGCTAGGGCCCTCTTGGAGGAGGATCTCCGCTCGCCCTGCACGGAAGAGATTGCCGTTTTTCGCGCCTTCGCTCGCCGCGTGGATGAAGGCAATGATGGATTTGTGGTCATTGATACGGCACCGACGGGGCATACGCTGCTCCTACTGGACGCGGCCGAGGCCTACCATCGTGATGTTGCCCGCAATCTGAGCTACATCCCCGACAGCGTGAGCAGATTACTTCCGCAACTGCGCGATCCAGAGTTCACCCGGATTCTCATCGTGACTTTGCCGGAGGCAACACCCGTCCATGAAGCGGCACGGTTGCAAAAGGATTTGAAGCGCGCGGGCATCCACCCCTTTGCGTGGGTAATCAACCAAAGTTTCTGCGCCACGGATACAAAAGACCCGGTATTGGCGGAACGCCGACGGCTTGAAGCCCGCTACATTTCTGAAGTGAGCGAGAAGTTAGCGAGCCGCGCAGCGTTGATTCCCTGGCAGATTGAGCCTCCCATAGGGACCGAACAATTGCGGCAATTGGTCGAAGTCGCTGCGCAAACCTAACGTAGAACCAAAACACGCTTGCCACCCGGTGATTCAAACAGGCCTTGACACCTTTCATATTTCCGGTATTATGGAAATATGACGAACACGCAAACCTCCCAGATCGCCCGCTATGCTGACATGTTCTCCGCGATGGGAACGGAGCCGCGGTTGCGCATCATGCAGCTCTTGATTACGGCGGAACCCAGGGGCATGGTGGTCGGGGACATCCAATCGGAACTGGACATTCCCAATTCCACGCTCTCGCACCACCTCGACAAACTGAAAAACGAAAATCTGGTGACAGTTCGGCGTGAGGGAACCTTTCTGTGGCATCGGGCGAATACGGACACTCTCAAGGAGCTTCTCAGCTTTTTGTATGCCGAGTGCTGCACCCGGAACCAGGTGATCGCTCCAAAGGATATTGTTTCGATTTCGAGATAAAGGAGATTCCAATGAGTTCGGAAGACATCAAATCAGTTGTTCAAGAAAAGTATGGTGCAGCGGCCAAGCGTGCCGCATCCAGCCAGGGTACCGCGTGTTGCGGCACGAGTCCCTCTTCGGCTATCGGAGGGTGTGACCCGATCACTTCCAATCTTTACGCTGAAGGCGAGGCCGGTTCCGTACCCGAAGCTGCCCTGCGGGCCTCGCTCGGCTGTGGCAATCCAACAGCGCTTGCGAAATTGGAGCCCGGAGAAGTCGTCCTTGATCTCGGGTCCGGCGGGGGCATCGACGTTCTGCTTTCGGCGCGCCGTGTTGGCCCCACAGGAAAGGCGTACGGTCTTGACATGACCGATGAGATGTTAGCTTTGGCCGAAGAGAACAAGGGTAAGTCCGGTCTCACAAACGTGGAGTTTCTTAAAGGCGAAATCGAGAACATTCCTCTGCCGGACAACAGTGTCGACGTAATCGTGTCGAACTGCGTAATTAATCTTTCCGGAGACAAGGACCGCGTGCTGCGGGAAGCCTTCCGCGTGCTCAAGCCTGGTGGTCGGTTTGCCATTTCAGACATTGTGGTGCGAGGAGAGGTTCCACCGGAAATTCGCAAGAGCATAGAGCTTTGGGTCGGATGTATGGCTGGGGCCCTCTCCGACATGGAGTACCAACAAAAGCTCGCCAGTGCAGGTTTTGAATCCATCGAGATCGAAGCGACGCGCGTTTACAATATCGACGACGCCCGTGAGTTCCTGAAAGCGGCTGGAATTGACGCGGACTCCATCGCACCTAAAGTGCATGACAAATTCATCAGCGCATTCGTGCGTGCGAAAAAGCCCGCTAAGGCCACTGCTTGTTGCGGGCCCTCCTGCTGCAAGGCATAGGTTCGAATCATTTTCGGTCAGACCTAGGGCCGTGGGTTCCTAACAATGCAGACTGAATTCACATCTAGCCCAACGCTGGCAACAGGGCCAACCACTCACTGCCTGCTTGATCCGCGGCAGCAACCGCCACTGCCTCGGCATTTCCAGGCACAATCGAGCATGCTTAGTCCCATCATGAGTACCAGCAAAAGTGGGAAGATCCACCATAATCCATGCCCAAATCGTCCAGGATCAGCCGAACGTGGTCCAAGGGAATCTCAGTCAGCTGAGGAGGTCAGGTTTGCGAGAAAACTCACGAAGAGTCGATTGAAAAATCTGACCGCAGGGAGAATGCGCTATGAGCAAACCGGTTCTCGTCGTGACGACTCACCACGTTAAAGAGGTGGAGGAGCGAATAGACCAGAATTACGACGCCCGCCGTAATCCAAACGAAGCTCCATTCGGTCGGCAAGCCTTGCTCGCGGCATCGGACGGAGCGGACGCATTGTTCATCACACCCGTTGACAGACTCGACTCGGAGTTTTTCAAAAGCGTCTCGCCTTCGGTAAAAGTGATTGCGACTTTTTCCGTGGGATTTGAGCACATCGATTTGGCAGCGGCTGCCCGTAGAAAGATTGCGATCGCCTATACTCCGGGCGTCAACCACGAAGCTACGGCTGACATCGCGATATTACTCATGCTCGGTGCTTCACGGCGGGCCTACGAGGCGCAAGAAATCATTCGCACGGGAGCGTGGAGACCGTCGAGTCCCAATGTGTTGCTGGGCTGGCAAGTCGGCGGAAAAATCTTATTCGAATTCATCACAATTGCCGGACGAAGTGGCAGGCGACGCCGTATTCCACGAAAGTTCTCGGGATTTACTTTGTGAAAGTCAATTCCTGAGCTTGCATGCTCCGGAGACGCCTGAAACCCATCATTTTCTGAATGCCGAAACAATCAAGCTTTTGCCAAGGGGTTCGATCATAGTCAACACAGCCCGTGGTGGGTTGGTTGTGGACGAGGATCTGATCGCCGCGCTAAAAAGTGGCCAGATTGCTGCGGCCGGGCTGGACGTTTTTGAAGGCGAACCAAAACTTCATCCGGGATATCTTGGCCTCAAAAACACATTCCTCTTGCCCCACATTGGCAGTGCCACCGTCGAGACTCGGACGGCGATGGGCATGCTTGCATTGGACAACATTGATGCGGTACTGGCTGGTGAGGCCGCGCCATCACTTGTAGTCAGTTAAGATTAGGTGAATTTGTGAAATCGGAATCGAAGAATTCAGTAGCAGGTCTTGGAGCGACCCGCAGACAATGACGGCGGCTGAGAATGAGCAGTGGGCGTAGACTTGTGCCTCTGAATGAGGCTGCCATTCCGTGCAATCAGATTGCGCAGTTCTGATCTTACTCTCAGTTACAATGTTACAGAAGGAAACCTAATAAGATACGAAGAGAGAACCTGATGCAGAATCAAACCACGAAACAAAACACCATCTCTGCAAAGGCATCGATTTCCGAAGAAGCGCCCAATCAGCTATTCCGCGACGCACGTACCCATTCGGCTGGGGCTCTGAGCCTGTGCCGGTGGAGATGCTCCACAAATTGTATGATTTAGCGCGGCTTGATCCGACGAGTGCCAGTCGCCTTATGGGCGTTGACAATCCACTTGGACGAAAAATACGCGCGTGCCGCTCCAGCTTTTGTTCGACTCGCTAGAACGAGGACACACCCTCGAAGAGTTCCTAGCCGGATACCCCACCGTTTCGCGCGAGCTGGCCATCGCCGCGCTCGAAGAAGCACAACAGCTCTTATCGGCCAAGGCCTGAATGCCAATAGAGACGAAGCCCGGCAGTTGTATACATCGAGACACTTTCGAGTTTTGATGGTTTTTTCCTGGCTGACGCTTTCACGTGCACTTGCACAGTAAGAATCCAGTCAGTACCGCACCCCGGTTCCAAACCGACTTGTTAGATTGGACAAGTCGCTCGAGCGGACGGCGCGAAACCGTCCTGCCGTATGAGCAGCACGACTTTGAGGTGTGAGAGAATACGCAACCCTACCGATGGAACTCCCGCAAAACTGTTCAATTTTGCACAGCGCGCGCCATTTGCGGTCTTTAGTATGCATGCTTGCAACGGCGTGAAAGACGATATGCATCAAAAGGCCGAGGGATGGCATCGACCATCTCGCCATTTCTCTTCTTTTGGAATACAACTTGGTTGTCTGGGTCGCAACAGTAAGACTCGCTTTGCATCCAAGGTGTCGGGAATCTCGGGAGTGTCTCGACAAGAACTTCCGTGACTCGGCCGCAGGATGGCTAGCGGATGCCGAAGGAGCAGCGCGAAACCTCGATGTGTCATACTCCTTCCGCCTACTTTATCCCTAATTGCGTCGTTTCTTGTTCTTGTACCTCCCAGCCGTGGAGCCGACGACAAGAAATCAGCTCCAGACAAGACCAAATCCTCCCAGACGAATAAATATGTCCGGCCGACGGATCCCTCCCTTTACGTTGGAGTCGACACATGCAAGACCTGTCATGAAGAGATTTACAACAATTTCGCTACGACGCCGCACGTTGCCACCACGATGGAGGGGAAACTTGAGGCCAATAAGGGGCCGGAGTGGCACGGTTGCGAAGCGTGTCACGGACCTGGCAAAGCCCACGTGGATGCCGGCGGAGACGTCACCAAGATTTTTACGTTTAAGAGCGCCACGCCGGAAGAAACCAGTGCCCGCTGCCTGGGCTGCCACCAGAATCGCGAGGAACAGAGTAACTACAGCCGGTCAGCCCATTTGCAGAGTGGCGTAGCCTGCCTCGATTGTCATTCGCCGCACCACGCGAAAGCCGCGGAATTCCTCTTGAAGGAATCCCCGCCGAAACTCTGCTACGGCTGCCACATGGACGTGCGGGCGCAATTCGCTCGTCCGTTCCATCATCGAGTGAATGAAGGGCTGATCCAGTGCAACGACTGCCATAATCCGCATGGCGGATTCGAGCGGAAGCAACTTCGCACGGCCGTTGGCCAGGACGAAGTTGCTTCAAGTGCCACATCGACAAACAGGGGCCTTTCGTGTACCAGCACGAGGCCAAGATCGAAGGTTGCACCGTTTGCCATTCGCCCCACGGATCGACGAACCAGCGGATGCTAAAGCAAAACCAGGTGAACCTATTGTGCATGAGCTGCCACTCATTGAACGCGAATTCGGGTCCCTCAGCGACGCCCACGTTCCACAACCAGGCACAAAAATACCAAGCCTGCACACTCTGCCATACGGCAATTCACGGATCAAATTCCAGCAGCGTCTTCTTCACACCCTGAGGAAAGGAGGAAAGCGACCGTGACAATCAAGAAAGATGGAAGATGCTTAAAAGCCATGTATAAACACCTCTCGCGCTTTCTCCTGCCTCTGGTAGCTTGGTTTTTAGTTGTCTCTGTTGTAAGAGCGCAGCAAAAAGAACAAAAGGGAATTGATCAAGGGAACTACAACATCAAGCAATCTATCGAATTTGGTTATCGCTTCACTGACATCAATGGTAGCCAGGAAACCTACGACACCATGGTGAATCTGCAGAGCGGCGCGCGCCTGTTGGGTTTTACGACGGAATTGCGTTCCCTTAATCAGCACGCCACTTTCTTTGATCGGCTGTATTTTTCTAACTTCGGGTACGGCGGCGATCCAAACGAAGTCTCGCAATTGCGAATCAGCAAGAACAAGTGGTACGCCTTCAACGCGATGTTCCGCAAAGATCAGAACTATTGGGACTACTCCTTGTTGGCTAATCCACTGAATCGGCCCACGCTTGCCGCCAATGCCCCCGTGAATTTCAATCCGATCGTGAATGCGCCAGCAAATGTCTTGGGCACTTCGATCATTGGAACAAGCCCGCACAGTCTGTACACCCAGCGGAACATGCAAAACTACGGGTTGACGATTCTGCCCGATACCAAAATTCGATTCCGCTTGGGCTACGACCAGAACTCAGTTTACGGCCCCGGCGCTGGCACCATTCATCAGGGCACCGAGCAGTATCTTCTCGAAAACTATGCGATCCACTCCAACCAATATCGCTTGGGAGTGGACTTCCGCTTCCTTCCGCGAACTACCATAAGCTACGACCAGATCTGGACTTATTACAACCTAAATTGAGCGATTTTTTGATTGTTGTCCAGTTTTTGACCCAGAAAGGACAAGAATCAGTCTGCTTTCGGTATAACCGCCTGGAAGAAACGGTTCAAGTATGGGCAGCGGAGCGAGA
>Ga0074045_10003194_pt1 | contig 14825 bp, 15 predicted proteins | sample BogForMeECP23OM2_FD_94442 | JGI IMG/M metagenome (GOLD analysis project Ga0074045, IMG submission 94442) | Bog forest soil microbial communities from Calvert Island, British Columbia, Canada - Bog Forest MetaG ECP23OM2 | ecosystem: Environmental > Terrestrial > Soil > Wetlands ...
GGCCCTCAGGAAGGAGTAAAATCTAAAGAGGCATGGCGAAGGAATACATCGAGCAGCGGGATGGCAATTATTATGTTGCCGGCACACGAATCTCTCTGGATTCGATCGTCTATGCTTTTCGCCGAGGCGAGTCTGCTGAGACCATTTGCCAGAACTTCGATCTTCTCCGCCTGGAAGAGGTCTACGGTGCCATTACCTACTACTTGGCAAACCAAACCGACCTTGATGCCTACCTCATCTGCCAAAGCCAGAAATGGGCGGAAGGAAAGGGCAACGCCGAGCCACTTCCTGCTAATCTGCGCGAGCGACTCATGCGCGCCCGCGAAGAGATGCACACCACGCATCCGTCGTGAAGGTTCGATTTCTGGCGGACGCCGACCTCAACCGGGCCATTGTGAGCGGTGTCATGCGCCGAGAGCCCTCTCTCGACTTCCTCACGGCTTCGACGGCTGGATTGCGAGCCCTGAACGACATAGAGGTTCTGGCGCTTGCGGCTCAGCACCAACGCGTGCTCGTTTCACATGATGTCGGCACGATGCCGACTCACTTCCGAGCATTCAGGAATGCTGGAAAACACAGCTCTGGTGTATTCCTCATCCCACAGAGCCTCGATGTTGGAAGGGCGATCGACGAACTCCTGCTCATCTGGGTGGCATCGGAAGCATCGGAGTGGGAAGACCGGCTGGAGTGGCTGCCACTATGAGTAGTGGCTGCAGAAACCAGCCCCGTGTCGGCTTGGGTGACATGGCGCGTTGTCGAGCCCGGCTGGTTAATGCAAGTGAGTGCTTGCATTGCAAGAAATTCCATCGTTTTGTAGCCAGGGATCAAATGGGGAACGGACTGAGGTGTGAGTTTCATTGTGGGATTATGCCCGCCTTTCCCCCAAGATTTCCCTTGACTTATTGAGCTTCCCACTTTTATGCTAGCCGAAATCACTTGGTACAAAGACCAAGGGCATACCGCGTCCCTTCATCACAAGCAGGCGCTTACTATCTCAACTGATGGCAGCGCTCCATCCGGCCGATGGAGAATATAGGTGGAGTATCCCAGCCGGAGATGTGTCACCGGCGTCGAGCAGCGGAACCTGCCGAGGCGTCAGGTCTTAGTAACACACCTCACTTCTAAGTGAGGCAGGCGAAGCTTTGTCAACAATCATTGGGCCAATGCCGGAGGCGCCTACTTACTTGGATGTTCGGGTGCAGGCGCCGATCGCTACACCAGAGCAGTCGGCGAGGTGGTTCGCCGTTTATACCACTCCACGGCACGAGAAATCGGTGGCCCGGCACTTCGAGGTCCGGCAAATCGAATCGTTTCTGCCCCTCTACCGCTCCGTGCACCGGTGGAAGAACGGTTGCCGAGTCACGGTTGAGCAGCCGCTGTTTCCAAACTACGTTTTCGTCTCTCTTGGGCGGCACGATTACGTCAGGGCCCTGCAAGTTCCGGGCGTGCTGTCACTGGTCGGTTCGGGGCGCGAACCTTCGGCCCTGCCAACTTCCGAGATTGAAGCATTACGCTCGGGGCTTCCTCTGGTTGAATACGGGCCGCATCCCTACCTGGTTGCAGGGGACAGGGTGCGCATCCGTTCAGGCTCACTGGCCGGCATGGTTGGTGTGCTAGTCCGCAAGAAGAACAATTTCCGGGTGGTCCTCACGCTCGATCTCATTATGCAAAGTGTCGCCGTTGAAATCGGCATTGACGAGATCGAGCCTATCAAGATGTAACTGCCGACCTGATCGCAATTCCCGCTTAAGGTGATCTCGTGAAAAAAACTGCGGAAAGAAGTGTTACCGAAGTGCGCCTCGTCGAGGCTGCAGTTCAACTGTTTTCCCGCCAGGGATTCAAGGGCACCAGTACGCGTGACATCGCCCATCTGGCCGACGTAAATGAAGCCACCCTGTTCCGCTACTTTTCCAAGAAGGCCGACCTTTTCTGGGCGGCGGCCGAATCACGGTTGAACCGTTTGAAATTTGGGCGAGAGCTGCAAAATGGTCTGGCGAAAGACCTTGATCCCAGTGTCATTGTCCCGATGCTGGCGGCCTTCATGGTGGAGAACCTGTCAGAGCACCCGGAACTGGTACGGCTCCTGTATGTCGCCCGCTTTGAATTGCCGGGAGCCGAGCGGGTGTTCCGCGAGCACCTCGGGCCCATCTTTGACGCGATCAATGCGTATTTCAGCCGGTGCGCCGCGAAAGGCCTGATCCGGGACCTCGATCCGACCATCGCGACACTCGGTTTGGCGGGCGCCGTCAGCGCGCACCTGGACTTATACCAGCTATTCACCGGACAGGAAGTACCGGGGGACTTGCGAAACGCAGCCCCGGCGTATGCGGAGTTCTGGTTGAACGCGCTCCAGCAGAGGCCGCAGCAAAGCTAGTGCAGCCTCACGCGGTAGGAATCTATAATCGGATGGCGAAACTTAAGCCCCAATTCCCAGCGGTGGAAGTGTACGCGCTGGAGCAGCTAAGTTCATTCAAGGCCCCAGCTTGGGAGGGAGATCGAGCGTGAAGTATTTGCGACCGGGAAACATCAGTAGATCTTTGTCGGGAACTTGGGATGCACCTCGGCGATCAGTGGAATCACTTAACGGGCGGACCTTTCTCGCCATCGTTCTCATCTTCTCTCAAGCCGCCTATGGGGTGCCGCAGAACCTCGGGATGCAACAGAACCTCAGCGCGCAGCAGAACCAACAGAGCGGGCAGACCAACAGCCTTCCGCTGTGTTCGGAAGCATCGCCAGCAGCAGTACAAGCGGGCGCCTGCATCCCCACGCCCAATCCGCCGGCCTTGCCGGAGGAGGTCAATCCTGCGAAACCGGCGAATGCGCCCAAGAACCCCCCGACTGCGCCGCCCAATGCGGAGGCAAGAAATGTCGAGTTGACCGACTTTCAGCGGCTGGTGCAATCCTCGTTGGGCCAGGTGCTCCCCATTTACGGCGCGAGCCTTTTCGACAACGTGCCCAGCACCTTTGCTCCTGCGGACCACATCCCGGTCACGGCTGACTACGTCATCGGCCCGGGCGACGAGCTCATGATCCGGGCCTGGGGGCAGATTGACCTCGATGTCCATGCCAGGGTAGACCGGAACGGAAACATCTTCCTGCCGAAAGTCGGAAGCGTGAATGTTTCCGGTCTCCGCTACGCGCAGATCGAAGATTTCATGAAGTCGCACATCGGCCGCATCTATCAGAACTTCGACCTGAACATCACCATGGGTCAGTTGCGGTCCATTGATATCTACGTGGTTGGCCAAGTCACCCGTCCCGGCCGGTACACCGTCAGCTCTCTCAGCACGCTGACCAACGCGATTTTTGCCAGCGGCGGGCCCTCGCCGCATGGCTCGATGCGGGACGCCCAGTTGAAGCGCGGGGGGAAGGTCGTTACCACGTTCGACCTCTACGATCTCTTGCTGCGTGGCGACAAGAGCAAGGACGTGGTGCTGCAGCCGGAAGACGTCATTTACGTGGCTGCGACTGGTCCGCAAGTTGCCATGGGTGGGCAGGTCAACGTGCCCGCTGTTTACGAACTCAAAACAGAAACCGAGCTTTCGGACGCCATCTGGCTGGCCGGCGGTCTCAACAATACCGCCTACGGCGACAAGGTGTATATCGAGCATATCGTGGACCACCGGTTGCATAGCGTTGAGGAAGTCCCGCTGGACGCATCCGGCCTGTCCCATCCGCTGGCGGACGGCGATATCGTCAATTTCACTCCGATATCTCCGAAGTTTGAGAATTCCGTTACGCTACGTGGGAATGTGGCGCAGCCCGGACGATATCCCTGGCACCAGGGGATGCGGATTCGTGACCTGATTCCCAACCGCGAGTTTCTTATTACCCGGGAGTACTGGAAGCAGCAGAACGCCCTTGTGCTGGAATCGGAAACCACTGGCGGGCACGTCAAGGGGACCGCCGGCACCGTCAACTCGGTAAAGCGCAATGCTCCGGAGATCGACTGGAACTATGCGGTCGTGCAGCGGATGAGTAAAGAAGATCTCTCGACCCAACTGATTCCGTTCAATCTGGGCAATGCCATCCTGGGCCAGGACGCAGCCAGCAACGTGACGCTGCAGTCGGGTGACGTCATCACCATTTTCTCGCAGGCTGATCTCAAGGTGCCCGAGGGACAGCAGACGAAGCTGATTCGCCTGGAAGGTGAGTTTGGCTCGGGTGGAGTTTACCGGGTCATGCCCGGCGAGAAGCTGCGGGAGGTGGTAGAAAAAGCTGGGGGAATTACCCCGTCAGCCTACCTTTACGCGTCACAGTTCACGCGCGAATCGGCGCGCATGGAGCAGCAGGCACGGCTCGACCTGCTGATCGCGCAGGCCGAGCGGAACGTCGCGACTAGCGCAGCAAAGCGGGCACAGGGTGCTCAAACCGCACAGGAAGTCTCGGCTGCGAATGCCACCTTAGAGGCGGAGCGCGTGACGCTCGACAAATTGCGGCAGTTGCGGGCGGACGGCCGCATCGTCCTCAACATCCACCCTGACGACCACACCGTGGATTCGATACCGGACATTCCACTGGAGGATGGCGATCAATTCTACGTGCCACCCCGGCCTCTCGCAGTGAATGTCGTCGGCGATGTGTACAACCCCGGTTCGTTCATCCAGCAACCCGGCAAGACAGTTACGGCTTATCTTCGCAACGCTGGAGGACCGACTCGCGATGCGGATGCGGGCAGAATCTTTGTCGTCCGTGCGAATGGGGCCGTGGTCAGCAAGGACACATCGTCCAAGTTCTGGGGGGGCGGTTTCCAGAGCATGGTCATGATGCCCGGGGATACGGTGGTGGTGCCTCCGGAGACCGACAAAGGCGCTGGCCTGCGCGCCTTCAAGGACTGGTCGCAGATACTGTTCAACTTCGGGTTGGCGGCTGCCGCCATCAATGTCTTAAAGTAGCCAGTGCTTGAGCACCGCGAGTGTAAACGCGCCATCAGCATATGGAGTCAACGGCAAGCACAGAATGATCGCTCGGCGAACTCGCACACAGCAGGAACGGACCTAAATGCTTCAAAATCCAAAATCACCCGAGACGCGCTCCGACGGCGGCACCGCAGTGGAAAACGGCATAGCCGTGCCAGAGTTGCACACTGAAATCGAGGGCCAGGACAAGCCTGACCTGATCGAGGTCTTGCTGGTACTCGCCCGCGAAAAGAAACGGATTCTGCTGTTCACGCTTGCGGTGGCCGTACTGGCGGCGGTCGTCGTGCTTTTCCTCCCCAAGACGTACACCGCCACCACGACGATTCTGCCGCCGCAACAGAAGCAGTCCTCGTTGAACTCGATGCTTGGCCAGATCGGGGCCATCGCCGGGCTGGGAGCATCCGACCTGGGATTGAAGAACCCTGCCGACCTGTTCGTGGCCATGCTGACCTGCCGGACCGTTGAAGACAATCTCATCAACCGTTTCGATCTGCGAAAGGTTTACCGCGTAAAGCGGTACCAGGATGCGCGTAAGAAGCTGGAGAGCCGCAGCGAAGTGGTGGCGACAAAAGAGGGTTTGATCTCGGTTTCGGTCACCGACCAGGAGCCCAAGCGTGCGGCCGACATCGCCAACGCCTACGTGGACGAACTGCACAACCTGAATCAGAACCTGGCCATCACAGAAGCGGGCCAGCGCCGGCTGTTCTATGAGCAACAGCTCAAGGCGGAGCGGGATGAACTGTCGGTTGCCGAGCTGGCGCTGAAACAGGTGCAGGAGAAGAGCGGGCTGCTCCAGCCTGACGCTCAGGGCAAAACGATCATCGCAAGCATCGCCGACCTACGGGCACAGGTTGCCGGCCACGAAGTGCAACTCCAGACCATGCGCTCCTATGCAACTCCTAACAACCCCGACTTGAAGCGGGCCGAGACGGAGCTGGCCGGGCTGCGGGGCCAGTTGGCCAAACTGGAGCACAGCGCCGCTGCGGCGGGCAACGGCAACATCGGGATTCCTGCCGGGCAGTTCCCGCAAGCGGAATTGGAGTACCTACGCCGCTCGCGCGAACTTAAGTACCACGAGGCGCTCTACGACTTCCTGGGTAAACAACTGGAGGCGGCCCGAATTGACGAAGGTCAGAATGCAATCCTGGTCCAGGTCGTTGACAGTGCAGTCGAACCTGAAAGAAAGTCCGGCCCGAAGCGCATGCTCCTTGTCCTCGTATCCACCTCCACTGCCTTTGTGTTGGTGTGCCTGGGAGTGTTACTCATGGAGGTGCTGCGCCGCAAACAACAGGACCCGAGGCAGGGTGCTCGCTTAGGACTTCTGTGGCACTTCTTGAGGTTCTCGTCCGGGTCATGAGCACTTTCACTCACCGATTTCCGGCTTTCAGCCTTGCCCCGCAGGCGGCGCCAACAGCCGCCTTTGAAGTGCTGGGCTACCTGTGCGCCGTCGGGATTGGGACACTCTGCTTTCTGCTGGGCTGCCTTTCACCGGAGGGAGCGGTGGTGCTCACCGCGCTGTTTCTCACTTCCCTGGTTGTTTTGGCATGGTACCGCTTCGACCAGGGCCGTCATCCCTGCTTTCTCCTCCTTTGTTCGCTTCTGTTCATTCAGGGCGGCGGCCTGCTGGCTTATTGTCTGGGGGCGCACAACGATCCACTGCGAGTGGAATATATGGCGCCCAACCCGTTTTATGTTTCGCGGGATGAAGCCGGGATTGCGCTGCTCTCGCTTGTGCTTGCCGCCATCAGCATCTATGCACCCTGCCGCTGGAACTATCGGCGGATTCCCCCGCCTAGTGACGTCAAAGTCCGGCCTTACCTGCCTTACCTTTATCTTCTGTTCTTTCTCACTTTGCCGGTCCAGCTCTTTAAGAATTATCACACTTATCAATACATTCAGGAGCACGGTGGTTACACATTCTATTTCGTGAGTCACGCAGCGCTGACGGCAAGCATGCCCTTCCTGGTACGCATAATCCCCCCGCTGGTCACATTCTCCACATTTGTTGCGATCTTTGTATTCGAGCGAAAAATGAAGCGCCTGTTTCTGGTGACTATGCTGTATTTCAGTACTGCCTCATTCATCCTTTTGCTGGGTTCCAAAGTCGCCGCCTTCTCTCTGGTTCCCGCTCTCTGGTACGTCGCCAGGATCAAGTCCACTAAGCCGGCGCGGATTCTGAGGATGGTTGCTGTCCTATTACTTCTGCTGATGGTTGCCGAGGCGATCAATAAGCTTCGAGGAGGGGAAGATGTCATCACTCCATTCTCCCCGTTAAAGGTTCTGGCAACGCAAACGGATTCGTTCAATGTGACCGAGATACTGGTCAAGTACAGGAGGATATTCAGCCCCTATGCACTGTCGTATTCGCTCCGCGAATTGAGGGATGCCTTCGTGGCCACTGACGCCAGCAATTACTACCGCGGGAGGTCGCTTGACAAAGACGTGCCGGCCTTTCTTAACCCGGCGCTGGTTGCGCAGGGCTTCGGAACAGGAAGCTCCTTCGTCGGGGAGGAGTATGTCATTGGCGGTCTCGCTGGAGTGATTATCATCTCGGTATTGATTGGGTTCGGCCTCCGCCTCGCGCACCACTTCAGCAGGAATGCGGAGTCATTATTCGTGGTGGCAATGGTTCTGCAACAAGTCCTGGTAATGCCGAGGAATGGGTTGCTCGACTGGGCCTCCGTGCTCATGAAAAGTGCAGTCTCGATCGTGCTGCTCGTAGCGGGCTGGCAGCTTTACAGCTTACTCACGTCCATCAGACAAGAAACCTTGGGCGATGGATCGACCGTCGCCGCAGCAGTCGTGAGGTGACGATGGTATCGCTGATCGTGGCCACCGTTAATCGCGTCACGGAACTGGAACGATTGCTGACGAGCCTTGATGCCCAATCCTATAAGGACTTTGAGGTCCTCGTCGTGGACCAGAACCCTGACGATCGCCTGCTGGCCGTATTTCAAACCTACCGACAGCTTAGAATCCGGCGCCTCCGCTCCGGCCTGGGTCTGTCTCGCGGACGCAACGTTGGTCTGCGGGAGGCGAATGGGCAAATCGTAGCTTTCCCCGACGACGATTGCTGGTACCCAAGCACGCTGCTGGAGTCGGTGACCCGCTGGTTTGCAGATCATCCCGAGTGCGATGGGTTGTTCACGAGCATGCGGACCGCGGACAACGTGCCTATGACACCCAGGTGGCCTCCGCCCGCAGGAATGTGCACGAGAGAAAATGTCTTGGACTGCACGGTGTCGTTCACCGCCTTCTTGCGCCGGCGACTGGTGGACGCCGTTGGCGAATTCAACGAGCGCCTCGGGCTGGGAGCCGATTCTCCTTACCAGGCGTGTGAGGATAATGACTATTTCATTCGCCCGCTCACGCTCGGGTTCCGCATGTGGTACGAGCCTGAACTGGTTGTGCACCATCCGAAATCTAAACCACCTGATGTCTTGTCCCGTAGAGCATACCCATTTGCGCTGGCTCATGGTTACGTCCTGGGCAGACATGGATACTCTCGTTCTTACTGGCTCAAGCGAATCGCGCGGTCATGCGGTGGCGCGATGCTTGCTTTGTGTCGGGCGGACGTGGCTACAACTCGCTTATACTGCGTGCGCGCCGCCGGCCAGTTTCGCGGCTATCTTTCTGGTCTGAAAGAGCGCAGGTATTTGGATGAGCAGTCCCGCTCCAGTAAATCCTGATTATACGAAAGATTAGGCGCGATCAATGCTATCTCTGGTAGTCGCAACCGTGGAACGCGTCCGTGAACTGGAAAGGCTGCTTTCCAGCCTGGACGCACAGACCTACCGGGAATTCGAGGTAATCATCGTCGATCAAAATGCTGACGACCGTCTTGTGCCTGTCATTCAGCAACAGCAGGGACTAAACATCGTGCACCTTCGTGCGGAGCGGGGCTGTTCTCGCGCGCGGAATGTTGGCCTCGGTGTAGTGAAAGGAGACCTCATTTGCTTCCCGGATGACGACTGCTGGTATCCCAGCGATTTACTGGCTTCGGTCGTCGACTGGTTTAACAACCATCCTGAATTTGTGGGTCTGTTCACCTGCCTGCGGGATGCCGATAACAGGCCGGTCGGACCCAGGTGGCCGAAACGAGCGGGAGTCTGCACGCGGGAAAATCTGTTTCGCTTGGGTCTCACACCCAATGGCTTCCTACGGCGGCAGGTGACCGATGCTATCGGACCATTCGACGAAAACATTGGCGTCGGCGCCAGGACCGGTTATCACGCGGGTGAAGACCTCGACTACTTTCTACGTCCGCTGGAGTATGGGCACTCGATGTGGTTTGAGCCGGCACTCACGGTGCATCATCCCAGCTATCATCGTATCGAGCGCATGCGGCGGACAACCTATAGCTATGCGAAGAGTGGCGCTTACGTCCTGCGCATGCATCGTTACCCCTTCCACTTCTTTGCCCGGTTGGTGTGCCTTTCGCTGGGCGGGGCCGCTCTAAGCCTGTGCAAGGCAGACTTCGAAAACACAAAAATGTACTTAGTGCGGGTCGCTGGTCAGCTTCGCGGCTACCTCTGGGGCCCGCGAGACATCGCGCGACTCCAGTAGCTTAGAATGACTTCACTCACCCTCAGGACCTTCGGCAAACGTCTGCTACCCCCTCGCGTCAAGCGAGCGCTCCGGTCATTTGTTTTTCGAATGCTGGATCTACATTGGCGGCTGCCTTCGAAGCTGGAAATCCGTATCAAGAGCGTATCCGATTGGTTCATCTACAACGAGGTCTTTGTTAGTGGGGATTATGACCCGGCTATACTGATGGCACTTGAACGCGCGAAGGCTGAAGGGGAGCTTCAAGTTCTGGATCTGGGAGCCAATGTTGGATTTTTCTCACTCCGTTGCGTTGATCTTGCTCGCCGTCAACAGATGCAAGGACTATCACTTCATATTATAGCCATCGAAGGGAACCCAAGGAGTTATCGAGAGCTGCAACTAAGACTCTGCAAAGACAACAACGTCCCATGTTTCACCGCCATCAACGGCTTGGTGGGCATTAGAAAGGGGACTGCAGCAATATCAGACTTAGAGTTTAGTGGTAAGAACCACGTTAGAGTTGACCGGCCCCAGAAGTATTTTATGGTTGATTACGTCGACGTGGAGCAGGTGCTAGGCAAAGGGAAGATCGGGCTGCTGAAGTGCGACATTGAAGGAGCAGAGCTGGTTTTTCTTCAGAATTACCCCCAGTTGTTGCAACGAACCGACGTGGCTGTTCTTGAGCTCCATCCTCAGGATTGCGATGAAAAGGAATGCATCTCGCTGCTGAGGGCCGCGGGTCTCACCATTCAGACTGTCTTGATACAAAAACCTCCTCTCACAAATGTGATGATGGCAGTGCGCTCTTCTGAGGCCGTGTAAAGAAAGCCGGCATGAATACTTCGCTACGGCAAATGCTTCGAGGGACGTTTCGCCTTGGTTCCGGCGAGTTCGTAGCGCGTGTTTTCTCTGTCCTGGTGGTCATCTTGCTCGGCCACCGCTATGGTGTCGTTATTTTAGGGATGTATGCTCTTGGGCTGACGGTTTCACAGTATTTACAACCCCTTATCGATTTTGGCCTGCGGCACATTGGAGCGCGGCTGATGGCCCAGTATCCGCAATCGGCAGGCGAGATCATGCACCGCGTGCAACGTCGACGGTTCATGATGGCGGGCGCGGCGGTGCCCTTCACCTTGATCTATGCGTGTCTGGCCAAGTTGCCCCCGGACATGAAGTTGTGGCTGGCGCTGTTCTCCGCCACGGGTGCGCTGTATGCCCTCTCGCTGGAATGGGCGGCATGGGGCTGGGAGCACCTTCGCCTGATCGGCCTTGCGCGGGCCCTCGTGCCCTTTTGCATTCTGGTCGCCGTGGTGGCGGGACACCCCAGCGGCAAGCAGGTCCTGTGGTGGGCCATGGCCGGTAACGCTGCCGGCTTCCTCTTGCAGGCAACTGTCTTTCGCGCATGGTGGAATCGGTATCGGCCAAGCGACAGAGAAGCTATCGAGAACCTGGAAGAGGTTGGCGACTCACTGGCGTGGCGGCGCACCAGCGTCATGGGTGTGGCTTGGTTCAGCAACATGGCGTTCAATTCCATTGACTTGTTGATGCTTGGGGCCATGTCGAATGCGCAACAGGTGGGACTCTACAGTGCCGCTTACCGCTTGCTGAGTCAGGTATTGGTCACGTACTACATGTTCACAAACTCGCTTTATCCAACACTCGCCCGGCAGACAATCGAAGATCGGGTGCGGATGTTGCGTCCGCGGTTTCTGCTGCCCCTGTTTGGAACAGGAGTAGTCCTCGCGATAGGACTGGCGATGGTTCGCCGTGGATTACTGACGATATTCTTCGGCCACCAATTCCTGGCTGCGGCTGGGCTCCTGTTCGTGCTGACCTGGTGCCTTCCACTGGATTTTCTAACGTCCTACTTAAGTAACGCGTATATTGCCTGGGGCATGGAGAAGAGAGTCCTGCTATGTACCGCGGTCGCTGCCGCAAGCAACATTCTCTTGAACCTGATTTGGATTCCGGCCTACGGTGCGAAGGCCGCTGCCCTGAACACTGTGATCTCCTACCTAATCTTTCTCACAAGTCTGGCCCTGGCGGGACGGTCCGCCAAAGAACTTGCTCGCCAGCAAGAGCCGCAAACGGAACTGATTGTGTAGGGTCGCAATGCAAGAGGGCCTACTTCCCAGTTCTCAAGCGGTCTTGGAGAAGCAGTGACCAGAGCTCCGACCAGTTCCGAGCGAAAGGTTCCCGTATATTTACTTCGGGCGCGGCTGCAAAAACTGGCTGTCCGGTTGCTGCTTTCTCCATGAGATTCGCCAGATCCTCCGGTTCCTCGGGATCAAAGAAAGCAACCTGTTTGTGGCCTGCCGCCGTCTCGTGAGCGTAGGGAAGATCGGAGACGATGATTGGTTTACCAAGGGTCCTAAACTCCGTGATTGGCATACCCCAAGACTCCAGCTTGGAAGGAAACAATAGGCAATCAGCGTCTTGATATAGTTCGAATATGCGATCTCGCGGCAATAGCCCGAGCCAGCGAACTGACCTCACATCTGAGTATCTCTTAACCATGTCCGACGCATACTTGTTCACGGAGGCATCTAACGTTAGCCACATCTCAAACCGGCTGAAACCACGACGCTGCAAAATCCGCGAGGCCTCCAGGCAGACCTCTACATTCTTAAACGTGCGCGGAAATGCAGGGTAGAAAAACCTGTAAAGCGAGCCCACCTGTTTTCGGCCACAACCTTTTGTAAAGCTTGGTAGTTTGACGTCAGGGTGCGCAACCACGACATTTTGGACTCCATACCGAAGCGAGAACTGTTCGCGCATCCAGTTCTGCTGCACGATTACAAAATCGTTAGAGTGGATGTTAATTCCATACAAGAAGCGGTAAAACAGCGTAAACAAGCCAAACTGCCAATCAAGCAGGGCCTCTGAGAAGTGGAACGGGTAAAAAGGTGCTGGATTGTGGCAGTATACGGCCCGTACTTGAGCGAAGACATTTGGTGTCATGTCATGCATCGATAGCCACACTCTAGGCTTGAGCCGCAAGCTAATTTCTTTCACAGAACGATATTCAAAGTTCAGCCGAGCGAGCCAGGATGACTTTACATACGGGAACTCAAGATATGTCACACCTGGGACGTGGAAAAGGTCGCGGCGGTGCACGAGTGCGACGACCTCGTATTCACTCCCATGATTAGTTACGACTGATGCGAGCGCATCCGTGAACACGGCCAGAGGGCCCATTTCTGTCACATTCACACCGGAAAGCAGAATGCAGGGTTTTACGCTGTCCAACATTTCGCAATGTCTCGAAACCGAATAGCCCAATCCGAGGACGGGGATTCCATGAGCAATCGAGTATAAGGCATGATTCTTGCGCGCTTCAATTGAGCAGTTTTCGAATCACGCAGTCTGTCCCGCGATCGCTTCCCGCCCGGCGAGCCCTCGGCCGATGAGTTCCCGTGCCTACGCAAGCCATGTTCCGGACAACCTGCCAGCGTATTGGCGTGCATCGCAATCGGGCACGCCTTGGCATCTCCGGCTGATTAGCAAAACACAACCGCACACAGGTCATTCGAGATAAACTCAGATGCAAACAATCAACAGATGTGGCAGGGTAGCCGCACAATGTTGTTGGGAAGAATGCGGGAAAGAAACGCTGGCCCTTTACCGAGAGTGCCAGTAGGGAGATAGGATTCGAGGTGATCCGTTCAGTTCCACGGCCCAAGTGTTATCTCTGCGACCGGCCGGGCACTTTCTTGTACGAAGGTCTGATCGATCGCCTGTTCCAGGCTCAGGGGAAGTGGAATATCAGACGCTGCACCAACCCCGAATGCGGTCTGCTTTGGCTGGATCCCTTCCCTGTCGACTCCGACTTGGGGGAGGCCTACGAATCGTATTACAGTCACGAAGACGCCCCAAAGCATGCGGGCAGCCGAGCCAGCATTACCGCCCGGCTGAGGTGGTTTGTAAAGTTCGGCTACTTCGCCAGCGACGACCATCAACCACCTCAAGCCGGGGTGCTCCCCAAATGCTTGAAGCGTGCCGCTTGCTTAGCTTTTCCACCCTTGATCTCTTACCTGCCCCTGGAGAGTAAAGGGACTTTGTTGGACGTAGGTTGCGGAGACGGCGATCTCATTCAAGCCATGCAGGACTATGGCTGGAACGTAGCGGGAGTGGACCCTGACCCGGCCGCTGTTCAGTTTGCCTGCCGGAGAGGATTGGACGTGCGGCTGGGTTCGCTGATGGACCAGCGGTACCGGAGTTGCTCTTTCGATGCCATCATTTTGAATCATGTTATCGAGCACGTCCCTGATCCCATTCTGGTGCTGAAAGAATGTCATCGTATTCTTAAGCCAGAGGGACGTCTCATCATGGCGACGCCAAACGTGGGCGGTTGGTTTCATCGGAAGTTCCGGCAGAATTGGGTCCACCTCGACCCTCCACGGCACTTATTTCTGTTCCGGATGGGCACGTTGGTTGAGTTGGTTCGGCGGTCCGGCTTCAACAAACCACTGCAATGCTTCACCGAATTGGGTGCCCCATTTGTTTACCGCGCCAGTGAACTCATTCGCCGCAATGGCAAATTCACCGTTCGCGCCGGCGCACCCCTTGGCACAAACTTGAAGGCAGGTTTGATGAACTTGGCGGAACTGGTACGGCTGAGAGCAGGAAGGGACGTCGGAGAAGAGCTGCGACTGATCACTGACAAGTGATCGAAAGCGCCATGAATTATAATTGAGGGCAGAATGACCGATCGGTTGCTTGACCTTACCATTATCATTTCCAACTACAACACGCGGGAGCTGTTACGCACCTGTCTGGAATCGATTTATCGGCACACCAGTGGCATCACCTTCGAGGTCATCTGCGTTGACGACAATTCTCGGGATGAGAGCGCCGACATGGTGGCGAAGAATTTCCCCGAGGTGGTGCTGGTTAGAAATGACGTCAACCACTCCTATGCCAAGAACCAAAACGTCGGTATTCGCCTGTCGCGGGGGCGCTATGCGTGCTTGCTGGACAGCGACACCATGTTTATCGGAAACGCTTTTGGCGCCCTCATCCGGTTCATGGACGAAAATCCCGAGGTTGCGGCATGTGGACCGACGTTGCTGAATCCGGATGGGACTGTGCAACACGACATTCGCCGCTTCGCGGGCGCGGGTACTTTCTTTCTGCAGACCCTTAATTGGCATAAGTTTTCCCCCAAGAGCCGCTTGATGAGCCGCTATTATTGCTCCGACTTCGATTTCTCCAAGGCGCAGCAGGTGGAAGCGATCGGTACCACGGTCTTTGTCCTGCGGCGTTCCACCTGGGAGCAGGTTGGAATGCTGGATGAGCGCTTTCGCTGGGCGATGGTTGATCTGGCCTACGAATACATGCTTAAACAGAAGGGCTACA